>FZPZ01000059.1_pt1 | contig 22042 bp, 23 predicted proteins | sample 1534811 | NCBI WGS metagenome assembly FZPZ01 (sample SAMEA104161953, study PRJEB21768) | metagenome | biome: subterrestrial habitat; feature: phreatic zone; material: underground water | place: France | collected 2016-06-01 | depth 60 m | reverse complement strand
TCAAACTTGCCTGCCACCACCAGCGCGGCATTGTCGGGTTGATAATAGCGATGGTAAAACGCCTGCAAATTGCCGATTTTGACATGCTCAATGTCGCTACGATTGCCGATGGTCGAGTTGCCATAGTTATGCCAATCAAACGCCACGCTTTGCATCCGCTTGAACAACACGCTAAACGGTGAGTTTTCGCCGCGCTCAAACTCATTGCGCACCACGGTCATTTCAGAATCCAAGTCCTTTTTGGCAATAAAAGAAGTCACCATGCGACTGGCTTCCATCTCCAATGCCCACTTCAGATTGTCATTGCTGGCTTGAAAGGTTTCGTAATAATTGGTGCGATCCAATGAGGTTGTGCCATTGAAATTGATGCCGCGACGACTGAATTCTTGGGTGATATTGGGGTAATTTTTCGCCCCTTTGAATACCAGATGCTCAAGCAAATGTGCCATGCCTGACTCACCATAGTTTTCATGGCGAGAGCCCACAAAATAGGTGATATTCACGGTAATCGTGGGCTTGGCGGCATCGGGTAGCAACAATACTTTCAAGCCGTTACTTAAACGATATTCATGTATGCCTTCCGCCTCGGTGACTTGGGTGACCCCTTTGGGCAACGGGATCGAAAATGCCGTCGTGGTGAACAGCAAGCCGCATATCACCACCGAAAATCTCACTTGCTTATTCCATTCGCTGTATCGCATAGCCTCTGTTCCTCTCATCAAAATTAGACGCATCATTCGCCAGACGGTTTAGTTTAACAAAATCAGCCCGACATGATTGACCTTCATCGTGTCCCGCTAACAAATTTCACTTTGATCGTGGGTAGCTCAACCGCCTCACCGCCGTTGAACACCGCCTGACTTCAACCGCAGCGGTCATCAGAGGTTACGGCTACACCCTAAAACCCAACGGGCAGCGGGCGCAGGTTCGCGAGTACGACCAGACTGGCACGCTGAACACGCGCGACTACGTTTACGATGCGTTGAACCGCCTGACGCAAGACAGCTACACCGATGCGAAGAATCCGACCCAGCCCAAAGTCACGAGCTATGCGTACGGCAGCACAGGTAATCGCACCAGCAAGACCGAGACTCAAGGTTTAGCCAAAACCGTCACGAGCTACCTCTACGACGCGGACGACCGCCTCAGCAGCGAGACCAAAACTTCGGGCACGATCAGCGCAACCACCAGCTACCTTTGGGATGCCAACGGCAACCTGACCCAAAAGGTTGAGCCGACGCAAACCACGCTATACACGTGGGACAGCAATAACCGCCTGGTCGAGGTGAAGCGCGGTGGGATTGCGGCGACGGCAAGCAGCGTCGCGACGTACCAGTATGACGCGAATGGCAACAGGGTCGGCAAAACCACGGCGGACGGCAAGATCGTTGCTTATCTGGTGGACAGCAATTTGCCCTATGCTCAGGTGGCGCAGGAAAAAACCACGCTTGGCGCGGTCAGCGATACGACGACTTACCTCTACGGCATCGAGCGCATCCAGATGACCCGCGCGGGTCAGGGGACGTACTATCACGACGATGGACTCGGCAGCACCAGAGTCCTAACCGACCAAACTGGCAACCTCACGGATAGCTACGACTACGACGACTACGGCGCGCTGCAAAGCCAGACGGGCACGACCAAGAACGACTTCCTGTTTGCGGGCGAACAGTTCGATGTTGAGGCGGGGTTGTATTACAATCGAGCCAGACATCTGGATGTCAACACGGGTAGGTTTACGGGGCTGGATCCGTTTGCGGGCAACCCTTCCCAGCCTGTAACACTGAACAAATACCTCTATGCCAGTGCCGATCCTGTAAATCAGCGTGATCCGAGCGGGTTGCAGACGCTGGGCGGGCAGATGGTATCAGTCGAGATAAGTTCGCAGATGTTCGGATTATCTGGACAAGTATCTGCCGAACTATTTGCGACCAAAACCATATTTGAAGGGATCCGCCGCCTGACTTTTATGCCTTACTCGAAGATAGTCAAACTCAAACAGCAAGGGGCAGGCATATGGGTCGGTGCGGCAAGAGAAGAGGTGCATCACTTGATCGAGAAGCGGCTTCTGGATAAATCACCAGAATTGAAGAAGTTATATCCCAGAGGTGAAGCTTCCATGGAAGCGGTGAGTATTGATAAGAAGTTGCATCGGTATTTTACGAATAGATGGACAAATGAAATAGCGAAAAAGGGTATGTAAGCTTACAGTGACAAAAAATTGACATTGGATGAAATAATCGAAGCGGCCAAAAATGTTTACGAGGAACATCCAGAGTATTACTACCAAGTTTTGTTGAGGTTACAGTAAATGAAAATTATTGCGAGTGCGCGTATCAGTGTAAATCGTCCTTTGTTTACACACGATCCAATTCTGAACGGTTACGGGATTGATTGGGATAAAGTGAAATCATGGTGGGAAATCGATAGCCGTTCGCCGATTCTGGATCGCGTGTGCGAACTGTCGTACCAAGTTGGCGGTGTTAGATTTCATATTAGAACAGAATTCACGAAGAAGGAATTTGACTCTGTCGAACTATTTCAGTTACGTGCAGCAAATGAAGGGCTTCCTTATGTAGACGACGATTTTGTGGCGAACTGCAAATATATCGACCAGCTGGAATACCATCGCCTCATCCCCGACACTGGGGTAAGAATTATGGACAAATACTATTTATCGCGGGTCAGGGTTAAGCCCGATGCAAATTCAATTTATAGCGCGTTAGATTCCTATATCGCGAGCCGAGGCGCGTGTGAAATCATGGCGCGGGAAAATATTAGTGGTTTGCACTTTGGTCCCGTTTGCCATCCAAAGACAGAAATACCCCACGATAACGTTCGCGTACTGATCCCCACCCATATCATGCCGCCCTGTGAAAAAGACCAGTCGGTTTGCATGTGTAGTACGCCCACGGATGGCATGAACTCATACGGCCTTTGTGGCAGTATCAGCTATTCAAAGGAAAGCACAGAAGCGGCTCAGGATTACAACTGTATGTGCGAACCAATTGGTGCTTGGAATTTCGGGCTGATTATCGTCCGCAAACGCCTCATGGAAATCTTTAAAAGTCACAAAATAAAAGGGGCGCGATTCCAGCCCGTACTCGATACCTCGACACCACTTTATGCGAAATATCATGCAGAACATCAGCGTCTCATGGAAAAAATCCAGAGCAATCCCATGAACAAATGGTAAAAAGCCAGGTAGGGTGCGCTATGCGCACACGTATAAACCGTTTAATTTCAATGTGATGTGAAATTTTCGGTGCGCACGGCGCACCCTAGTGCGCCTGTGAAGGCGCGCAAACTGCATGGTGAAAGTCCATGTCGGAGTATGCCAAGACTCCGTAGCTGAAGATAACTGCGTCATCGCGAGGTGGGGTGGAGAGCAATCGGAAGCGAACTGGCAGTCCGTAATAAAGTGAACTCGATTCGGCGGGACATGACGGCGAACCCGCTAGGGTAAGGTGAAGCCTGAAACACATCAGATGCGCTGTAGGACTGGCGTGTAAAGCGACATCTGGGTCATCCTCGTGGTTGGAGACGGAATGTTGGGAAGTTTGCGCGAGATAAGCAGGGAGACCTGTCATATGAGGTGAAGTATGGCAGGAGTCAGAACCTTCGTAGTACCGCAAGACCGAAGAGCAGGACAGGGCGAATCTCACTGGGAAACTGGTGAACTGACCGCGTCGCGAGACGTTAGTGCCTAACCCCATGCAGATGCGGACGGAAAAGCGCGGAGTAGGAAAACCGCGTCAGGGAAGGGAGGTAGGGAAGTGGATACGTGGAGCACGGAGAGTGCGTATATGCAAAGCGAATAGAGTGCCCATGTTGGCTAAACAAGCTGAGACCCTCGCAACCGAAAGGGATGTGGAGGAGCGCATAAACTGGGTGAAACGTATGTTGGCGGCACTGGCAACGGTGTCAAAGGGGGCGGCGGTCAGTACCTGGACCGAGCGCGCCATTCGCTGCATAGGGATTCTTCACCGAAATTGAAACCCGAATGCTGGCGAGCCAACCACGATGCGGAAACCACTAACTGGAGAGCCGTGTGCGGGAAGTGGGGTAAGCAGGCATTTCGCCGTCAGGCGAAAGCTCGCAAAATCGCACGCACGGTTCGGAGGGAGGGGAGGGCGAGAGCCTTTCTCTACCCCTATCTTATTGTGGGCGCGCAGAAATTGTGCGATTTAACGTAAAAATCATCGCGTAGGTCGGGATTTATCCCGACATTCAGGTCAAAAGTCGGGTTAAAACTCGACCTACGGCGGCATATTGGGCGGATAAATTTTGAATTGAGCATTGCCAGGGCGAGGGGCGTTGTGTAGATACCTATGCTTTTTAGGAATAGGGCGGGTTGGCGGTGTCATTGCCCGTACTCGGTAAATTGTATCGACGAGCAGGCCATCGTGTGGTTTCGTGGTCAGTCGCAAGGGGGTATTGCCCTTGCGGTTTGAGTGTGGCTGGCCTACTTAAGCACCCGCGCCTAAATTTTCGGGTATTTTAAGCTGTTAGTCGTTAGTTAATGCTGTGAGTCTGCTTGATGATATGTTTTTTACAATATATTCAAGCAGATGAGAAAAAACTTTCACTCCGCCAACTAAAAGCTAACGACTAGCGACTAACAACTCAATACCCAATTATTTGTACGCAACCACTTATTCATCTACTATGGCTTTGAGCTTTTTGGTATCGGCGATAAATTCGGCGGGTGTTTGACCTGGGGTGAGTACCATGGCGGGTGAGCCTATGGTTCGGGAGTAGGGCATTCGAGCTAAGTCATCTTCGCTATGCCATTGGTTTTTGAGGTCGGAAATGTGCGTGCCTAATATCACTAATCCCGCCACAAGGAAACCTATCTTGCGATGACTTATTCGGCTGGACAAACAAAGGTGTCGATAGATAATCAAGCCAAAAATAAAGGGAATAACCGCAATGTGTAACAAGTAAGACAGTAAACTAGAATCAAGTGCAAAGACAATATAGCTAGACATATCCCCTAGTAACATCAGTACGCCTGCCCCCAGCGTGGCAAGGGTGGCATGTTCAATAAAGTGGGATTTTCCCACTTCAATGCGTCCTATGATGGCCCAGAATCCGATCCACGTTAAGCCAAACTCCAAAGGAATGCTATCTATCATATCGGCGGCTAGTATGGTCAGTTTTTCTTCACGATCATAATTTAGCCAGCGTGACAGGATATATTCAAACAATACCAGTGATATACCCATAAATAGTCCAAGTGAACTGCGCAACCAGGCATGTTTGGGTAAGGGTTGGTCGGGTGAAACGTCATAATCAACAGGACGCACGCGGAATGCTGTTTTGCCAATGTGAATAATGTCTTCAGCCGAAACTTTTGCGGACTGATGTCGCTCCCGTTTGCGGTTAATGGTCATGGCATTCACCCCGCCCAACACATTTAGTTGATAACCGCCTGCATCGGCAGGCTGAATTTCTAAATGTCCAGCGGCAATGTAGGGGTCATCTAGCATCACGTCATTATGATAAGCGCGCCCCACATTCACAGGCCAAGCATAAACAGGATGGCGCACGGTGACATCGCCATGCTGATTGAGTATTTCAATCCAAGCTAAGCGTTTCATTTGAATGCTCCCATATAAAATTCGACCATTCGCATACCGTCATCGTAGGAGAAACCAAAGAGGCTGAGATTGGAGACTAAGGCGTGTTGATCTTTGCGCAGGGTCACGACTTTGAATTTAATGTCGTATAACCCTGGGAATTTACGGTAGCTACGTAAACAAATGGCGGCTTTCACCTTGTTGCCCTTGATTTGTACGATGGCATCATTGCACGCATATTTGCTGAAATGTTCGCTAGGAATATCATAATTGGCTTCGTACTGCATTTCGTAGGATCTTTCCAATACACGACTAAAACGCACGGGATCCAGTTTTTGGGTTTCAAATAGTCGGCTAGAGAAGAATAAGCTGCCCAAATCAATGCCATCTTCGACATAAACCTCGGAGCGTCCACTGCAAGAATAGGAACGCACGGTAAAGAGGAATTTTTCGCGATTCCCTTTGCCCGCCCAACAGCGGATGTAAGGATCAGGCGAATCGGGTATGGCATAGCCCGCATCCATTTGCACGGGGAGCGGTTTTTTTGTGAATCGTGCGACCAGTGCGGCAGAGTGCAGCTTCAATTGACGGGCAATTTCAGGGCGGAACAGAGGGACTTTGATAGGGTTGGTGCGCCAACGATTGAGTAATTGGGCCGCATAGTGTGCGGGGACCAAAAAGCCTCTTGATTCGCCCATAGACGCGTCATTGACACCAAATACTTCCCCCGTTTCAGTGACAACAGGGCCGCCGCTCATCCCTGAATTGATCGCTCCTGTGAAATGAATCATGTCATAGAAGGAGTGATCGCGTAGTCCGTTATTGGTGCCTTCCACGATAGATTGCCCCAGATCATTGGGATTGCCGAGTGAAAACAGGTTGTCGCCTTTTTCAACGCTGCCTGTATGAAAACGTAGGTAGGGTAAATGACTCCCTTTGCGTTGCAGTAAAGCCAGATCGTGTAGCACATCAATCGCGAGCAGGGTCAACGTACCGTGTTCTTCGTTGCTGGCGACATACTCTAAATCGTAGGATTCGGGTTCAAGTGCAAAGCTAGAGACCACATGGTAATTGGTAATCAGCAAACCATCATCGCTGACATAAAATCCCGACCCTGTGGAGTTTTGGGCTTGACTGCCTTTGAGCAAAGTACGAATTTGCACGACAGAATCTTTGACCACCGCAAATACCGCTTTGCCATCTAGCGGCGCGGGTTTGGCAGGGGAGGGCGGTGGTAAATGCCGTGCGGCGTAGCTGGGTAGGATAAAACCCGCCATCAACAGCAGCACGACGGTTTGGTATATCCGAATTAAAAATATCGCTTTCAAGTTTCCTCCGTAAAGCTTAAAGATCAATAAAAGTGACCACATATTGGGTGGTTAGTCGCTAGTCGTTAGTTTTTAGTTGGTGGGATGGAAAATTTATCTCATCTACTTGAATATATTGTAAAAAATATAGTGTCTGATAGATTTCCACCATTAAACTAACGACTAGCAGCTTAAAATACCCGAAAATTTAGGCGCGGGTGCTTAACGAGGTGAATACGTGCAGAATAACTAGATTCTTTATCGTGAAGTTTATTAAAGAGACCGTGAAAGTATTGCTAAATTGAAAATTCAAGCAGCAAATATTCAATGACTTACGAATAATTTTAAGTGCTTTTATTGAATACTTTCACAGTCTCTAAAGCAAATAGCGTGCCACTTGTATTGATGCGATGTTTTGTCACGAAAAATAAAAAGCAAGGGGGATTGTTTCTGCTGTTGCAGCGAGCAATAAACCTTGCTTAGTAAATTGATTATTATCGTATAAATCACGATCTAGTTTGCTTGATGTGCGAGAAATTTGATTGTATTCGGCGGCGGTTATGTCCGAAATCATGCGCTAAAAGACTGCGCTGTGATGAGCCATAATTTGGAATATATAGGCTCAAATTAGTTATCTCGCCAAGTTAAAACCGCAGGTGGGCGCGAATTTCTCGCTCGCGGCATCTGGCTACATCAAGCATTTTCTCATCTCCGCTTCATGGGCTGCGACTACGCCTTTTTCGGTGATCAAGCCTGTGACGAGTCGGGCGGGGGTCACATCAAAACTATAATTCGCGGCGCGGCAGCCTGCTGGCGTAATCCGCACCGTGCAAATTTCGCCCGCGTCGGTTTGTCCTGTGATGTGCGTCACTTCTTGCTCGGCGCGTTGTTCGATGGGGATTTCGGCTACGCCGTCTTGCAAGGTCCAGTCTATGGTCGAAGTCGGCAGCGCGACGTAGAACGGCACTTGGTTATCAAAAGCGGCGAGGGCTTTGAGGTAAGTGCCGATTTTATTGCACACATCGCCGCGTGCAGTGGCGCGGTCACAGCCCACAATTGCCAAATCCACTAAGCCGTGCTGCATCAAATGTCCGCCCGTGTTATCCACAATCAGCGTATGTGGGATGCCGTGCTGTGCTAATTCCCACGCGGTTAAACTCGCGCCTTGGTTGCGCGGACGGGTTTCATCCACCCAGACATGCAGCGGAATGCCCGCCTCATGCGCGGCATAAATTGGCGCAAGTGCCGTACCCCAATCCACCGTGGCTAACCAACCCGCATTGCAATGGGTGAGAATGTTGACAGGCTTGCCTGTGCGTTGATATGCCGCCTGAATCAAGGGCAAACCGTGCTGTCCAATGGCGGCATTCACCGCGACATCTTCTTCCGCCATTTTGCCCGCCGCTTGCCAAGCCGCTTCAGCGCGCTGCTCCGCTGCCAAGGGCGATAAAATTGCCCGCATCCGTTCCACCGCCCAACGCAAATTCACCGCTGTGGGACGCGCTTTCAGCAACATATCGCACGTCGCTTGCAATGCCGCATCCGAAGCGTGATGGCGCATCGACAATGCCACGCCATAAGCCGCCGTCACCCCAATTAACGGCGCACCACGCACCTGCATGTCCCGAATCGCTCGCTCGGCATCGCGCATGGAATGCAGTTTTAGCGTGGTAAAAACATGCGGCAGTTGGGTTTGGTCGATGATTTCCACCGCCATATTGTCCGCCGTCGTCCACAAGCTGCGATAAGGAAGATTATTGATTTTCATGGTGTTTGTTTGGTAGGTGCGAATTCATTCGCACGTGGTTCAAAAAGCGTGCGAATGAATTCGCACCTACAGTTTTTAACAACAGGACGCACACGCAGGTGCGCCCCTACTCCCCCGCAAACTCGCACAAGGCAAACACTTTTTGCCCTTGTTTTTCCAGCCTTGCCCGTCCGCCTACGTCAGGTAAATCAATCACAAAGCAGCATTCCACTACCACGCCGCCCATGGATTCGATCAGTTTCACCGCCGCTTCTGCTGTGCCGCCTGTGGCGATTAAATCATCGACCAATAACACGCGGTCGCCTGGCTGTATCGCATCCACATGAATTTCAATGCGATCTTTGCCATATTCCAGTTGGTAATCACATCCCACCACTTCCGCAGGTAATTTGCCTTTTTTGCGAATCGGCACAAAGCCTAAGCCCAATTGATATGCTACAGGTGCGCCGACGATAAACCCGCGTGATTCAATCCCCGCGATTTTGTCTATTTTTACATTTTGATAGCGATGGCTAATTTCCTGCACGGTGGTGCGTAGCCCGATGGGGTCTTTGAGCAAGGTGGTGATGTCACGGAACATAATGCCTTGGTGGGGGTAATGCGGGATGGTACGGATGCGAGATTTGATCGGCATGATGCGCGCGGGTGGTGGAAGTTAAGAGGCGGCAAGTATCGCGCATAATACGGGTACTCGGCTAGTGCTTTACTGCACAAATCGCGGGTTTTACAGCAAACCGCGTTCCGCAAAGGAGATGGTTGTTCCCATGGCGACAATAAAGTGATCCAACACGCGCACTTCAACCAATGCCAAGGCTTGCTTTAAGGTGGCGGTCAGTCGCTCATCCGCCGCACTAGGTTCGGCTACGCCAGAGGGATGATTATGGGCAAAAATCACCGCTGCCGCGTTGTTTGCCAGCGCACGTTTCACCACTTCACGAGGATAGACGCTGGCTTGCCCCAATGTACCTTGGAACAATTCTTCTGACGCAATCACGCGGTGTTGCGTATCTAAAAACAGCACCACAAACACTTCTTGCTGCCGTCCTGCTAATAATAGTTGCAGATAGTTGCGCACGACCTGCGGCGAATTCAGCGCGTCCCCCTGTTGCATTTCTTCATGCAATGCCCGACGTGACAGCTCAATCACAGCTTGTAGTTGCACAAACTTTGCTTGCCCCAAGCCATGAATTGCACAAAAATCGGCTTCAGGGGTGGCAAATAGCTGCGTCAAGGTGCCAAACTGTGTCATCAATTCACGCGCTAAATCCACCGCACTTTTGCCCTTCACGCCCACCCGCAGAAAGATCGCTAACAACTCTGCATCGGATAACGCCGCCGCCCCTTTTTGCAATAGTTTTTCGCGAGGACGTTCCCCTTCAGGCCAATCGGTAATGGACATCTTGCTCTCCTTTTAAGCGGAAGCGATAAAGAAACCTTTTTGCAGGTGATGTGAACGTACGGTCTTGCCGATTGTGACACATTGCCCTATCCTGTCGAATCTGACTGACTTCAACTGTTTTATTGTGCGATATTTTAATCCTTTCTTATTGCTGCTGATGGTCGTTTTTGCCACCGCGTGCGCCACCCCCCCGCCGCCGAAACCGTCTTCACCGCCACCTGTGGTGCCGCCTGCGCCCGCTGTTATTGAACAACCCAAACCTAAACCCGTGCGCCCCAAACCTGTACCACCCAAAGTGAGCGTGCCGCCAGCACCTCCCGTTGCGTCAGTATCTGATCCTCAAATTCATGCTAGGGCGGTGAAGTTGTTTCCTGACCAAGTTCAGTACAAAGACGGTTGGGCAAACGATATTCAAACGGCATTTAAAGCCTTACAGATTCCATCGACCACAGAAAACTTTTGTGCGGTGATTGCCATTATTGGACAAGAATCAGGTTTTCAAGCCGATCCTGTTGTGCCGAATTTACCCGCGATTGCTTGGCGCGAAATTCAACAGCGCAGTGACAAATACAGCATTCCTAAAACCGTATTGGATTGGTCTTTAAACACCCAGTCTCAGGATGGGCGAAGTTATCGTACTCGCATAGACGCGCTCAAAACCGAGAAAGAACTCAGCGATTTAGTCGAGGAAATTATCGCAAGCGTACCCGCAGGTAATAAGTTGTTTCACAACTACAACCCTGTCCATACGGGCGGGCCGATGCAAGTCAGCGTGGCATTTGCCGAAGGTCATGCTCAAGCTCGCCCCTACCCGTATCCTATTGCACGTAGCTTGCGCAGTGAAGTGTTCACCCGTCGCGGCGGGATTTATTTTGGCTCCGCGATTCTGCTGGATTATCCCGTGCCCTATCAGGACATCCTCTATCGCTTTGCCGATTTCAATGCGGGTCGCTACAGCAGCCGCAACGCGGCTTTTCAGCACGCCTTATCCCGTGTGAGTGGTCAGGAAATCGCCTGTGATGGCGATTTATTACGCTACAAAAATGGCAGCCCATCCGATGAACCGAGCAGCACCCTGAAAATTTTACTGTCCATGGCAACGACCTTGAAAATGAGTGATGCCGATATACAGCGCGATGTGTTACTGGAAAAAGCCCCGAATTTTCACGAAACCACGCTTTATACCCGCGTGTTTGGCTTGGCGGAGAAAACAGGCAAAATGCCGCGCGCAACCTTGCCAGAGATCGACATTAAGAGTCCAAAGTTTAAACGCAAGCTGACCACGCAATGGTTTGCCACCCGCGTCAATACGCGCTTCCGAACTTGTTTGCAACAAGGGGGTGTCAGTCGAGGGGTTAAATCAAAGTAACGACGTGGACATCGTGTACTGACGCTTTTTTCTTGTAAGATGCGCGCCATCATGAAAACAAATAAACAAGTGATTTTAGGGGTGACAGGGGGCGTGGCGGCGTATAAGGCGGCGGAGCTGTTGCGCGAATTGATGCGGCAAAACATCAGCGTACAAGTCGTGATGACCGAAGCGGCTTGCCATTTTGTCACCCCCACCACATTTCAGGCCTTGTCGGGCAAGCCAGTCTATATCGACCAGTGGGATGCGCGTGAGCCGAACAATATGGCGCATATCAATCTCAGTCGTGCTGCCGATGCCATTGTGATTGCCCCCGCCAGTGCAGACTTTATGGCGAAACTAGCCCTTGGGCTGGCGGATGACTTACTCTCCACCTTGTGTTTGGCGCGCAATTGCCCGCTGTTGGTTGCACCTGCGATGAACCGTGAAATGTGGCTTAATCCCGCCATGCAGCGCAATGTCGCGCAGTTGCAAGCAGATGGCATCCAGGTGTTAGGTCCTGACAGTGGCTTGCAAGCTTGCGGCGAATCGGGGATGGGGCGGATGTTGGGCGTGTCCGAACTGACACAATCCATCACTGATTTTTTGCATCCTGTCCACTTGCCGCTGCCTTTGTCAGGTAAAACCATATTGATGACCGCAGGCCCCACCTATGAAGCCATCGACGCAGTGCGCGGCATTACCAATCGCAGTTCGGGCAAAATGGGTTATGCCATTGCCCAAGTCGCCGTGGAATTGGGTGCGCAGGTGATTTTGGTTTCGGGGCCCACGGCTTTGCTCACGCCTGCGGGCGTACAACGCTTGGATGTGCAAAGTGCCGCGCAAATGCTCGCCGCCGTGCAACAGCGCGTGGCGGAATGTGATATTTTTATCGGTGTGGCGGCGGTGGCGGATTACCGTGTGGTCTCACCCAGTGAACAAAAAATCAAAAAAAGCCATCAGAATTTGACGCTAGAATTGGTACCCAATCCCGATATTTTGGCGTATGTTGCCAGCTTGCCGCAGCCACCGTTTTGCGTCGGTTTCGCCGCAGAAAGTCAGCATCTAATGGAATATGCCGAGCAAAAACGTCGGGCAAAAAAATTACCGCTCTTGGTTGGCAACCTAGCGCAAACGGCAATCGGCAGCGATGACAATGAGCTGTTGCTCTTTGACGATGCGGGTTGCCATCCTTTGCCTAAGGCTGCCAAACTCACCTTGGCGCGCCAATTATGGCAACATATTCAAGGCATGATGCGAATGGCACTTACTTAAGCTCAAAACCCCCGATGCGGTACGGATTAACATTTTTTCACCATCCTGTAAAAGCGGGATGAACTACCATTCCCTCCCCTTCAGAGGGGGAGAGCGAAGCGAGGGGGCAATTAGGATGGGGATGGGTTCGTTCTCTGCACACACCCCCATCCCCACCCCCATCCCCACCCCAACCCTCCCCTTGAAGGGGAGGGAGTTTGCCGATGATTTGGCTTAAGTAAGCGCCATTCAGGCATGATGCAGCTTGATTCTGCTACGTAACCCGTTTATCAAACCCTTCAGGAGTGTCAATATGAAAAACAAACCCGTTGTCGATGTCAAAATTATGGATTCCCGCTTACAGGGTAACCTCCCCAGCTACGCCACCGCTGGTTCTGCGGGTATCGACTTGCGCGCTTGTATAGAACAAAGCGTCGTGATACAACCGAAGCAATGTGAACTCATTCCCAGCGGCATCGCCATTCATCTGGCTGACCCAGGTTATGCTGCGATGATTTTGCCGCGCTCAGGTTTAGGACATAAACACGGCATCGTGTTGGGCAATCTCGTAGGACTAATTGATTCTGATTACCAAGGGCAAATTTTCGTGTCGCTGTGGAATCGTAGCCAAATTCCTTTCACCCTGATGCCCATGGAACGCATGGCGCAACTGGTGATCGTCCCCGTGATGCAAGCGCAGTTCAATATCGTGGAAGCTTTCCCTTTAAGTGAACGCGGCACGGGTGGATTTGGCAGCACGGGTAAACATTAAAATTCCCTCTCCCGCAAGCGGGAGAGGGTTAGGGTGAGGGGTGTTGCGTACTAAATAATTTACGACAGCTCAAACGCCCTCATCCCCAGCCCTTCTCCCGCTTGCGGGAGAAGGGAGAAAAGCCCGCGTAGGGTGCAATCGTTATTGCCTCAATGTTTTGGTAGCCCGTATGCAATACGGGTTCAACATTCCCTCTCCCGCTTGCGGGAGAAGGACTGGTGGGTTTTATTTCACGCCCATTTTGATTCGTTCTGCTTTAATCGCGGCGATAGCCTCTTCTACACTTTTCGCTTCTCGGTTTGGCGTTTGACGTTTGGCGTTATTGGTCATACTGGCAATGCTGACCAGCATTTTTGGATTGACCCGATAAGAAATCCGAATATAGTTCTCTATCATCCGCGCGCGGTATTCGCCCCACAGGGTCATGACATTACCGCTCATCGTAAAATGGTCGAACACGAAAATCACATCAATTTTCCCTGGAAACCGACGGAGGTAATCATCGCATTGCCCAAAGCCTATCCGACAATCTTCTGGCGTTTCCATATGCCAGTAAGGGGTCGCGATCACCAGATCATTGTGTACGTCATACCTAAAATCAACTGTTCTTATCACTATCTGACCTCGTTTTGGATTTTGAAACAAAGGATGCTATTTCACGCCCACATTCACTCTTTGTGCTTTAATCGCCTCAATCGCCTCTTCTACGCTGTCCGCCACCTCGTTAGACGCGTTGTGCTTGATTGCGCTGGCTTTAACGATGATGTTGACCAGACTTTTTGAATGCACCCGACGTGAAAAACGCGTATAGCTTGTCACCACCTTCGCGCGGTATTCTCCCCATTCCGCAATGATGCCACTGGTCACGACAAAATCGTCCAACACAAAAATAATATCGACAGGGCGATAAAATTTCCCTAAGTAATCAGCATATTGACGCGTCCACACTTCACAGTCTTCCTTGGTTTCTATTTTCCAATTGGGTGTGGCGATGACAATATCGTTTTCCACATCATGCCTAAAATCTATTGTTCCTATCACGATATTCTCTCGTTTAATTGATGCTCATATTTAAAAGTCACTGAAAACAGGGGCGAATCGTGACTGGATGTCCGTTGACCCTGTCAGATTGAATAGCGGCAATAGCCTGTTCGATGCTTTCCGCTTCACTACTCGGATTTTTATATTTAAGCGCACTGATTAAACTGGCAATGTTGACGATGGGTTCGGAATGAACCAAATAATAGAACCTAACATAGCGTACGATCAGCTTGATTCTATACTCTCCCCACACCGTTATGATTTGACTGTTAATCCTAAAATCATGCAATACAAAAATCATATCCATAGGGCGATCAAAGCGATGACTAAAATACGCCACATACTGATCAAACCATAATTCGCAATCCTCTTGCGAGTCTATTCTCCAGTGTGGGGTCGCGATGACAATATCGTTTTCTGTGTCATACTGAAAATATATGGTTCCTTTCATGCGACATCCCCGTTTATGCTGATTGTCTGATACGCGTAACTGCTATTGAATACCCGCCTTTATTCTATCCGTTTTAATCGCCGTAATCGCCTCTTCAATACTCCCTTTTTCTGGATTAGGTGTTTTGGATTTCAGCATACTGAGCGTTGCGGCGATACTGAGTAATGTTTGGGGTTTCACGCGATAGGAAAACCTAACGAGGTTTTCGTGAAACAGCTTGGCTCGGTATTCCCCCCATAGCGTCATAATTTGACCGTCGATACTCAAGTCACCCAATGCAAAAATCACATCAACTTGCCGACCAAAGCGTTGAAAGTAATTCAAATACTGATTGAACCATGCTTGACAATCTGCTTCCGTTTCGATTTTTCCGTGCGGCGAGGCAATGATAATTTTGTCATACTCGTTATATTTAAAATCTATCGTGACCGTCATGGTTTTTTGCCTCCTGTGAACGTGTTGCGCTAGGCAGATGCCGCCACGTCCAACCTTGCCGCTTTTATCCCTTCAATGGCACCCTCAATACTGTCCGCATCTTGGCTGATGGCGTTATATCTAAACGAACTGGCTTTTAGCATGATATTGACTAGGCTGTTGGAATTCACCCGATAAGAGATTCGAATATAGCTTTTCATCACCCTAACCCGATATTCGCTCCATATCGCCACAATCTGACTGGTCACGACAAAATCATCCAATACAAAGATCGCATCGACTTTTCGATGAAATAAACCAAAATAATCAACGTATTGTTTAAACCAAGCCTCACAATCTGCCTGTGTTTCTATTTTCCAGTGTGGTGTGACGATCACCACGTCGTTTTCTTCGTCATATTGAAACTGTATGGTTCCTGTCATTGTGTATCTACTCCTAAATAAGCTGTATGCTAGGGTGCGCTATGCGCACCGTGGTGCATAAAATGCACCCTACATCATGATTGCCGCATTGAAAATTAAGAAAATTTATACAATACCTGCCGCAAGCCTCGCGGCTTTAATGCCCTCAATCGCACCTTCGATACTGTCCGCATCTTGACTCGCGGCGTTGTATTGCATTGCACCGCTTTTAATAATAATTTTGATCAGTGAGTTCAAATGTACTCGATAGGAAAACCGAATATATTCTTTTACTAAGTCCGTGCGGTATTCTCCCCACACATTGATAATTTGACTGGTGACAGCAAAATCATCCAGCACAAAAATCATATCCACTTTGCGACGAAAGGGCTTGAGGTAGTCGATATATTGCTTGAACCACACTTCGCAATCTGCTGGGGTTTCTATTTTCCAATTGGGTATGGCAATCACCACATCATGTTCTGCGTTGTATTGAAACTGTACCGTTCCCGTGACGGCATTGGTCCCGACAGATTGCAAGCCCATTTCAAGCCGCGAAGCCGTAATTCGAGTAATTGCCTCCTCAATACTGTCCGCATCTTGGCTAATGACATTCGATTCGCGTGAACTGTTGGCAAGCAGCAGATTGAGGAGGCGATTGGAATGCACCCGATAGGGCAGCCGAACATGGTTTTTCAACAAATTAATGCGGTATTCCGCCCATACGCTGATGATGTTACTGGCAACAATAAAATTATCCAGCACAAAAATCATATCGACTTTGCGACAAAATGGGGTCAGGTAATCCATATATTGCTTAAACCACACATCACAATCTTCTCTGGATTCTATTTTCCAGTTGGGCGTGGCAATCACCACATCTTGTTTCCAATCATATTGAAACTGCATTGTGCCTATCACGATGATATCCTTGACCTAAAAAATCCCCCTCGCACCGATGGCATCAGGTCACCGCATTAAAATTCTGCTGCGGCAAGCCCTGTACGCATTAGCTAATGCAGGAGAAATGATTGACATAAATACTTAGATAGCGAAGGATACTACACAAACTGATGGCATTAGGCAATAACCTCGTAGTGAGGATGGCAGAGGTAGGTGCAGCTTTTGCCGTCACCTGACAATGCTGAACGCTGTCGGATGAAGCGATGATACCGCTAACCCGACCTACAGAACATTTTGTTTTTAAAGTGAAAATTTAATTTTTCTTGTTTTTTAAGGGCTTAAAAGAGGTGTAGATGGCGATGGCTCACAGCGTTAGGCTTTGCACGGTGATATTCAGGTTTTGTGCGGCGGCGATAATGGCTTGCGTGACGATGGCGGCGGCATCATTGTTGGCATTGACGGGCTGCTCTATCAAAACAGCGGCTGAAAAAGTGCGTATCGCGTCTAAATGGCTATCTTTATCTCGCAGCAAAGCGGGTGGGGCAATCACTTGAAAATACAATAATCTGCCGCGCAACGAGACCGCAAGCAAATAAAACTGATCCTTATCTTCAAAGAGTTGCGGGTCGTGTACGCTGAAAAATTGTGTATCACACTCACCCAATACAGGTTGATGTGCCGCAAATTGCTTAGCGATATGCTCCATCAAGGTCTGCGCGCCATTGAGTTGTGGTGCGAGGGTGATGTGATATTGCCCCACCCGTTGTATCACCAGCGGATGCTCCAACACAGGTGGCTTCACATGGCGTAAGGTCAACACCACCAAAATGGTCAGTATCGTGAGTACGGTGAGTTCGATCATTTTGGGTTCCTTTGAGAATTCAAGCCATTTTATAGGTATCTACACAATTTATGGCGCATTTTTGAGAATGCACCTGTTTTGATTGATTAACTCTAACATGTTGATTTTAAATTAAAATCATAGTGAATCTACTCCTTCCCCCTAGCAGGGGGAAGGCGGGGATGGGGGTTGAAAGTTTGCATCGGTGCGAAGATTTCAACCCCCACCCTAACCCTCCCCCTGCTAGGGTGAGGGAATATGGCAGATAGTAGAGAGTTGTGTAGATACTTATGCCCGCTTGCGGGAGAGGGAATTAAAGTTGTTTAAAACCCGACGCGATATTGTCCTAAGGCATCGGGCTGGTTGCCTGTCAAACTTAATAACGCGCCAAATTCGCTTTGACGCGCGGGGTCGGGCTTGACGCTACCTGAAAAACGCAAGTGGTCGTGTGCCGCCCAACGTCCCGTGCCATTGACCTCCAATGCGCCGCGCAGGGTGCGAAGCTGCAATACGATGCCTTGCTTGGTCCCTGTAATGTCCACTAAATAATCCCCTAGTGGTTGCACGGGCAGTTTGATGGTACGCGCATTACGCCATTCGACGCGAGATTTGCCAAGCAATCCCCCCTCAAATTGCCACGTCAACGCGGATGTTTGTATCATCGCCTCGCCGCCCCATTCGTACTCCGCCGCAGTGGGAAAGACGGCCGCCAATCCTGCGACAGGCAAGGTGATCTGTGCATCTTGTAAGCGTAAAGCCTGTCTGGTTAAACGTAGCTTGGCATGTGAATCGCCTGCCCATGTCACGTCCGCGCAGACGGTTGCCCAGAGCGCGCAGCCTGCATTGAGCGTCCACGTAAAGTCTTTTAGTCGATAAGTATCCACTTGCAACGCGCTGCTTCTTCCCTGCCATAGCGTGCCGACAGGTGCGATCAGTTGAATACGTTGATGACTGAACTTCGCCAATGCCACCGCCGCCCAGTGGGCAGGTAAAGTGATCAGCAAAAATATGCCGTACAGCCCCGCCGCGATCCATAATTTACGACGCATATTCATTCTTGGGAAACCGTCGCGTGGATATTGACCCGCCCAACTTGCGCGCTGCGGGTGATGTCACCTGCTACCAAGCGTAGCCCTTGTTGGGTTTGCAGCACATGTAACCAACGCAGCCCCTCATCAAACGCCACATCGTCTAACACCAGCACAGCACTTTGCTCTCCCGTCATATCGACTTTGAGCAAGGTTAATCCTTGTGCCGTCGCACTGGCGGTGAGCCGTTGCTGCAAGGGTAAATTGGATTGAGCACCTGTTCCGACTTGCGTTTTTAGTCGCAAGACTTCATCGCGAGCCGTCTGCAACTGGGTCGCTTGTAGCCGCATACGCGGCAAAATTTCTTGTAATTTTTGGCGTTGCTGATGCAGCGGCAACCAAAGATAGGCATATAACAGTGCGACCAGCAACACTCCCCCGCCGCCCGCCATGATCCAGCGTTCGCGCGGCAACAAATTTTGCCAATAACGAGACCAATCGGATTTCATCGACACTCCCATACTTTAAGCCGTACATTCATGCCTTCAGCCTGCCACTCGGTTTGACAAGTGAGCTGATTCAACTGAGTATGCAGTGATGCCAATATCGCTGCACTCGGTAAATTGAACTCTAGCTTAAGCACTTGGTTTTCATAGTTTATTTTTTGTAGTTGCATCCCGTTCGCCCCCTGTAACCAGGGCGTGATTTTGCCCAAGATGGGTAAAAAATCCTGCGTATCGGCAATGCCAGCGGTTCGCCGTAAGTTCGCCAGTTGTCGTTCCATTTGCAAAGCAGGATCGACCACCACCGTGGCTTCGGGAAACGCCTGACGAAAGCTCGCTTCCATCGCTTGCTGCAATTGCCGTTGTTCGCGACCAAGCCGCCAAGCGTCTATGCCCGTACCGAGTAACTGCAATAAGATCATCGCCGCCCCCAGCCATAACACGGGCTTTAACTTAGGCAGCCAAGTCCAATTAAACTGCTGGCGCGCAAAATTCCCTTGCAACAGGTCTAATGCCGACAAAACGCGGGGGGGAGCTTGTGTGCTGATCACCACGGGTACGCCCAACTGCGCCGACCACCATGCTGCATCCAACGCCGCGTGGGTGTAAATCAGCAACTGTTTGGGCGGATGTGCAGCGACGGATTGACACAAGCACTGCAAAGCGAAAGGAATCCCCTCGCCCTCCAGCACCCAGCCCGCCGACTCACCTGTACGCACCAAGCCCTGCTGCCCATCCCACGTCATGACCCAACCGTCATCAGGCAAAGCCAACAGCAACGTTTCAGGCAAAAAGTGTTGTACGCGCAAGCCCTGCGCCGTCAAAAAAGCCAGACTTTGTTGCAGCCAGTGCTGCTCGATAATTGCTACAGCAAGGCGACCTTCAGGCAGTGCTTCGCCCAAGGCAAAATGCACCGTATCTACCTCCACCGCCAGCTGTTCTTCCGCCACAAACGGTAATAGGCGACGGGCTTTTTCGCCTTTACTCACAGGGAGCTTTACCGAGGTCAGCAATACCACCGCCGCAGGGGCAACCGCCTGACACTGTTCCGCGACAGGCATATCCGCCAAGGAATCACAGCCAGATTGCACGGTATGACCCGTCGCATCCAATAGCTCCCATGCCAGACACGTCCCCAACTCAGGGAGAGATTCAGGCATCAAAATTCGCAAAATTGCCACTATGTACTCCAACAAAATCCATCGGGTGAATATCACCCATTAATTCCCTCTCCCGCAAGCGGGAGAGGGTTAGGGTGAGGGGTGTTGCGTACTAAATAATGTACGACAGCTCAAACTCCCTCATCCCCAACCCTTCTCCCGCCTGCGGGAGAAGGGAGAAAAGCCTTAGCCACAAGTTCAACATGCTCTTCCTCCCCTCTCTTCCCTACATCTGCTTAATCCATATCAACTTTGGCCAGCCCATGCCATTGCGTTGCAATAAAGCCTGTTCCCGTACCACCGCCGTGCCATATTGTGCCTGACTTGCAACCAAAAAGTATCGGCTCGCGTATTCCAGCGAGTTGTCTGTTGATTGCATGGGCAAATTAGGGAAGCGCATCAACAAGTCTTGTTTATCCTGTATCGGTCGAGATTGACGCGCCAACACAATCGCATTGGCATCGCTCAAATTGCCATTATCCAACACGGTTGCCAGCACTTCAGCCGATACCGTATTGATATTGAGCGACGTGCGTTCGGGCAGGACGGTGACAAAAGGACGTAAGCGGGCAATGATTTTGGCGTTAAATCCCCGAACCTGATGCAGCTCATCGAGATCCACCAACAAACGGTTGGCGGCACGATAAGGCGGTTCTTGTTGGATATACTCGCCATCTTCTGCGCCGCCTGGGTAGGTGACGACACTATCGACATCCATCCAATCCACCAGCCCATTCGCCAATTCACTCGGCAATTGTAAGGTGGTCAGTAACCGCTGAAAACGCGTCACATCGGCAGGATAAGCCACGCCTGACCACACCAAATTATTCAGATTAAACAAGGCTTGCTGGTCACTGATACGCCCGCCGACTTGCCCGCCATCGGTTTGTTGTGGTGGCACTACCGTTGCCCATAACTCGGAATAGTCATCTATGGTGCTGCCACGTATCACATCATCTGCCAATATCGCGCGCGCCCAATCCACCGCTGCCCGCGCCAATAATTCCGCTTGCGCCCGCGCTTTGAGATTTTCCATCTGCTGAATACGCACTTGATTTTGCGCCGCCAAATACGTCGCTACACTTGCCACCAGTGCCACGACTAGGATGGCGGTAATCAATGCCACGCCACGTTGGCGCAGGGCAACGAAGGGGCGGTGATCGGTTTTCATTGGACGAGAAATAACCATTCGATACGCTCACCTGTCATGAGTACTAAATTCAATTTAACCGCCACAGGGGGCGTGGGTTGTTGATTGGTAATCGGCCAGTGATCGTGCCAAACCCCTGTCATGTCTAAATAGTTTGCCTTCAAACTGGTCGCGCCACTCAATACTTCATCCACCATAGGACGAACACGCGGGGCTTGATCCAAACTGGTCCAACTGAGCATTTCGACTTTGTCACCCCGTAGGCGATAGCCAAACCGCTGCAACCCTTGCAGCCGCCCTGTTTGCCCTGCCAAGCCCATGCGGGTAAAGGACAGCAGCGCGTCATCTTCCCCGATAGGATTGGGTTCTCCCACCAACGCCGCCACTTCTGTTCCCCAACTATTGCGTATCGGTCGATAGACCACGCGACTTAAATCCTGTTGCAAGCGCATATACAAACGCGATAAATCCTGCCATTTTTGCCCTTGTTGCGTGACCCGCTCACGGGTGTCCAACATCATGCTTAAGCCTCGAAAAGCCATGACCGACACCAAGGCAAAAATCGCCAGTGCCACCAGCACTTCTAACAAGGTAAAGCCGCGAGTAGGGGGTTTGAACATTATGGCTCTATGTGAATCATAGTGGGTCATCGTGGCACAAGTGCGCAATCTCCCTCCCCTTCAAGGGGAGGGTTGGGGT
>FZPZ01000135.1_pt1 | contig 22252 bp, 23 predicted proteins | sample 1534811 | NCBI WGS metagenome assembly FZPZ01 (sample SAMEA104161953, study PRJEB21768) | metagenome | biome: subterrestrial habitat; feature: phreatic zone; material: underground water | place: France | collected 2016-06-01 | depth 60 m | reverse complement strand
AATACCCGCGTGTGCCGCTGCGATCAATGGGGCTTGCAATGCCGACAGCGTCACCGCCTCGTTGGCATAGAACCGCCACGCCGCTTGCGTACTGGCAAAGCTGCTGACTTTGTTCGGCAAAGACTTCAGTCCTGCACTGAGTGGTTCACTGGCATTCATGTGCTCTTGTACCAATTGGTGATAACGTTTGACCAAGCGTGGGTCTCGTTCTAATAGTGTTTTTTTAAAGTCATTGCCTATATTGCACTAACTTTACAGACTTGTGTAGATACCTATGCCTTCAAGGGGAGGGCTGGGGTGGGGATGGGTTCGTTCTCTGCACACACCCCCATCCCCACCCCAACCCTCCCCTTGAAGGGGAGGGAGTTTGCCGATGATTTGGCTTAAGTAAGTGCCATTCAGGTCTTACCCTTCCCTCTTATCCCTTCCCCCTTCTCATTTCAATGGGTACATTTTGAATTTCCAACTCCCTAAGTGCAATGCTGCGCCCAATCCACTTCCTCTGCGTTTAATAATTTTTGCAAAAATACCTGTGCCGCCGCTAAATTTTCTGTGGCGAGGGCAGACAGCGGTTCGCCTAATTCAAAGCTTTCCCCTCGAATACACAAGACAAAAGCAGCGGGGGGTGGGGTGGGTTCGCACTGGGCATAAACTTTGAGTAGGGCGGCGGGGGTGAGGGCATGGCTGTATAACATTGCGTCTTGGTCAGCTTGGATGCGGTAAAAGGCAAAGGGGGCTGGCGTGTCCATGCCTGCATCAATAAACAACACCGTCGTCCTGTTTTGCAGGTCGAGGACGTGTTCGATCTGCAATTGAAATTCTTCGAGACATTCAAATTGGACGCTGCGGGCGGCGCGCGCGGGGGGGAGTGAACGCAGCAGTAGCGGGGCAAGCGCATCGTCGCCGCGCGATTCGTTGCCGATGGCGAAAATAACAAGGGGAGGCGTATTGTCTAACATCATGCGGCTCTCAAAATAAGGAAAATAAAATCATCCGTAGGTCGAATTTCAACCTGACATCACGTGAAAGTCGGGTTACGCGATGAAGCTGCTAATCCGACCTACGACACATCACTTTGAATCGCACCCGTATTTAGGATTCAACGCCCCTCACCTTCACCCACTTGCGGGAGAGGGAATTAAAGTGGTGTAGATATTGATGTTCAATCTTCAATTACCAATTCATCCGTCACAATGCAAAGTCAGCCGTTTTTTGCGCGCTGACTAACTGTATCGTGTCGGTTACATCCTTGCCAACACCGCGATAACCCGTAAATAAACCTGATGCGTTGAACATCGGCTCGCCGCTGACCATCAAATATTGTCGTGTTCCATCTGGTTTGATCCGACTGTACGTAAAATCCAAAAAGGGGGTTCTAGCAGCTAAATTTGCGGCGAGCGTTTTTCGTTCGGACTCAATCCAACCCTCACTCGACTCGCTAAGTGCATCGCCAATCTGAATGCCCAGCATTTCTAGCACAGGGCCAAAAATTTTAATGAAATGACCGTTTTCGTCTTGCTCCCAATACCAATCGCTAGACAACTCGGTCAGGCGACGAAAACGCGCTTCACTGGCACTGAGTTCAGCCGTGCGCGCCTGCACTTTTTGTTCAAGCAGCTTATTGTAATTTTCAAGTTGCTGGTACAACAAACGCACTTCCAGCATATTACGAATACGCGTCTGTACTTCTAGTAAATCAAAGGGTTTGGCGACAAAATCTCTTGCCCCAGAGACCAAGGCGCGCAATTTGTGATCGGGTTGTGCGGTAATGACCAATACAGGCAGATAACTATCCATTTCAACTTGTTTCAACTCTTCCATGACCTCAAAGCCATCCATACCAGGCATTTGCATATCCAGTAAAATCAGGTCATAGTGGTTTTTGCGATGCAGCGCGCAGACCGCAAAGGGATTCATGGTTGATTCAATGCAGCTATAACCAACATCGCGCAATAACTCACTGAGCAAAATTACATTGGCTTGTTGGTCGTCCACAATCAGAATGCGGGCATTTAGAATTTCCTCGTTGCGAATCATGATGGTTTTCCAGTTACGTTGGGGCGTCTCATTTTAGACAGGGTGAAGGCATCCTCTAGCGCGCTCATAAACGCATTGATTTTGATAGGCTTGGTCAGATAGCGAAAAAATCCCGCTTCGATTCCTTTTTCAATATCGTGCAGCATGGCATTCGCGCTCAAGGCTATCACAGGGATGTGCATCGTGATGGGATTGTTAAGCAATATTTTCAGTGCCTCCAGTCCGCTCATCCCTGGCAGGTTGATGTCCATCAGGATCACGTCGGGCAGATGGGCGCGCGCCAATGCGATTCCCTTTAAGGCATCTGCAGCACTCAACATACGTACATCAGGATATCCCTCAATGATTTGCTCGACTAACATCAGATTGGCTGGATTATCTTCCACATAAAGCAAGGTGCGCGACAGCCGCAGCACAGAGGCAGGTACGGTTTGTTCTACTGACAGCGCGTCAGCACTCGCTAATTGTGGCATCTCGTCACGGTTAAGTTCGAGAAAAAACTCACTTCCAACCCCGACGATGCTTTTCACACTAATCGTCCCCCCCATCAACTCAACCAATTGCTTGGTCACCACTAAACCAATGCCCGTGCCTTCCTCATTGCCATTTTCCTGCCCCAGACGGTTAAAAGGCTGAAACAGTTGCAGCAATTTTTCGGGAGGTAAACCCTCTCCGCTGTCCTTGATACTGATTTGAATACGATCCGAGCTACTGATGGTGCATTCCACCACCACCGAGCCTCGTTCACGGTTATATTTAATCGCATTGGATAATAAGTTAATCAAAACCTGTTTAATCCGCGTGCGATCCGCATTAGCAAACCAGCGCGTATCAAAGGGCATAAAGTTCATGTGGATAGCATGTTTTTGCGCTTGTGATTCGACCATTGCCTGACATTCGCGCATCACCTCCGCCAACGACACAGGTTCTCGTGAGAGCGATAGATTGCCCGATTCGATCACCGCAAGATCTAGAATTTCATTGATTAACTCCAGCAGATACCAGCCTGCTTTAACGATCTGATGTAGCCTTGAAAACTGGGAAGCCGTAGGCAGGGGCGACCCAATCTCTAGCAGCTGGGCAAAACCTAAAATAGCATTGAGCGGGGTGCGTAGCTCATGGCTCATGCGGGACAGAAAAATAGACTTCGCCAAGTTTGCCTTTTCCGCTAATAACTTCGCGTTTTCAAGCTCAGTGTTTTTTTCGTACAGCGCCTGATCTAGCCGTTTGCGTTCGGTCATATCACGGGTTAGCTTAGCGTAACCACGCAAGTTGCCGTCTTGATCTCGTATCGCGGTAAAAGCCACATTCGCCCAAAATGACGTGCCATCATTGCGTACGCGCCAACCCTCGTCTTCAAATCGCCCCTCGGCGGTCACAATGTCCATATCCCGCTGCGGAACATCGCCCTCAATTTCAGCACGCGGATAAAACCGTGAAAAATGCTGACCCAAAATCTCCTCGGCTCGGTAGCCCTTGATGCGCTGCGCACCACTGTTCCAGCTCACCACCAGCCCATTGGGATCTAACATCACAATGGCGTAGTCTGTGACACTGTCTACCATCAAGCGAAAACTTTCCTCCGCCCAGCGTAGCCGCTCCTCTGCCTGACGGCGGTTCGTGATGTCGCGCAAAATGCCCGTAAAATAACGCTGCCCGCCCAGATACATCTCGCTGACCGCCATCTCCAACGGAAACAGCCGCCCCTCTTTGCACCGCCCCATCACTTCACGACTCAAACCATTGGCGCGCGCCTCATCGCTGGCACTGTAGTATTCGAGCGATCCCTTGCCTTGTCCTTGCTCCAGTTCTGGGATCAATAGGCTAAATTTCTGACCGATCAGCTCCAAAGCGGTATAGCCAAACATGCGCTCAGCCGAAGGATTAACGGTCTCAATCAGCCCACCATTGGCGCGAAGGGTGATGATGCCATCCACGACCGTATTGAGTATGGTCTGGATTAACGCGGTGCTGTCGCGCAAAGCCTGTTGCGCCGCATATTCCCCCGTCACATCGCGAAACACCAATACCGCACCGATTACTTGCCCGTCACGGTCACGTATTGGCGCGCAACTATCGGCAATATCACACTCACTACCATTTCTGGCGATGACCACCGTATGGTTCGCCAAGCCATGTATGGTTCCTTTCGCCAAGGTATCCATCACAGGAATAACGGATGGCAGACGCGTTTCTTTGTGAAAAATATGAAAGACATCGTTTATGGGCAGCCCGATGGCATCTGCCTGCATCCAGCCTGTCAGCTTTTCCGCTAAAGGATTGAGCAGCGTCACGCACCCTTTGGCATCCGTCGCGATCACTGCATCACCGATGGAATTGAGCGTCACACTGAGCTTTTCCTCGCTCAGCTGCAAGGTCATATTGGTCTGTTGCAGGGTCTTATTGGTTTCGTCTTGCGTGTCGAGCAAATGTTGCCGCTCGGCCTCAACTTGCTTGCGAGCGGTATTATCTGTGCCAATCAACAGATAACCGATAATCATCCCCTCTTCATCCCGTAATGCGGTGACTGAGACGACCGCTGGAAAGCGACTACCATCTTTGCGAATGTAGGTCAGCTCGTAAATATCTTCAATCCCCCGCGATGCCTTGAACACCAACGCCTCAAAGCCTGGCTCAATTTGCGTGCCGAGTTCGATGCTCAATGCTTCAGCGCGCGCGATGACTTCTTGCGAATCGGAAATGTCAGCTGGCGTGATCTTATTCATCACATCAGCGGCGGCATACCCCAACATGCGCTCTGCACCGACATTGAAAATCTGAATGACCCCCGCCGCATCGGTGGCGATACTTGAAAAATTAGCACTATTCAGAATGGCATTTTGCAATGCCCCTGTTTTAAGCAAACTCTCTTGACGCTGAATTTCAATGCAGCTTTCCGTCGAGACATGGGGTGTTGCACAGAGGGTAGAATGGCAAATGAGGTCGGACATGGCTTACTTTCGAGTACGGGAGGTCAGGGTACGGAAATGGATCGCACTGCGCGCAGGATACGAACCAGCCAGATATAAAAGCCAAGTTTGCATCATCGCCAAATAGCCTTTGCGGGTGGATTGATTACTTCAACGCCTTGAGGATTCATCAGCGGGTAACGACTGCCTGCTTCACTGAGCAAGCGATGAAATTCCTTCTTCACCACATGGTAACACTCGCAGGTATGGGACTCTAAGCCTGCTCGATCCAGCACCGTAATATGTCCTCGACGATAACGAATCAAACCTGCGCGCTGCAAATTGCCAGCCGATTCGGTAATCCCTTCGCGGCGAACACCGAGCATCCCCGCAATCAACTCCTGCGTGAGTGTCAGCTCATTACTCGGCAGGCGATCAAGGGTCAGCAGCAACCAGCGACACAATTGCTGCTCCACGGAGTGGTGGCGGTTACATATTGCGGTTTGTGACATCTGGGTAATCAGTGCCTGCGTATAACGGAGCATCAGGCGCATCATATTGCCTGCACGATTGAATTCCGCCATCATCAGTTGGGTCTTCAAACGATAGCCATATCCCCCCGTATAAACAGACGCTCGACTGGGGGTCGTATTCCCGCCCATAAAAAGCGAAATTCCCAACACGCCTTCATTACCCACCCCCGCGATTTCGGATGACGCACCATTTTCTAAAATGTAGTGCAAAGAGACGATAGCGGTTGTTGGGAAATAAACATGCTGCAACTGCCCGCCAGATTCATAGAGCACTTCACCTAAGGGCATCGCGATCAGTTCTAAATGAGGCGAAATGCGTTCAAATACGTCAGCTGGCAGCGCGGCAAGGAGATGGTTCTGACTAGGGGTGTGCCGTAAAAGCATCATAGCGACCATTCTCCTGACCTGAGACAAGCCATAAACAACGATAAAAAGCGGGATGACCAACATTCAAGAATGGATCAAGTTGAAGGATGTTATAGCACACAAGGAGAATAACTTACGTGCGCTAACGCACACAGAATAGACCGCGCAAAATTGAATCGCCTATCGCCTAGCGTTTCATCAGTCGGAATACGCAATAAGCAAAGGCTTTTCCCCTTCTGTGCGTTATCGAACAGAGTGTTGTAAGGCAAAGGCAGATGATGACGATAGGTGTTTATTCCTCCCCTTAATAAACATCTGTTGTGCTTAAGCTCAGTATCGGCAACCCCGTACTGGGCTCTTTTTGGTTTGTTTTTTAAGGCGTTTGTGCGATGACGCTGCGCTAATCGCGCCTACGAAACCCGCGTCATGCGTACCCAACATCCGTAGGGGCAGACCTACTTGCCTGCCCTTTTTGCAGCCAATGTGGCAAAAACAATGACGTAGGTGCGATTAGAATCAATGGGGTCATGAATCAATGGGGTCAGACTCGATTGATTTTAGTTTGTTGATTATAAATATATTTTTTATTTTTCGCGCAAGGAGTCAGCGTCGCGGCGGGGGCGAGTTGTGCGTTGGATGTGCAGCATAAGCCTAGCGCAGGGGCAAAAGTCTGGGTGACTTATAGTGCCAATGTGGTTTTTAATTTAAACGTTGCGCTCAATCCCAGTGTGAATTTAACAGGCACGCTGTTCACGGGTTTGCGGACCTACTACATCCACAGCGACCACCTCGACAGCCCGCGCAGCATCACCAATACGGCGGGGCAAGAAGTGTGGCGGTGGGACAATACCGACCCGTTTGGCAACAACATCGCCAATGAGAATCCCGCCAATCAAGGCACCTTCACCTTCAACCTACGCTTCCCAGGGCAGTACTTTGACCGCGAAACAGGGCTGCATTACAACGTCAATCGGGATTACAATCCAGCGGTCGGGCGGTATGTGCAGAGTGATCCGATTGGATTGCGGGGTGGGGAAAATCGCACGCACGGTTCGGAGGGAGGGGAGGGCGAGAGCTTTTCTCTACCCCCACGGTCAAAATGAGAATTGCTGATCTACAGCACGATTTAATCCGTTTCCTCACGCGGCGCGCGTGAGAAAAGTTGGGTCAGATAAATAGTGGCAGGCAAGAGGCGGAACAAACTTGCCCCATGCTGTTTGAGGTTGGCAAAATTACGATGGCGTAATGCCAGCAGTACCGCGAAGCCGCTAGACATCAGGGCGGGATGGCGGCGGATAAAACGCACGGCAGCAATCCCTGTATCGACCACCGCCAGGGGGTTTTTAAATTGATGCGCAATCTGCCCCATGGCGGACTTTTGATGTTGAATTTCAAGCAACAACGCGTAGCGACGAGTCAGAATGTCGTTCAGATGTTGTTTCATGATTCAGCACTGAGTTGGGCATGGTCATCTGATAATTCAGACAGACTCGACATAAATAATTTGTGCCGTTTTGAGGCTTCATGACGTAGCGCGTACCACATCAGCAAGCCTGCCACAAAAAATAATCCTGTCAGCCCACCCAATACCGATAGCCGATGGCTTTCCCAAAAGAAAACCACGATAAAGACCGTGAGCAACATCAAACCCAACGCAAAAAATAAAAACGCGATGCCGCCATAAATCATCATCAATTCGACATGTAAACGCTCTTCCTGCATCTCGTTGGCAAGCAGTTCCAGTCGTGTTTGCACGATGACAATCAAGGTGGCTGTCGCCCGCTTCAGTGATTCTGCCAACCCAATTGAGTCGCGCATGACGGTCACTGACGTTTAATTAACATACCGATAATGATCCCTGCGCAAGCAGAGATGCCTATCGACTGCCAAGGGTTGGTGTGAACATAGTGATCGGTTGCTTTGGCGGCTTCGTGGGTGCGCTCAACCACCGCTGATTCCGCATGATGCAAGCGGGCTTTAACGGCTTTTAGACTTTCTTGGATGCGCGCGCGAGCGATCACGACCCCTTCTCCCGCTTGGTTAGAGGTGGAGTGCAGCAGCTCTTCAGCGTTATCCACCACGGTTCGTAACTCGTCCAACAGCTTGTCTTTTGGGGCTTTGATGTCGGCGGCTAAGGTATTTAAGATATTTTTGCTCATGATTTTATGCCTGAATGAAATTGGGTTGGGAAAAAGCCGTGCGGACAGGTTGGCTGCCCGCAACTAGGTTATTTGCGACGAATATCGTTCTTGACAGAGCGAACCCCCGTCACTGCACGTGCCACTTCAACCGCCTGATTTATCTCGGTGTTTGAAGCAACGAAGCCACTGAGTTGCACGACTCCCTTGAAGGTTTCCACATTGATTTCAGAGGATTTCAAGGTTGCATCGTTCAGAATCGCCGCTTTTACCTTGGTGGTAATCACGGTGTCGTCCACATATTCGCCTGTTCCTTCTTGCGTAGGGGTAGAGGCGCAACCTGCCGACATCAGCAGCGCGAACACCATAAAAATTGCGGATAGATACTTGTTTTTATTCATAATAGACTCCTTGGTTGGTGATAAAATCAAACTCACATAAGTGGTTATCTACAAATAACGGGGTATTGAGTTGTTAGTCGCTAGTCGTTAGTTTTTAGCTGGCGGGGTAACATGCCTTTCTCATCCACTTGAATATAGAGTAAAAACATACCGTATCTAACAGCTTCCCAGTATTAACTAGTGACTAACGACTAACAGCTCAGAATGCCCGAAAATTTAGGCGCAGGTGCTTAGCGGTTCGTTCTGCGTTTTGAAACGAGGTCATCACCTCAAAACGACCCCGTTAGCAATAAAGCCATTGCGAAGAAAAATGCCGAAGCCAGTCCGCCACCCGCCCATACTTTGCTATGAGGCCAACTTGGAATTGCGCCAATTAGCATCAGCAACACCGTAATGAGTAGCATTGCGCCCCATGACATTTGATTTCTCCTTGCGGTCGCAGCGAGGATGGCAGACTTGCCATCCTGCTTTCAACCCTTAACGTTGAATAATGTTGCCGTTGGCATCCGAGAGGATAATTTCCACGCGGCGATTTAACTGACGACTCGCGGCACTGTCATTGCTGGCAACAGGGAATCCTTCACCGTAACCGCGCATGGAGATGCGATCACCACTGATTCCCATTCCCGTCAATGCCATTTGCACCGCACTGGCGCGACGTTCAGACAAAGCTTGGTTATGCTCGTCACTGCCTGTGCTATCGGTGTGACCTTCGATCAATACTTTTTGCTTAGGATATTGCTGCAAAAATTCAGCCAGCTTCTGTACATTGCGCACGCCGCCTGATGACAACTGGGCTTTGTCAGTACTGAACAACACATCGCCCAAGGTAATCACCATGCCACGGTCTGTTTTTTTGGCATTTAACGCTTCAAGCTGCGCTTGTTGTTGCGCAATCATGTCCTGATCGCGCTGCGTATTGGCATTGGCAGCAGCCAACTCAGCTGCCGTTGAATTAGCCATTTCTTGCGCTCTCGCTGCTTGCAGCTTTGCCGCATCTGCTTCGGCGGTTCGGGCTTCCAAGCGCACTTCATTACGCTTAGCCCCCGCGTTGGTCACCTCTAACTCGGCGGTTTTACGCTTGGCGGTTTCTTGCGCAATGCCCACTTGTTGGCTGGCGATATAAGCCAGGTGCTCAACCGTAGCCGCCCCCTGACCTTTACTCGCCGCATTGTCTGCTCGGCCGAGGGTGTCACCCGCTTCCTTCAGTTCCAATGCCGCCAACTGAGTGACCTGTGGATTATTTTGCGCGTTGTCATAACTGCTATGTGCAGCGGCAAGGCTTGAGTTTGGTTTAACCGCTGTCGTACCACAGCCTGCCAAAACGGCGACAGCGATCAGTGCCAGCGGAAAGTAGCTATTTTTTTGCATGATAAACTCCATTCATAATTGTTTGTTTTTGCGGTTATTTCCAGTGCGGCTCACCGCCTGTTTGGGGGTGACGCAGTTGGAAATATCGGCTTTTGAATTGATCGAGAGTGAAATAAGAACGATCTTACCGACCCCCTTCGCAATACTTTAGTTAGGAGAATTACGGTTAATTTCATTGCGCAGTACGCGATTGCTTTCTTGCACGGCATCGGCTGCCTTTTGCGCCTTAGCCGCACGGGATGCCGCTGCCGCTAATTGGGCATCCACTTGCGCCTGTTCAGCCAGTTGTCTCGCGAGACCATAGTTCTTGCCGCCCATTGCACGTTCCGCGCCGTCCATTTTGTCCATCGCAGACTTAAGCTGTACGGGGGCGAACTCATTACCGCCCGCGCTAATTGCCGTACTCACCGCAGCACGAGAAACCGCCATTTGCTCAGTCGGTGCAGGAATAGCAGGGGTACTTGCGCAACCTGTCATAAAAAGTGCGACCGCCATCGTCACGCCAATTTTGTGCATTTGATACGATTTGATACCATTAAATTTTTTCATTATCTTTCCCATCCATTGAAATAAACATTGAACACAAACATGACATTGAGTGTTGTCGCTCAAGGTGATGATTTCCAAATCCCCCCTGACAGCAGGCTTGATAGCGACCTATTGTCCCCAGCCTTTAATGGGTGTTTTCATGCTTCTGAGGAAGTCATCATGGGATAGAAAGCTTGGGCGGTCTGTGCGCTGTCGTACATAGAACAACGAAACACGGGAATGGACTGAATGACGCGGCAATACCGTACAGCGAAAATCAGTACGCAAAGTGATCGCGTACTGACTGAAAATGCCATGTTTCCTGTAGGGTGGATAAGCGCATGCGCATCCACCGTTTTCCTTGGCTTGGCTTGGTGTGCAGGTGGATGCGCGGTGCTTATCCACCCTACGGCGTAGCTGGTGACGGGTATATTATGGAATTAACGCCGCATCATTATTTCTGTTTTTAAATTGAATTGGAATTAGTAGCGGGATACCCGATTATTTTCAATGCGCACTTGATCGCCGATACGCAAGTCAGAAATCGCTTGTGTCACGGTGTGATAGCCACCTCGGTCTAATCTAACTTTGATGCGATAGGCATCTTGCTGTTGGTTATTTTTTTCGACCTGATGACCGAGTACTGCGCCACCGACCACCCCTGCCATGGTCGCAATGGTATTGCCACTTCCGCCGCCCACTTGATTGCCCAGCACACCGCCGACCACGCCGCCGATGACTGCCCCCGCCCCCACGCCTTCCCCGCCGACGCGCACGGTTTCAATGCTTTCAATCTCACCATAAAGGGTTCTAGCTAGGGTAGGATGGGGACTCGCGGGGGCGGGGGTAGGCGTATTGGTTTGCGCGCAGCCGCTCATTAAAGCCGTCGCGGCTAAAAAAATAACATTTATTAAATGGATTGTTTTCATAAACCCTCCTAATGGGTATGTGTCTGTCAACACCGATATTGAACCTTATCGGCAAAAATGGGTTGGCAAAATTTGTTTTAGAAATAATGGGTTGCTCACCGTGATCAGCCGTTGATCACTCTGAGCAAGACAACCACAATCGCGATCACCAGCAGAATGTGAATAAAACCACCCATGGTGTAAGAAGAGACCAAACCCAGTAACCACAAGATGAGCATGACGACGGCAATAGTGTAGAGCATGATTTTTAGACCTTTAAAATGCTGACAGGCAATGGCAAAAAGCCGCCATTGCATCTCTCAATGATTATTTATGAATGGTGTTGCCAATGACACCGCCCACGGCGGCACCCCCTACCGTCCCCACTGGGCTGCCACCCGTCAAAATGGATCCCCCCACCGCACCCACGCCCGCACCAATGGCCGTGTTTCTATCCCGCGTTGACATGCCCGCACAGCCACCCAAAGCACAGAGCAAAGTGACCACCACGACATTGACCGCTACTTTTTGTATCGTTTTCATGTTAATTACCTCCAATTTAATGTTCTGATACCAGGATGATTCCTGTTCAGTTGTTGATTGATTCAATTGCAACTTCCCTTGTTTGATACCACACTCCTCCACGGATGCTGACCCTTTTTACCACTGCGTCATTCGCGTCACGTTTGAGTACAGTCGCCTAGCCACCGCTTTAAAATTACACCTTCAAATGCAAAGCCATCAAGCTATCAATATGCGTCACGATGGATGCGGTGGTGGTTGCCAGTACCACCGCGTCTGATTCAATTCGCAGCCGCGCGCTTTCAGCCTCTTCTATAGCAATGTGATGCGCAACGCTTTTGGACGGTCTACGACGTGCTTTGAGCTGGGATTTCGCGATGTCTTCTTGGCTTTTCGCCACGCCTGTGCAGATGATTTTTGCGTGTGCCGCCAATGAATCGCAATTTTGCTTGGCAAACTTGTACTCACCCTCAATCCCTTTGTCCGTTGCTTTGTATTTGCTCTTTGACATGCCTGACGCTGGCAAATCCGTACCAAATGCTAGGCTGGTGACCGCAAATATCGCACTAATATCTTGTTTATTCATTATTTTTACTTTTCGTTATACTCAAATACGAACAGTGACTGATCAACCAAACAACGCCTCATGCACCGCACCAATGCCCCAATATTCTGCTTCCTCACCGTTTTTATCTGTGCGCTAGACCACAAAGACGCATCAAAATTTTCGTGCCGTCGCACTTTCTTCACCCTTCCCCCTTCTCCTTTCCCCTTTCTTCAAAACACTTTCTCTTTATGTTCGCTAACGCACGGAATGTCAGGGGTGAAAGTGCGATAAGTACAACGGGCAATTTACCGTGCTCAGGTTTTGATGGTTTCTGTTTTGGGTTGAGGCAGTGCTAACCGCGTCGCGCAACCTATAAATCGAGTACTGACGAAACGCATCCATAGCAAGGGTTGGTTAATGACACCGAGACATTTTGGGAACATCTTTAAGGGGAATAAAATGAACAGATTAGCAAGTATTACCAAGCCACTGCTGTGGTTAATGGCGTTACTCATGACCACCTTTGTGACGGGTTGTGGGGGCGGAGGAGGGGGCGGAATTGGAGGAGGCGCGCCTGTTTTGGGGCTGCCCACGGTCGCATCTATCGTGTCTTTTGCGGTCACGCCGACAACTGCCTCGATACCCGTGACAGGCACGCAGCAATATCGTGCCATTGCAACGTATAGCGATGGCTCTTCTCGTGATGTTACCAGTACGTCAACCTGGACTTCAGGCACACTTGGTGTTGCCACCGTCGCACCCGCAACGGGCATTGCGACAGGGCTAGCCAATGGCACATCGGTCATTACCGCCACGTATACCTTAGGTTCTGTCGTTAAAACCGCGACCGCTAACTTGACGGTGAATGCAGCTACCTCGGTGTCGTTCAAGGTTTCGCCTAGCACCGCGACCATCCCTGTTTCTGGCACGCAACAATTTGCGGCGATTGAGACCTTTAGTGATGGCACAAGCTTCGACCGAACCACCACTTCCATTTGGACTTCAGGCAATGCCAATGCCACGGTGTTGAACACAGGCGTGGCGACAGGTGTCACCGCTAATGTGATCCCCGTGGTGATTACCGCCACCTTTAGCGTCGGTGCCGTCGTCAAAACCGCCACCGCCGCGTTGACGGTGAACAGTGCCACATCGGTATCCTTCAGTGTGACCCCTGCCACAGCATCCATTCCTGTCACAGGCACGCAACAGTACACCGCGATTGAGACTTTTAGTAATGGCACGCGCTTTGACAGAACTGCCGTCACCAGCTGGTCTTCAAATAGCGTCAACGCCTTGTTTATCGCAGGCGGCAGCGTTGCGACGGGGATTTCTGCTAGCGCAGTACCTGCGGTCATTACTGCCACGTATACCGTTGGTGCGGTGGTGAAGACGGCAACCGCCGCCTTGACCGTGACCGCTGCAACTTCTAAATCCTTTGCCGTCACCCCTGCGGTGACCACCGTATCCGTTGCAGGTACGCAAAAATACACCGCGATTGAAACCTTTAGCGATGGGACGACTCAAGACCGCTCAGCCCTCTCTCTTTGGAGTTCGGGCAGTGCCAACGCGACCATCTTGAATACTGCCGTTGCAACAGGGGTCACAGCAAACGCTGTCCCCGTCGTCATTACCGCGACTTATACCGTGGGTGCGGTGGTGAAGACGGCGACGGCTGCCTTAACCGTGACCGCCGCAACGTCTAAATCGTTTGTGGTGACCCCTGCAACGGCTTCCATACCCGTCACAGGTAACCAAAAATATACCGCGATTGAAACCTTTAGCGATGGTACGCACTTTGACAGAACCGCCTCGTCTACTTGGACTTCAGGCAGTGTCAACGCCACGATTGCGGCAGGCACGAGCGTGGCAACAGGCGTTATCGCCAATGCAGCACCTGTCATCATTACCGCGACTTATACCGTCGGGGCAGTCGTGAAAACGGCGACCGCCGCATTGACTGTGAACGCCGCAACCTCTAAATCGTTTGTGGTCACTCCTGCGACTGCGTCAGTACCTGTCACAGGTGCGCAACACTATACGGCGATTGAAACCTTTAGCGATGGCACCACCCAAGACCGATCTGCACTGGCCATTTGGACTTCAGGCAGTCCTAACGCCACCATCTTGGCGGGCAGTAATATCGCCACGGGCATCACCGCCAATGCCGTCCCCGTAGTCATTACCGCCACGTATACCGTTGGTGCGGTGGTAAAGACCGCGACTGCTGCGTTAACCGTGACCGCTGCAACCTCTAAATCGTTTGCCGTCACGCCTGCAACCACCACCGTATCGGTTGGGGGTACGCAAAAATACACGGCGATTGAAACCTTTAGCGATGGTACGACGCAAGACCGCACCGCACTCGCTTCTTGGACTTCAGGCAGTGTTAACGCCACGATTGCCGCAGGCACGAGTGTGGCAACAGGGGTCATTGCCAATGCCGTCCCCGTGGTCATTACCGCCAACTATACCGTCGGGGCAATTACCAAAACAGCCACAGCGGCCTTGACTGTAACCGCCGCAACCTCGGTATCGTTTGTAGTCGCACCTGTTGCGGCATCCATCCCCGTGACAGGCAATCAGCAATACACCGCGATTGAAACTTTTAGCGATGGCACACGCTTTGATAGAACCGCGTCCTCTACCTGGACTTCAGGCAGTGTTAACGCCACCATTGCAGCAGGGACTAGCATCGCCACAGGTGTCACCGCAACGCTCGTCCCCGTGGTCATTACCGCCAGCTATACCGTCGGTGCGATTACTAAAACGGCGACCGCTAATTTGACCGTGAATGCCGCGACCTCCAAGTCGTTTGCCGTCACCCCTGCCACGGTTTCCATCCCCGTCACAGGCAATCAAAAATACACGGCGATTGAAACCTTTAGCGATGGTACGACCCAAGACAGAACCGCTGCTGCTATTTGGACTTCAGGCAGTCCTAACGCCACTATTTTGGCAGGAACGAGCATGGCAACAGGTGTTACTGCCAATGCCGTGCCTGTGGTAATTACCGCCACATATACTGTTGGTGCGGTGGTGAAGGCTGCGACCGCTGCGTTAACTGTGACTGCCGCAACCTCTAAATCGTTTGCCGTCACCCCTGCTGCGACCACCATATCGGTTGCAGGTACGCAACAATACACCGCGATTGAAACCTTTAGCGATGGCACCACGCAAGACCGCACCGCACTTGCTTCTTGGACTTCAGGCAGTGTTAACGCCACGATTGCCGCAGGCACCAGTGTCGCAACAGGGGTCACTGCCAATGCCGTCCCCGTGGTCATTACCGCCAACTATACCGTCGGGGCAATTACCAAAACAGCCACAGCGGCATTGACCGTGACGGCAGCCACCTCAATCTCGTTTGTAGTCGCACCTGCTGCGGCATCCATCCCCGTGACAGGCAATCAGCAATACACCGCGATTGAAACTTTTAGCGATGGCACAAGCTTTAATAGAACCCTGTCCTCTATTTGGACTTCGGGCAGTCCTAACGCCACCATTGCAGCAGCAACTGGCGTGGCAACGGGTGTCACTGCCAATGCGGCTCCCGTGGTTATTACCGCCAGCTATACCGTCGGTGCGATTACCAAAACAGCGACCGCTAATTTGACGGTGAATGCCGCGACCTCCAAGTCGTTTGCGGTCACCCCTGTACTGGCTTCCATTCCCGTCACAGGCAACCAACACTACACGGCGATTGAAACCTTTAGCGATGGCACGACCCAAGACAGAACCGCTGCTGCTATTTGGACTTCAGGCAGTCCTAACGCCACCATTTTGGCAGGGACAAGCGTTGCGACGGGTGTCACAGCAAGTGTTGCGCCTGTGGTCATCACCGCCACTTACACCGTCGGTGCAGTGACCAAAACGGCGAGTGCTAACTTAAATGTGACCGCTGCCACCTCCAAGTCCTTTGCCGTTGCACCCGCACTGGCTTCTATACCCGTGGGTGGCACGTTGCAATATACCGCGATTGAAACCTTTAGTGATGGCACCACCCAAGACCGAACCTTAGCCGCCGTCTGGACTTCGGGTAGTCCGAACGCCACGATTGCCGTCGGAACCAGCGTTGCGACGGGTGTGACCGTAACGGGTGCGCCTGTGGTGATTACCGCGACTTACACCGTCGGTGCAGTGATTAAAACGGCAACCGCCGCCTTAAGCGTGACCGCTGCACCCTCTAAGTCTTTCGTCGTGACCCCTCTCTCCGCCTCCATCACTGTGGGTGCGACGCAACAATTCACCGCGATTGAGACCTTTACCGATGGCTCAACCATAGACAGAACTGCAATCTCGGTCTGGACTTCAGCCAACGGCAATGCAACGGTCTTAAACACTGGGGTCGCAACAGGGGTGACTGCCACGGTATTACCTGTGGTCATTACCGCGACTTACACCGTCGGTGCAGTGGTCAAAACGGCAACCGCCAATTTGACCGTCACCGCAGTGGTTGCCGCAGGTTGCATTGGTTCATGTCCCGCACCCGTCTTAGGAACGATTGCACCATTCGGTTTCTATAGCGGTGCGTCATTAACCAATCAAGGGGATCTATCGGTCATCTTTGGAGATGTTGGTGCCAGTGCAGCGGCCTCCACCATCACGGGTCTTCACGACGCAGCAGGATTTAGCTATACAGAAACGTGTCCATCCTACCCAGGAGCGGTGGGTTGTGGATTGGTGACGGGAAAAATCCTTGCGAACAATGCCCCAGTGGGTGGTCCTTTCTTGGGTGCGCTGGTCGCGGGTGATGCGCTGACTGCGTTTAATAACTTGGGCGCACGTGCTGGCGGCTTGGCTGTTGAAGTTGCCGCGAATAATCTGGTGATTGCAGGCGCACCAACAGCAGGTGAACTGGGTGGACGGACACTGGCTCCTGGTCTGTATAAATCCACTCCTGGCACTTATGCCATCACTGCGGGGAATCTGACACTGGATGCAGGAGGCAATCCTAATGCGGTCTGGGTATTCCAAACCGCAGCGTTAACAGGCACGCTCACGGTGAGTACGCCAGCGGGCCCACTGACCACCACCGCTAACAAGGTGTTGCTCATCAATGGTGCGCTTGCTAAAAACGTGTTCTGGTATGTCCCTGCGGGTGCGGTCATTAACACAGGGTCAAATATGGTTGGCACCATGATTGGCAATGCTGCCATCACCTTCGGCACCGCCACAGGGGCGAACCCTGTCATCGTCACGGTGTTGGATGGTCGTGCGATTTCCTTGGTAGCGGGAGCGACCATGGTCAACACCATGATCACGGTACCTGCCCCGTAAGGCATTGAAATAAAGGTTGGTCGTCTTATTCAGATCAACCTTTATCTCTTCATCAAAATCAAAAACTCACTTTTAACTTGGAGCAAATCATGAAATTCACAAAAACATCAAATAAGCTTGGTTTAGCCATACTCATTGCCATTGCGAGTCCGCTTGCGATGGCAGACGAAGCGGGCTGGACAGACGATTCAGGCTGGTTTATGGGGGCTAACATTGGGCAATCCAGAACCACCATTGATGACCCGCGCATCACCGCCAATCTACTGGCACAAGGCCTTACGACCACCTCCATTGTCGATAACAACCGTGACACAGGTTACAAGCTATTTGGGGGCTATCAGTTCAACAAATACTTCGGGCTGGAAGGCGGTTATTTTGATCTGGGACAATTCGGGTTTACCTCGACCACGCTACCTGCTGGCTCGCTCACAGGCAACGTCAAAATTCAAGGGCTTAGCGTAGGTGCGGTCGGTACCCTTCCCCTCACCGAACGGTTTTCTGCCTTTGGTCGATTGGGGTTGAACTACGCACAAAGTAGAACTTCCTTTAGTAGCACAGGGGCGGGGGTGGGCGTGGCACCTCTCCTGCCCAATACCAGCAAGAACCAAGTCAATTACAAATTGGGGTTGGGGCTTCAGTACGACTTTACGCCCGCTTTAGGGATGCGCGCCGAAGTGGAACGTTATCGGGTTAATGATGCCATCGGCAATAAGGGCGATGTTGACTTGTACTCACTGGGGTTGATCTACCGTTTCGGTGTGGAAAAACCTGTTCCTGTTCCTGCTCCCGCACCTGTGGTTGAACCCCCGCCTATTGTGGTCGTACCAGCACCCGTCATCGAAACACCGAAACCCGTCCCTGTGCCTGTTCCCGTTCCTCGCCCTGTCCGCAAGAAAACCATTTTCAATGCCGACACCTCGGCCGACTCCTTATTTGACTTTGGCAAAGCTACCGTCAAACCTGGGGGCAGAGCGGCACTTGATCAGTTTTCGTCAGAGCTGATTGGTGCCAAATTTGAAGTGATTACCGTCACAGGACACACCGACCGTATTGGCTCGCAGGCTTATAACGAAAAACTTTCGGCGCGGCGTGCTGAAGTGGTCAAGGAGTATTTGATCGTCTCAGCGGGTATTCCTGCGGACAAAATCTCCGCACGCGGGGTCGCAGGTGCAGAACCCATCACCAAGCCAGGTGAATGTAAAGGGAAGAAGGCCACTCGTGCCTTGATTACGTGCCTAGCACCTGATCGCCGTGTGGAAGTTGATGTTGAAGCGACACGCACTGAAAAATAACCACCACGATTCATCACCATTACAGGAGTTTAATCATGCAACTAACCACTAGACCTTTCGCCAATCTCATTATCGCCATGATGATCAGTTCGGCTCTCGGCTGCGCCTCCACCCCCACTCAAGAAGGAACGGGGGAATATATTGAGGACAGCGTCATCACCACCAAAGTGAAAGCCGCCATTTTGGGTGAACCCACCTTGAAATCCACTGAAGTCAACGTCGAAACCTTCAAAGGCATCGTGCAACTAAGCGGCTTTGTCAGCTCCTCCGCCGCTGAAAATAAAGCGGTTGAGATTGCACGCGGCATCAAGGGCGTGAAATCCGTTAAGGACGACATGCACGTGCGATAAATAAGTCGCCCTTCCCCTAAGGGAGTTGGAAATTAAAAATGTACCCATTGAAATGAGAAGGTGGAAGGGATAAGAGGGAAGGGTAAGACCTGAATGGCGCTTACTTAAGCCAAATCATCGGCAAACTCCCTCCCCTTCAAGGGGAGGGTTGGGGTGGGGATGGGGGTGTGTGCAGAGAACGAACCCATCCCCATCCTAATTGCCCCCTCGCTTCGCTCTCCCCCTCTGAAGGGGAAGGAACAAGACCTCGTGGCCCTTGTTCGGAGAGGCGGTTTTGTCCTTCTCTCTTCCCTTTTTACCCTTCTCCACAAAAGGTATGTTAGTTATTTCTTGCTCCCTAAGGGGAGGGACGCGCTGTTATGGAGTGTCAATCAACGGGTAGCGTTTTTTGACCCTACGTCATTTTTGAATAGGAGTAGCAAATGAACACATTCGCAAAATTTAAATCAGTCGGTATTGCGCTCTTGGTGGTGGGTGGATTAGCCGCCTGTGACCAGCCAGGTCCCGCCGAAACCGCAGGTAAAAAACTGGATCAAACGGTCAATAAAGCAGGTGACAAAATCGCTGATACCGCTGACAAAGTGGGTGACAAAGTCACGCAACAGACCACTCAGGCGGGTGTTGTGCTTGAGGACGCTGAAATAACGACCAAGATCAAAGCCGCCATCTTTGCCGAGCCTGGTTTGAGTACCTTACAAATCAGTGTGGACACGCTCAAAGGCGTGGTCACTTTAAGCGGGTCGGTGGATACGCAACAAAATAGTGACCGCGCCAAGGCATTAGCGGGTGCGGTTTTGGGGGTTAATGAAGTTAAAAATCAACTGGTCTTAAAGTCAGTTAAATAATTTGGGCAAGTCGCCCTATCATCAAAGGAGAATCTCATGGAAATTCAAGAAGCCTACAAGCACAAAATGGCAGCACAACTGCATGAATGGAATGCTGAAATCAGTTTGCTGGATGCCAAAGTTGAAAATGCCAGCGTGGATATGGAAATCAAGCGTGCACAAGCATTGCACGAACTGCGCGCCAAACAACATGCCGCTTCCGTCAAATTGCAAGAACTGGAAAAATCCAGCGGTGCTGCATGGGAGCAAGTGAAAGAAACGGCTGACCTCATCTGGGAAGACCTGAAATCGGGCATTGCAAACGCACGTGCCAAGTTCAAATAAGCCTATTTCAGCCCATCTAAGCCCTAAATAATGAGGCGGCTACCCTGCGTAGCCGCCTTATTTTCCATCAGAAGGTCACTATCATGAATTTTAAACTCATCCTGATCGCGTTTCTCATCAGTCTGACCGTGATTTTTATTGTACAAAATGTCGGCATCGTCGAGATCAACTTCCTATACTGGCGCGTGTTCATGTCGAGCGCATTGCTGATATTTTTCGCGCTGTTAACGGGATTTATTTTAGGCTGGTTTCTGCACGATCACTTCCTGCATCGGCAATCCAGACGTAATTTGATGAACACAATGAAAAAATACGAATAACGCGCGTAGCCCGTTTGCAATACGGGATTTGAGGCGAAGGCGGGAGATTCCCGTATTGCTACGGCGCACCCTACTAAACCTCAGCGCGACGATTTTTAGCCCCTACCTGCCTATTTCAATTCGATATTTAGAATATTGAGCAGTTCATCTACTTTGATCGGTTTGGTGATATAGCGGGCGAATCCTGCTTGCATGCCGAGTTCAAAATCTCGTGGCATGGCATTCGCGCTGATGGCGACAATCGGAATATGCGCGGTTGTGGGATCCTTGCGCAAAATACGCAGTGTTTCGATGCCGCTGATGTCGGGTAAATTGATGTCCATTAAAATCACCTCAGGGAGGTGGACGCGGGCGAGTGCGATGCCTTCGGCGGCATTGTGTGCGCTGAACATTTTGACATTGGGGTACACGGCAATAATCTGCTCGAGTAACATCAGGTTTGCCAGATTATCTTCTACATACAACAAGGTGCGCAGTGTCATGCTTCTCTTTGCGGATACGATATTTTCTGCGGATGAATGGCGATCGTCTCGAACTGGGGGCGCGTCGCGCAGCAATTCTATCCAGAATTCGCTGCTCACCCCCACCGTGCTTTTCACCCCAATACTCCCCCCCATCAGTTCAACCAATTGCTTGGTGACCACCAGACCGATGCCCGTGCCTTCTTTGGCACTACTCTCTTGCCCTAAGCGATTGAAGGGTTGAAACAGTTGTGCCATCTGTTCCGTCGATAATCCCGCACCGCTATCTTTCACGCAGATACGGAAGTGATTGGGGCTGCTTTCTATGCAGCTCACCTCAACCGCGCCTTGCGTGCGGTTATATTTAATCGCATTGGACAGCAAATTGATGATGGCTTGCTTGAGGCGGGTTCGATCCACATGGACAAACCAAGAGGATGCAAAGGGCAAAAAATGGATCGGAATGGCATTTTTGCGTGACAAAGGTTCAATCATGGCTTGGCATTCGCGCATCAGTTCCGTCAGCGATACCGACTCTAACGACAAGGTGAGTTTGCCCGCTTCGATTACCGAGAGATCCAGAATTTCGTTAATCAGCTCTAGAGACCATGAAAGTATCCTCACCCATGCCCTCAATATCTCTAGGTTATTATTTTTTAAAACGCAAAACCACAAAAACCCGCAAATTTGGTGCTAAAAATGCAAAAAATAAGGGGAAATTGACCATTTTAGGTCATTTTCAAGGTTTTTCCAGAACGCTGGGCGCAGTGATCCCTGAACGCGTCTAAACCAATAATTTTGAGTACCCTGTTAAAGTTGTAACTCAAGGTCATTAGGCTAAATTCGCCTCGGCATTTTTCGAGACCGCGCATTAAAAAGTGGTGCATCCCTGCGCGAAATTTCAGCGTGCCGAACAGGTGTTCCACCATTGCGCCGCGCTTTTTCAGGATTTCGCCGCCCGTTTGCATGCGGGCTTTGTGCCTGTCGAGGACGGCTTCGTGTTCCCAGCGTGCGATGGTTTTATGGCTGGATTTTTCGGATAGACATTGGGCGCGCAAGGGGCAAGTCGCACAAGTTTTGCAGCTGATGGTATAGGCTCGAACCATCTTGCCGTTTTTGTCGG
>FZPZ01000038.1_pt1 | contig 22560 bp, 24 predicted proteins | sample 1534811 | NCBI WGS metagenome assembly FZPZ01 (sample SAMEA104161953, study PRJEB21768) | metagenome | biome: subterrestrial habitat; feature: phreatic zone; material: underground water | place: France | collected 2016-06-01 | depth 60 m | reverse complement strand
GCCTTGAGTGCCAAACAGCACGACCCGCACGTCAAGGCGTATTTTCAACACCTCGTGGATAACGGCAAGAAGCCCTTGCAGGCTTTGTGTGCCGTCATGCGAAAATTGATACACGCAATCCATGGTATGTTGAAGAGCAATATGCCATTCGATAACACCCGTTTTTACGCTATGCCAGCAGGATGTTTGGAATGAAAAAACATCAAATCAATACTTGCTTCTGAACAGAGTATCTACTCGCTGGATGGTGGATTGACTTGCGGTGAATCCACCTGACGCGTTGCCTTGCAATGCGTTTTCCTAGGTGCGACAAATTCACACGCTTTTGATTCTTTCAAACACAGTCAAAAACTTGCTACTCCAACCTGGCGGCAATTAGGAATTATTTTTATCATATTGATTTTAAATAAATATTACTTAACCGAGTGACATGAGAATCTGACCCTATTGATGCTAGACCTGACTCCATGGTTCATAGACCTGCCCCCATGGTTTGTTTAGCCCCAATAACCCCAATGGGTCACGCTGTTCGCTCTTCGTGGGTATGGACGTTGATAAGCTGGATGCTCTCTAATGCGGGTTGCATTTTGCATCATGCAACGGTGTGTTTTCAGTGGCAATTTATTAACTTGTGGGAGATGAAAAGAATGAACTTTGATAAAGAATTTGATGCGAGCGGGATGTCTTGCCCTTTGCCTATCGTGAAAACCAAAAAATCCTTGACCGATATGACTTCAGGTCAAGTGTTGAAGGTGATCGCAACCGATTGCGGCGCGGTTAAAGACATGCAGGCTTTCGCCAACCAAACGGGTAACACCTTGCTGTCCAATACCGAAGAAGGTGGCAAGTACATTTTCTTTATGCAGAAAAAATAAGTTTCCAGTCGCCACTCCAAAGGGGAAAACATGACTACCAAAAAAATGGCGATTATCGCCACCAAAGGCACGCTGGATATGGCATATCCGCCGTTTATTCTGGCATCGACCGCTGCGGCACTGGGCTATGAAGTACAGATTTTCTTCACTTTTTACGGCTTGCAATTACTGCGCAAGGATTTGTCGGACGTGATGATTAGTCCTTTAGCCAATCCCGCCATGCCGATGCCCATTCCCATGCCTGTGATGGTGCAGATGTTGCCTGGGATGGAGTCGATGGCGACCATGATGATGAAGAATAAACTTAAAAAACATGGTGTTGCTTCTTTGGAAGAATTGCGCGAAATGTGTTTAGATATGGATGTTAAATTTATCGCTTGTCAAATGACCGTCGATTTATTTGAGTTCGATAAGAAAGAGTTTATCGAACCTGTGGAATATGGCGGCGCGTCGATGTTCTTTGGTTTTGCAGGCGAAACAGATATTTGCCTGTTTGTTTAGCGAAAAGGTCGGGTTTATCACCCGACCTTTTATTTTTTGGTGGGAAAAATCCCCTACCCAATACGCGCCAACTAAGTCATCAATCTCCTCCCTCCCCGTGAGAGAAGGCAGTAAAAGCGATGGTTTGCAAAGATAGACAAAGTTGAAGCCTATTGAGTAGGCAAAAAATCCTACCCACAATGTTGTACCAAAATTTATAAAAAACACCTCAGGGAGAAAAGCACCATGAATCAGAAAAAAATTGTACTGTCCGTCTTGGCAGCCGCGTTGCTGTCGCCATTGATGGCAAACGCCACCAATGGTTATTTTTCACACGGCTACGGCATTAAAGCCAAAGGCATGGGCGGCGTGGGCATCGCGTTGCCACAAGATAGCTTGGCGGCGGCGACCAATCCTGCGGGCATGGTAATGGTGGGGGATAGAATTGATTTGGGCGTGGATTGGTTTATGCCGAATCGCGGGGCGGATATTGTGGGGAATCCTGGCTTAACGGGAACTTATAGTGGCAACAATACCAAGAATTTTCTGATCCCAGAGTTTGGTTACAACAAGATGATGGGGTCAGATATGTCGCTGGGCGTGGCGGTGTATGGTAATGGCGGGATGAATACTGACTATGCCAAAAACCCATTTGGTGCAGCTGGGGCGGCTGGTATCAATCTCGAACAATTGTTTATCGCGCCGACATGGGCGATGAAGCTCAATCCTCAGCATTCCATTGGCGTATCGTTGAATTTGGTTTATCAAACCTTTTCTGCAACAGGTTTAACGCCCTTTTCGATGACACCAGGGATGTCTAGCCAGCCCGCTTTTGTCACAGATAATGGTAAAGACAGCTCAACAGGTATTGGACTACGCTTAGGCTGGACAGGAGAAATCACCCCTGTTTTCACAATGGGGGCGACCTTTCAACCCAAAACTCGCATGAGCAAATTCAGCAAATACGCGGGGTTGTTTGCCGAACAAGGCGGCTTTGATATTCCCGCCAGCTATGGCGTAGGCATTGCGTTTAAAGCGACACCTAGCACCACCATCGCGGCGGATATTGAGAAAATTGATTACGGCAATGTCGCATCTGTTGCTAATACCTTGAGTGGCGTGACTCAATTAGGTGCAAACAATGGCTCAGGCTTTGGCTGGCAAAATATGACGGTATATAAGCTAGGGGTAAGTCATGTATGGAACGAGGCATGGACTATGCGTGCGGGCTACAACCATAACAATGCGCAGATTCCAGCCACACAAACCATGTTCAACATCCTCGCCCCTGGTGTGGTACAAGATCATCTGACGATGGGTGCAACATGGAACATCTCTAAAGACAATGAGTTGTCATTCTCCTATATGCACGCTTTCGCACAGTCTGTGAATGGTGTCACGTCTATCCCCGCAGGATTTGGCGGCGGCAATGCCAACATCAATATGTACCAAGACTCCTTAGGTGTGGCGTACAGCTGGAAACTCTAAATTGATTTAGTACGGCGGCAATATCAAGCCCACTCCTTGGTTGGAGTGGGCTTTTTATTTGTGTACTCAAGTGCATTAAAACTTAACGGGTTGATTTTTGCTGTGCCTTCATGATTTTTGGCAGGTTAGTCTCTATCCAGTCGGTCAGTGACGCAACTTGTAGGCTCACTTCTGCACCTAACGGGGTGAGGGTATATTCCACGTGTGGCGGCACCACAGGATGCGATAGTCGGTTGACAAAGCCATCTTGCTCTAGCTGTTGTAATGTCTGTGCGAGCATTTTTTCGCTTACGCCGCCTATCTTGCGGCGCAGTTCGCTGAAACGATGCGTTCCGTCACGCAAAGCCACCAGCACCAATACTCCCCATCGGCTGGTGACATGTTTAAGCACTTCGCGTGAGGGACATTCGGTTGCAAACACATCCCCACGTCGCAACTTGGCAGCCAATGAGGCTTCTTGAATAGCATAAATCATGATACTTACCTTTTTGTGCGTACTTACGAAAAGTAATCATAGCAGATACACTGCTTACCTCCCCAATATCAATTTAAACGAAAGGAATAAACATGATCGTCGTTACAGGTGCAACAGGACAACTAGGGCGTTTGGTGATTGCCGCTTTGTTGAAAAAAACCGCTGCAAACAATATCGTCGCGGCCGTGCGCAATGTGGACAAGGCAAAAGACCTTGCCGCATTGGGCGTGCAAGTGCGCCACGCGGACTATAGCCAAGCAGAAAGCTGGGATGCAGCCTTGCAAGGTGCTAATAAAGTGTTGCTGATTTCGTCCAGCGAAGTGGGACAGCGTACGCAGCAACATCAAAACGTGATCGACGCTGCCAAGCGTGCGGGGGTGAAATTGCTGGCATACACCAGCCTGCTGCACGCCGATACCTCGGTACTCGGCTTGGCGGCTGAACACAGAGAAACGGAAGCACTGATCCGCGCATCGGGCGTGCCATTCACGCTGCTGCGCAATGGCTGGTATAGCGAGAACTACACGGCAGGGATTCCCGCTGCGCTGTCCTTAGGTGCGGTGTATGGCTGCGCGGGCGAGGGACGTATTGCTTCCGCCGCACGCGCTGATTATGCTGAAGCGGCGGCTGTTGTACTCACCGCAGCCGATCAAGCAGGGAAAGTCTATGAATTGGCGGGCGATACCGCCTATACCTTGAGTGAATTCGCAGCGGAAATTTCGCGCCAAAGCGGCAAGGCAATCGGCTACGTCAACCTGCCAGAAGCAGCCTACAAGCAAGCACTGCTCGGTGCGGGATTGCCAGAATTCCTCGCAGAACTACTGGCTAATTCCGACACGGGCGTTTGCCAAGGTGCTTTGTTTGACGACAGCCATCAACTTGGCCGTCTCCTCGACAGACCCACCACTTCGCTAGTAACCACCGTATCAGCCGCGCTTTAATTTCAGTTGGGGCAGGCACAACCTGCCCTTGGCTGGAATAGAGGTGGTTGTTTAATCAGAATGAGAATAAGCACCCGCGCCTAAATTTTCGGGTATTTTAAGCGATTAGTCGTTAGTCGCTAGTTAATGCTGTGAATCTGCTTGATTATATTTTTTTAACAATATATTCAAGTAGATGAGAAAATATTTTCACTCGGCCAACTAAAAATTAACGACTAGAGACTAACAGCTCAATACCCAATTATTTGTACGTAACACCTTAGTGGCGTATAGGTCAATAACATGTTTGAACATTTATTTCGGATCGTTTTCGCGGTATTCATCAGCACGTTGCGCTAACACCCAACAAAAAATTCACTGCATTATTTTTCCTCTGCTATAATGCTGCTCCTTTTCTTCGGGGCGTAGCGCAGCCTGGTAGCGTACATGCATGGGGTGCATGTGGTCGGAGGTTCAAATCCTCTCGCCCCGACCAAACAAATCAATGACTTACAGATTTATACTGTAAGTCATTTTTATTTTATAGTCTTTCGCATCCCAGCTGCGTCCTAAAAAGATTATGTTGAACTGGAAGTCATCCTAAATTTTCTAGCGATGAGTTTTTCAAAAACACAACCGCAGTTTGAAATTTGAATCATCGTTCACGATGGCGTTTCCGCTTCTATTTCCATTTTTTATCCTTGCAAACCTTACCCCGCCTAGAAAGCCCGTTTCCTTTTTGAGCATAAAAGCGGCATGGCAAAGGTGTGCTAGCAGTCAACAAACGCCGTTGGATCAAAGTCCAACTTTTCCGCTACGCGCACAAACTCTTCACGCGTGGCGCATGGCTTTCCTTTGCGCATATTTTTCGCTTGCTTCGCTCTCCACCCCATCTCGCGATTGACACCTTCAGCTACGGAGTCTTGGCATACTCCGACATGGACTTGCACCATGCTGTTTGCGCGCCTTCACAGGCGCACTGGGAGCGCACAAATTGCGCGAAGGGTGTTGCGAGAGGCTATCGCGCAATTTGTGCGCTCCCACGGTGTGAATACCTCAAATCAACGAAAATACATGAAAACTTAGGGTTAGGTACTTATCAAGGTGTTTATTATCTAGTTTTTTTGTTATGCTGTTCCTGTCCTAAAGAATCAGCGATTCTCAATTCAAAAATCGAGAAACTTCTTGTCGTGGAAGCGCAGAAATTGCGCGATTTAACATAACAATCATCGCATAGGTCGGAATTTATTCTGACATTCACGTCAAAAATCGGATTAAAACTTGACCTACGACGACGCATTGGACGGATAAATTTTGAATTGAGAATTGCTGCTAGAGAATCAGCAATGCTCATTTTGACTAAACAGAGGGGTTTTGTGGGTACGACAAATTCGTACATCGCCCAAAAGGGCGAAAACCCAACCTTATTCACAAGCAACTGTACGAATTTGTCGTACCCACGGTCAAAATGAGCATTGCTGCTAGAGAATGAATAAGGTGGTATGTACGGGGGTTTTGTGTTTGAATGATCAATCCTGCCTCGCAATGAGTATGTGAGACTTTAAGTATGGAGAAATATCATGGCTAGCTGGTGGAAGACCTTATTTGGCAGTAGTGAAAAAGAGCCTGAACATATCGCAGAGGATAAAGACAAAGAAATTGGTGGCTTGAACTTTAAAACTGCGCTTGAAGCCCATCTCAAATGGAAAGTGCGTTTGATGGGCGTGATTGATGGCAGTAGCAGTGAAAGCATAGACCCCAATATCGTGTCACGCGATGATCAGTGTGTCTTGGGCAAATGGCTACATGGCGACGGCGAAAAGCAGTTTAAAAACCAACCTGGTTTTCAGAATGTCGTGATCGCACATGCACATTTTCATCGTTGTGCAGGACATACCTTGGATCTAGCATTAGATGGTAAAACGGAAGAGGCGGCCGCAGAAATTGCAGGCGGTGCTTTCGCCAAAGCCTCGTTAGAAGTGTCTCGACACTTGATGCGTTTATGGCGTGATTTGGGCATAGAAAAAAATGCACATTGAGTACTGCCCGCAATCCAGCGTCATGACGATGTGATTGCGGGGTTGGCGTTTGACGATAAGTGGTTGCGTACAAATAACTGGGTATTGAGTTGTTAGTTGTTAGTCGCTAGTCGCTAGTCGCTAGTCGTTACTAGCGACTAATGACCAACAGCTTAAAATACCCGAAAATTTAGGCGCAGGTGCTTAAACCCTTAGTCTTTTGCGTGGCTATTTGCCCAACGCACGATGCCATTTACATCCATCGCACCTGCTTGGCGAGCCACTTCGCGTCCGCCCTTGAACAATACCAGCGTGGGAATGCTACGGATATTGAAACGCGCACTGATGTCTTGTGATTGCTCAGTGTCTAATTTTGCCAAGCGCATATTCGGTTCTAACTGAGCGGCAGCGGCAACAAAAGCGGGAGCCATCATGCGACAAGGACCGCACCACGGTGCCCAAAAATCCACCAATACAGGCGTATCGTTGCGCGCTACGTGCAGCTCAAAATTTTTCGAGTTCAATTCCACAGGGTGTGCGTTAAACAAGCGTTGATGGCATTTGCCACAGATAGGCTCGGCACTGATTTTTTCGGTGGGAACGCGATTCACCCCATCACAATGGGGGCAAACGATATGCAGGACTTCGGTCATGCGACACTCCTTAAAAAGTTGTTAACATAAAGATGATGCGTAGGTGGCGATGATAGGGGAAACCTCAAGCATTAGCGAATGCTTATTCCTCTAAATTCAATTCGGGTTGAGTTCAATGCCACACGGATGACGATAGACTGAGCAAGTCAGCAGTGCGTCAAGTTACCAGCAGTCAAACGATACCGCTATAATGCCCGCCTTGAGAATTTTCACCTAGACGTACACCGCCATGCAGCCTAATTACCAACCCACCCTCATTGAACAACATATTCAGCAAATTTGGCACGATAAACAAGTATTCCGTGCCGATGAATCCAGCGATAAACCCAAGTATTACTGCCTGTCCATGTTCCCGTATCCATCGGGCAAGCTGCACATGGGGCATGTACGCAATTACACCATTGGCGATGTGTTGGCGCGTTATCACCGCATGAAGGGTTTTAATGTGATGCAGCCAATGGGTTGGGATGCGTTTGGCTTGCCTGCGGAAAACGCGGCGTTGGCGAATAATGTGCCGCCTGCGGCGTGGACTTACTCCAACATTGAGTATATGAAACAACAGCTTAATGCTTTGGGCTTGGGGATAGATTGGTCGCGTGAAGTAAAAACTTGCACGCCAGAGTATTACCGCTGGGAGCAATGGCTGTTTACCCGCTTGTTTAAAAAAGGCGTGATTTACCAAAAAACCGCAAGCGTAAACTGGGACCCGATTGACCATACCGTGTTGGCGAATGAGCAAGTCATCGACGGGCGCGGCTGGCGGTCGGGTGCGTTGGTGGAAAAACGCGATATTCCCATGTATTTTTTCCGCATCACGCAATATGCCGAAGAATTATTGTCAGGCTTGGACACGCTGACAGGTTGGCCTGAACAAGTCAAAACCATGCAAGCCAACTGGATAGGCAAAAGCGCAGGCGTGCGTTTTGCGTTTCCGTACCAATTAGACGGTAAAGCCGAAAAATTATGGGTTTATACCACCCGCGCCGACACTATTATGGGCGTGACGTTTGTTGCCGTGGCGGCGGAGCATCCGTTGGCAAGCTATGCCGCGCAGCAAAATCCCGCCTTGGTCGATTTTATTGAAGCATGCAAACGCGGCGGCACTGCTGAAGCCGATATGGCGACCATGGAAAAGAAAGGCATGGACACGGGATTAACTGTCACCCATCCTTTGACGGGCGAACAAGTGTCTGTTTGGATTGGGAATTATGTCTTGATGGGATATGGTGATGGCGCGGTGATGGCAGTGCCAGCACATGATGAGCGCGATTTTGAGTTTGCCAATAAATATGGCTTGGCGATTAAACAAGTCATCTCCCCTCGCCCGCTGGCGGGAGAGGGGCAGGGGGAGAGGGCTGTTGTTGAGAAGGGAGAAGAGAGAAGGGAGAAGGGTGGTGCGGTGGATACCCCTTCCCTCTTCTCAGACCAACAATGGCAAGAATGGTATGCCACTAAAAACGGCATTTGCACTCATTCAGGCAAATACGACGGTTTAAATTATCAACAAGCGGTCGATGCGATTGCAGCGGATTTGGCGGCTTTAGATTTAGGTGCGAAAAAAGTGCAATTCCGTTTGCGCGACTGGGGTATTTCCCGTCAGCGTTATTGGGGCTGCCCAATTCCGATTATTCATTGCCCAAGTTGCGGCGATGTGTTGGTGCCAGAAGAACAGTTGCCTGTGGTGTTGCCTGAAAATGTCGTGCCAGATGGCGCGGGTTCGCCTTTGGCAAAAATGCCTGAATTTTATGAATGCACTTGCCCGCAATGCGGCGGTGCGGCGCGGCGCGAAACCGACACGATGGACACTTTTGTGGAATCTTCGTGGTATTACGCCCGCTATACCAGCCCCGATTGCACCACGGGCATGGTGGATGCACGGGCGCAGGATTGGTTGCCCGTGGATCAATACATCGGCGGGATTGAACACGCGATTTTGCATTTGCTGTATGCGCGCTTTTTCCATAAATTGATGCGAGATGAAGGCTTAGTCGCAGGAGATGAGCCCTTTAAGAACCTAATTACCCAAGGCATGGTGATTGCCCCGACATTTTACCGTGAAGCCGAAAACGGCAAAAAAATCTGGATTAACCCTGCTGACGTGGATATGCAGACTGATGAGAAAGGTCGCCCCACAGGGGCAACTTTGCGCGAAGACGGCTTACCCGTCATCATGGGCGGCACGGAAAAAATGTCCAAATCGAAAAACAATGGCGTTGATCCCCAAGCAATTATTGACCAATACGGCGCAGATACCGCACGGCTGTTTATGATGTTCGCCGCCCCGCCAGAGCAACAATTGGAATGGTCGGATGCGGGCGTGGAAGGGGCGTATCGCTTTTTACGGCGCGTCTGGTCATCTGGAAATCATTTGTCCAATAACATTAAGAAAAGTCAATTTGTTTTGCGAGATTTATTAGACATTGATCTGCCCAATGAATTTAAGGGGCATAAAGTTCTTAGAGAGTTGCATTTGATTCTGCAACAAGCTAATTTTGATTTTGATCGAAAACAACTGAATACGGTTGTTTCGGCTTGTATGAAATTACTGAATCTGTTGGACAGCGATGAAGCTCTTCCTTTTGGATCGAACTTGCCAATTGATACAGCAGCACAGGAAAAATTCAGGCTCGCATTGTATGGACAAGGATTTTCCATCTTGTTGAGGTTGCTATCCCCTATCGCCCCACATATTGCCCAAACACTTTGGGCAGAAATAGGCTATGGCGAAGATGTTCTATCGGCAGAGTGGCCGCAAGTTGATGAGACGGCTTTGGTACAAGAAGAGATTGAGTATGTTATTCAAATGAATGGCAAGATGCGCGGCAAAACTAGCCTTCCAAATAGTGAAGACAAGGCACTCTTGAAAGAGTTGGCTTGCTTGTACCTGCAAGAAAAGGGATATTTAGATCAAGATGTTACACCCAAAAATATTATTGTCGTTCCTAATCGCCTAATTAACGTTGTTGTTTAACTACAATGCCTAAAAAGATGCTAATTCGCACGATTATCTGCTTATCTATCCTGCTACTCACCGCCTGCGGCTTTCATTTGCGTGGGGAGGTGGGCATGCCGTTTAAAACTTTGTATTTGCAAGCCCCCAATCAAAGTTCGCCCTTTGTGGTGGATTTAAGACGCAACTTAGCCGCCAATCACGTTCGTTTCGTGACCACACCTGAGCAAGCAGAGGTCATACTGGACATCGCCAGTGAAATGCCTGAGAAGCAAATTTTGACCTTAGGCGGTTCGGGGCGGGTGAATGAGTTTCAATTGCGCTACCGTGTTGCCATGCGGGCTTATGACTTAAACAAAAATGTTTGGATCCCCGCCGAAGAAATGATTATTCGCCGCGATTATTCTTATGATGACACCAAAATTTTGGCGAAAGAGTCCGAAGAGGCAATGTTATATCAAAGTATGCGAACAGACATGGTACAGCAGCTTATCCGTCGTTTAAGCCGCGCTAAACCTGTCCCCGAAGCCGACTAAAGCCATGGTCATTACCAGCGAAGAATTACCCCGTCAGCTTGCATCCACGCTCAAACCCTTGTACGTGATGCATGGCGATGCCTTGCTGCTGGTGATTGAGGCGGCCGATGCCATTCGCGCAGCGGCGCGCACGGCGGGCTATTTAGAGCGCGAAACGTTTATAGTCGATCAACATTTTAAATGGCCCGAACTACTGAACGCCACGCAAAGCCTATCCTTATTTGGCTCGCGTAAAGTGGTGGATTTGCGCATTCCCACGGGCAAGCCTGGCGTAGAAGGGGCTGTAGCACTACAAGCGTACGCGACGCACTTAAGTGATGATATTTTGACGCTGATCACCTTGCCCAAGCTGGACAAAACCACACGTAACAGCAAATGGTTTACAGCATTGCAACAGCACGCCGTGATGGTAACGGCGGATGATGTGCCTCGCCAAGCACTGCCTCGTTGGATTGCAGGTCGATTACAACGTCAAGGGCAATCTGCCGATGCCAACACGCTGGCGTTTCTGGCGGAACGCTGCGAAGGCAATATGCTGGCAGCTTTCCAAGAAATTCAAAAGCTGGCGTTGATCTTCCCTGCGGGTAGTTTGGCGTTTGAACCTGTCAAAGCGGTGGTGATGGATGTTGCACGTTATGACATTTTCAAGCTCTCTGAAGCGATGTTAAGCAAAGATGTCACCCGTTTCGCGCATATTCTTGAGGGTTTACGTGCAGAAGGGACCGCGACCCCTTTGGTCTTATGGACGATGAGCGAAGATATTCGCACGCTGGGCAAGGTGTTACAAGCCACGCAGCGCGGCGACAGTTTGAACAACGCCATTCGTAACGCGCGGGTGTGGCCCGCCGCTAAACAGGCGTTGGTCGAAAATGCCGCGCGTCGCTTGCGCTTTGCGCACATCGCGGCGGCCATGCAACATGCCGCGCGGGTGGATAAAACCATCAAAGGACTCAGATCTGGCGATGTGTGGGATGAATTATTGCAACTTGGCTTGCGAATTGCGCGATGAACGATGAAATCCTGCTTGTTCTGACGAATATGCCTGATGCGGCATCTGCCGAGCAATTGGCACACGCCATCATTGCGCATCATGCGGCGGCGTGCGTGAATCAACTAGCACCTTGCACTTCAACTTATCGCTGGCAAAATGCGATTGAAAAGACCACGGAAGTGCCTTTGTTGATTAAGACCACGCGAGCGGCGTATCCTCGTCTTGAACAACTGATTGGTGCGGCGCATCCTTACGACCTCCCCGAAATCATTGCCCTCCCTGTCGCACTGGGGCTGCCCGCTTACCTAAGTTGGGTCAATCAAGCAACACTCGTTAAGGAATAAATATGCGATTTATCATCTTGTTTTTGTGCTTGTTATTGAGTTCAGTAAGTCATGCCGATGGTTTGTTAGACCGACTTTCTGGCACCAGTAAAACTGAGTTTTTAAAGCCCGATCAGGCTTTCTCGTTGGACGTGGTGGTGCGCGATGCCCATACCTTGCAAGTCAATTTTCACGTCACCCCAGGTTATTATTTATATCGAGATAAAATCCATTTCACGAGCAATGAAAGCGACATCCCGCTCAAAGCGATCAATTTGCCCACGGGTGAAATCAAGCAAGATCCCAACTTTGGCGAAATTGCCGTGTTTCACCGTCCTTTTCAGGCACAAATCATTCTAGATCAGCGCAATAAGACACATTTAACCTTGAATGCGACTTATCAAGGATGTAGTGACCAAGGTTTATGCTATCCCCCTATCGACAAGGTACTCTCCATAGCCTTGCCAAAATCGGTTATCGCCCCCCCCGCTGCGGCAAGTCATGCGGCTTCGATTGCGACGACACCCATTGTTCAGTCGGTGAGCAACCCCATCGCGTCAGTCCCTGTTAGTGCGCGCCCTGCTACCTCCACAGTGCCAGTGGTCGCAGACGATGCCTCAAAAATGGCCGCCCTGTTAAAAGGCGGCAATTTTTGGATCATCATTTCCTTCTTTTTCGGGGCGGGATTATTGCTCTCACTCACCCCTTGTGTTTTTCCCATGATTCCCATTTTGTCGGGCATTATCGTCGGAAGAGGCGATAAAATCACACATAAACATGCGTTTTTACTATCACTGGCTTATGTGTTGGGTATGGCGGTGACTTATGCGCTGGCAGGGGTGGCGGCGGGTTTAACGGGAGATTTAATTTCCAATGCCTTGCAAACGCCCGCCGTATTGGGCAGTTTTGCGGCCATTTTTGTGTTGCTATCCCTGTCCATGTTTGGCTTTTATGAATTGCAGTTACCCTCAGCACTACAAAGTAAACTGAGCGAAACCAGCAATCAGCTGCACGGCGGGCATCTTAGCAGCGTGTTTGTCATGGGCGCACTGTCCGCCATTATCATGGGACCTTGCGTCGCCGCCCCACTTGCCGCAGCCTTACTCTATATTGGTCAATCCCACGATGCCTTATTGGGCGGTGTCGCTTTGTTCGCGCTGGCACTGGGCATGGGCGCGCCCTTATTGTTGGTTGGCGCATCTGCGGGGGCTTTATTACCCAAAGCAGGTGCTTGGATGGAAGCGGTTAAACGTTTCTTTGGTGTATTGATGTTAGCCCTCGCCATCTGGATCGTGCAATCACTGCTGCCCATGAGTGTACAAATGTTGTTGTGGGCGACGCTGCTCATCATTTCCTCCAGCTATTTGCATGTACTCAATGTCTTGCCGCATAACGCGACAGGACGACAAAAATTTCAAAAAGGGGTGGGTACGCTTACCTTATTGCTAGGCGTTGCCTATTTAATCGGCGCATTGTCAGGGGCGAAGGACATCTTGCGCCCACTGGCAGGGATCTCCGATGCCCGTACTCAAGTGGTGGTTCAAAAATTTCAACGCATCAAAGATTTTGCTGAACTTGAACAACGTTTAGCACAATCTCAAGGCAAAGTGGTGATGTTAGATTTTTACGCAGATTGGTGCGTGTCTTGTAAAGAAATGGAGCGCAATACCTTTAACGATGCCGCTGTGCAAACAGAACTCAATAGCATGGTCACGTTGCAAATAGACATGACCCAGAACAGTGCCGCCGATAAGGATTTGCTGAAACGATTTGGTTTATATGGTCCGCCCGCTATTTTATTTTTTGATGCTCAGGGTCACGAAATAACAGATTTGCGCGTCGTAGGCTATCAGGATGCCCCCACATTTTTACGCACATTACAAACCGTCACACGTTAAAGCCCTGATGCTCGCACGACATACCGTTTATCGGGATTGAGCAACTATTTTTGATAATTTCAGCGAAAATCTGGACAAACATACCCAATTTACGGCAAAATCCGCACATGAAAAATATCCTTGTCTTACATGGCCCTAACTTGAATTTATTGGGCAATCGCGAACCAAACGTGTATGGACGCATCACATTAGACGAAATTAACACACGTTTAATTGATTTAGCCCATAATCATGGTGCAAACCTGACCTGCTTACAAAGCAATGCCGAGTCCATACTCATTGAACGTATTCATCAAGCGCGACTAGACGGCACGCACTTTATCGTCATTAACCCCGCCGCCTTTACCCATACCAGTGTCGCGTTGCGTGACGCATTAGCAGCGGTCGCGATTCCCTTCGTTGAAGTACATCTTTCTAACGTTCACGCGCGTGAGGCGTTTCGTAAAGAGTCCTACTTCTCCGACATCGCTATCGGGGTGATTAGCGGTCTGGGCGCGCAAGGGTATGACTATGCGGTGCAATTTGCACTGAACCAACCATCGAATTTATAAGGAGACCACCATGGATTTACGCAAACTGAAAACCCTTATCGACCTAGTCGAAGGCTCTGGCATCGCCGAACTGGAAATTAGTGAAGGCGAAGAGCGCGTGCGCATCACACGCACGGTTGCCCCAGCACAACAAGTTCAACAAGTTTACGCCGCCGCGCCACAGCAGTATCAACCTCAAGCAGCCGCCGCCCCCGTGGCGGCAGTAGCCCCCGCTCCTGTGGTGGTTGCAACAGGTCACGCCGTAAAGTCGCCTATGGTGGGGACTTTTTATCGTAGTGCAACGCCTGGTGCAAAACCGTTTATAGAGTTAGGTCAAGCCGTTAAGAGTGGTGAAACCCTCTGCATTATTGAAGCGATGAAGTTGCTCAATGAGATTGAAGCAGATCAAACGGGGGTCATTACCGCCATTTTGGTCGAAAATGGTCAACCTGTTGAATTTGGTCAACCTTTATTTACCATTGGTTAATATCGCTTTTTTAACGGCGCAGCAATGCGTTGTCGTTGCATGTTCGGAGCTTACCCATGTTTGAAAAAATCCTGATCGCCAATCGCGGCGAGATCGCCCTCCGTATCCAACGCGCCTGTCGTGAGCTGGGTATCAAGACGGTTGTCGTGCATTCCGAAGCGGATGCCGATGCCAAGTATGTCAAACTCGCCGATGAGTCAGTTTGTATTGGCCCCGCCTCTTCTACGCTAAGTTACCTTAACATTCCCGCAATTATCAGCGCGGCAGAAGTGACAGATGCACAGGCGATCCACCCAGGTTACGGCTTTTTATCTGAAAATGCCGACTTTTCCGAGCGCGTTGAGAAATGTGGCTTTGTCTTTATCGGTCCGCGTGCGGAGACGATCCGCTTAATGGGCGATAAAGTGAGTGCTAAGATCGCCATGAAAAAAGCGGGCGTGCCTTGTGTGCCTGGCGTTGAAGGTGCTTTGCCTGATAATCCCGCCGAAATCATCAAAATTGCGCGCTCTATCGGTTATCCCGTGATTATCAAAGCATCGGGCGGTGGTGGCGGACGTGGAATGCGTGTGGTTCATACCGAAGCGGCGTTGCTTAATGCAGTGACCATGACCCGTTCCGAAGCGCAAGCTGCTTTCAACAATCCCATGGTGTACATGGAAAAATTCTTGGAAAACCCGCGCCATATTGAAATCCAAGTACTCGCCGATCAACACGGCAATGCGGTTTATCTGGGTGAACGTGATTGCTCCATGCAACGTCGCCACCAAAAAATCATCGAAGAAGCCCCTGCCCCGCTATTGAATGCACGTTTACGCAACAAAGTCGGGGAACGTTGTGCCGAAGCGTGTCGCAAAATTGGGTATCGCGGCGCAGGGACGTTTGAATTTTTGTATGAAAACAACGAGTTCTTCTTTATCGAAATGAATACCCGTGTACAAGTTGAACATCCTGTCACCGAGATGATTACAGGCATCGACATTGTGCAACAACAAATTTTGATTGCCGCTGGTGAAAAGCTCCCCTTCCGTCAACGCGACATTCAGTTTAGAGGTCATGCGATTGAGTGCCGTATTAACGCCGAACATCCTTACAAATTCACGCCGTCTCCAGGTCGCATCACCACTTGGCATCCGCCAGGCGGCCCTGGCATACGCGTCGATTCACATGTTTACGCCAATTATTTCGTCCCGCCGCATTATGACTCGATGATCGGCAAGATCATCGCGTATGGTGATACGCGTGAGCAAGCCATGGCGCGTATGCGCATCGCCTTGTCGGAAATGGCGGTAGAAGGGATAGAAACGAACACCGCATTGCATCGTGAATTGTTGCAAGATGCCGCCTTTATCAGCGGAGGAACCAGCATACACTACCTCGAAGAGCGTTTGGCTGAACGTAATAAAGTAAAAGTATGAGCTGGCAAACCCTAATTGCGGATTCGGATGCCGCACATGCAGAAGCCTTGAGTGAGGCACTGTTGGCACTGGGTGCTTTATCGGTGGATTTGCTGGATGCGGATGCGGATACGCCTGACGAACAAGCCATTTTTGGTGAGCCAGGTGAGCCACCTCCTGGGGTGTGGCAGCATAATCGGATCAGTGCTTTATTTGACAACGATCAGGATGTTGCTGCTATCTTACAACAAGCTGCTGAGAATGTCGGTCTTCTGGATGTCCCCAGTTTTCGTATTGAAGCGTTGGAAGATAATGATTGGGTGCGCCTCACCCAATCGCAATTTGACCCTATCCCCATTTCGCCCCGTTTGTGGATCGTGCCGACTTGGCATACACCCAGTGATTTAAGTGCCATTAACATTGTGTTAGATCCAGGTTTGGCCTTCGGCACGGGGAGCCATCCCACGACACGCCTGTGTTTGCGTTGGCTTGATCACAACCTAAAAGGCGGTGAAACGGTTTTGGATTACGGCTGTGGCTCAGGCATACTCGCCATTGCGGCGCGTAAACTGGGAGCAGTAAGTGCAGTGGGAGTGGATGTGGATGCGCAAGCCGTCACGGCAAGTCGTGATAATGCTGTTGCCAATGCAGTCGATCACATCGCGTTTTATTTACCCAATCAAATCAAAACGGCACAATACGATGTCGTGGTCGCGAATATACTGACCAATCCACTGCGAATGCTCGCACCGTTGTTGGCAGCAGCAACGCAAACAGGCGGACAAATCGTCCTATCGGGCATTTTAGAGAAACAAGCGGAGGATGTAATGGCGGTCTATCAAACCTGGTTTGACTTCAATCCCCCTATTTTTGAAGAGGGTTGGTCTTGTTTGTCAGGACGTAAGCGATCGTGACCATGGAAGGCTTTACCCGCTGCCCACATTGCAACACCTGCTTTAAAATCGCCGAGGATCAGCTTGATTTACGGCAAGGCAGGGTGCGTTGTGGGCATTGCCTGCAAGCTTTCAATGCGCGAGAAGGCTTTGTCGCTACGCCGACCGCATCGCTTGCCACACTCGACCCAATGTCCACGGCACAAATGGTCGCAGAATCGCTCAGTCAGGTTATTGCCACCCCTGCTAACACGACGACAACGCCCCTCGTGGAAGAGGACTCTTTTTCAGAAGAGCTTGCTATCCAAGTCGAAAAACAACATCGAATCAAACAAAAGATTTTTTCGATACTGCAAGGTCTTGCCAGCGTACTGCTGCTCGTGACATTGCTAGGACAGGCGGTGTATTTTTTCAGGGTCGATTTAGCCGCACGCTATCCCAACGTCAAACCTGCGTTGTTAACCTATTGCCAGCTCTTACAATGCAGCGTGCCTTTGCCGCAAAAAGCGGAAATGATGAGTATCGAATCTTCTGATTTAGAAGCCGTACCCGCACAAGAAAATCAAATTATACTCAACGCTTTATTGCGCAATCGCGCCCCTTACGCACAAGCGTTTCCCTATTTGGAATTAACGCTCAACGACACACAAGATGCCCCCTTAGTGCGACGCATCTTGCGCCCCGCAGATTATTTGCCGCGCAACGAAGCAGAAAAGCGCGGATTACGAGGCAACCATGAAGTCGTTTTGAAAGTCGCATTCAACACCCGCGACATCAAGCCCATGGGCTACCGTTTAGTGTTGTTTTACCCAGCAAAATAAACACCGCCGAATGAATACGGGTAAGTGGTTGCGTACAAATAATTGGGTATTGAGTTGTTAGTCGCTAGTCGTTAGTTTTTAGTTGGCGGAGTGAAAGGTTTTTCTCATCCGCTTGAATATATTGTGAAAAATACAGCATCAAGCAGACTCACAGCATTAACTAGCGACTAATAACGAACGACTAACAGCTTAAAATACCCGAAAATTTAGGCGCGGGTGCTTATATCTCACACACACGCACGCACCGCTGGGGCGTGCGTGTGGCATTTAATTCACAAGGTATGGGCAGGATGAAAACGTTATCGTTAGACAAAATTTTACAATCGCAAGGTTTTGGTTCGCGCAAATGGTGCGGGGAGTTGATCGCATCAGGCGAGGTGACGGTGGCGGGACAAGTCATCACCGATAAAAAAACCGTGTTTTCCACGGAAAACTTGCATTTCACTTTGTATGGCGAACCTTGGCAATATCGTGAACAGGTTTATCTGGCATTGCACAAACCCGCTAATTTTGAATGCTCGCGCAAACCCAGCCACCATCCTGGTGTGCTGACCTTATTGCCCGAACCTTTTCGTGCACGCGATGTGCAACCCGTGGGGCGGCTAGATCATGACACCACGGGATTGTTGCTGATGTCGGATGATGGGGCATTTATTCACACCCAATCATCACCCAAGTATCACGTCCCCAAAGTTTATCTTGCCACCACCGCAGATCCCATTACCCCAGAACTAATCGCGCATCTATTGGCGGGCGTGACCCTGCACGACGACCCCGTGCCTTGCGCGGCGGTACGCTGTGAAATGCGTGACACCCATCAACTCGAAATCGTGCTGGAGCAAGGCAAATACCATCAAGTTAAACGGATGTTAGCCGCTGCGGGCAACCACTGCGCCCAACTTTGCCGCGTACAAATCGGTGGGCTCACCTTAGAAGCGTTAGGCTTAGCGCAAGGCGAATGGTGCTATCTGGACGCAGCTGACTTGGCATTGCTGGTTGCAACATAACGCCTCCTCGCGGCAGCTTATCCCCCTACTCACTTTAATTTTGCGTAGTGGGTAATCCACGAAAACTTAGGTATGGGTGCTTGTGGTTTTGCAGACCGCACGCTTTCATCGCGCCATCTATTGCCGATGACCGATTGACGGGTGTGTCGCCAGTTATTGCCTGAAATGACTAGCGTAGCGTGCCGATGTAGCGACCTGTTGCGACTTTCTCTTCGACTTTGGCGGATGGTGCTTTAATCATGCCAAAATAGTTCATCAAGTTGACGACGACCAGCACGAGTTCTGGGTTGTCGGCATTGCTGAGTTCTTGCAGCATGCGCTTGGCGTATTCCATGTCCTCGCACATTTTGACCAGATCAATATTGACTCCAGCCTGTTTAGCAAAAGTTTTTAGCCTTGCAAGCAAGGCTAGGGTGGTTGGTTCAAGCATTTTTGACTCCCTGTTGTTAACTTATTGTTTTTATTTCAACTTCTCCCCGCTTGCTACTATTTCTATCACAACACTTCTATCACGACATTTCAATCCACGCACGCCAGTACAATGCCAATGGCGTTCAGGGGATCATCGGTCAAGCTGAGGCAATGTTCGCCGCCGCCAACCAAATACAGATTAAATTTTTCGCACTTTACAGCGGGGGAGAGTCGGGCGGGCATGTCGTCGTCGCTGCACAGGGTGAAGCGCAGGTTAGACCACGTTTGTTTTAACGTGGTTAAACTGGCTTCGTTTAAGTCACCCAGCGTGGTCGCAGTGTGGGCGATTTGGGCGAGGGTTTCGGGGGTAATCATGGCTTAGTCTTCTTCTGTATCGGCAAATTGGCGCAAGGATTTCGCTTCCACGCCCAGTATTTTAGCCAGCCAAGGCGGGGGCGCATCCAGCACGGCTTGTAAGCGTTGCAGCGTTAAGCGCACTTTGCCGCCTTCAGGCGACTTCACGGGATGAATGTTGGCGCGCACGGCTTTGGCAGCGGCAGGCCCGCCGATAGATTGCACATAGACGATCTGGCAGTCTTTGATCAGATTGGCGCGGGCGACATTTTTGTCTTCGGCTTCGTCAGTCAGGCTGGTGGAACGCACTTCAATCAGGCGAACTTCGTCACGCCCGACTTGATAAATCAAAAAGCGTGGGCAAGAGCCAAAGTGACCGTCGAGATTTTCTTCGGTATTGGACGCAACCGCGACGCGCAAACTGCCTGGCATATCGCCTTCGACATAAGCGGTCGGCGCGGGCAAGCTTTCGTCCTCGTCAGAAACGCCCCATAAATGGCGCACAGCCAATTTGATCGACGCATTGTCCACATCGGGATCAACGGTTTCTTCGCCAGACAGAATCAATTTGACATCCGCCACGGTCACCTTAGCCAGTTTTTCTTCGGTGATGGGCAAGCCGAGTTGGTCGCCTAACTTTGCCGCAAACGCAGCCGCATTCACGTCGGCAAGCACGCGCGCAGCCTGTGCGATACGCAAGGCTGCTGTTTTGGTGATGACAGTGGTCGTGGTCATGGTTGCTCCTTAAATTCGGTGAAAAAGTGAAAGGTGAAACATGATGGAAAGGACACTACGTATTCAATCACCCTCTCCTTAACCCTCTCCCGCAAGCGGGCAAGGGAATCCATGCTCCCCCTCATCAAATCCCCTCCCCTGGCAGGAGGAGGGTTAGGGTGATGGTTGAACTCGTCGCACGGATGCAAACTTTCAACCCCCATCCCAGCCTTCCCCCTGCTAGGGGGAAGGAGTATTACACTTGCGTAATACAGCCCTTAATCGGGCAAACTTTCACGCATTGGGGTTTTTTAAATTCCCCTTCGCATTCGGTACATTCACTTGCATTGATGACGGTTACACCTTTTTTGGTGCTGATTGAAGCCGTTGGACATTCAGGCTCGCAATCCCCACAAGAAGTGCACAAATCTGCATTGATTTTCATTGCCATGATGGTCTCCTTAATTTGATGTGAAACGTTTAACGTGAAATGTGAAGCGGTGGGTATGCGACGCTTTGTTTCACGCTTCACTTTTCACCGTTATTCAGCCGCATCCAAACGTTTAGCACGCAGGGAAATCGGCAATTTTGCGGGTGCAGGCTGAGGTTCAATGTAATAACTCCCACCGTTGTTCAGCTTAATCTCACCGCCCCATTTTTCGGGGGTGTTGAACTCCATCGACACGATGTCATCCTCAAGATCGCGCTTGGGCAGATAAAACACATACTCGGTCTTGCTACCACGTTGGATCATGATGTTAGCCATAACTACTTCCTTTCATAACCCTCTGTTCTTAATACGAGTGAGGGGGTGTAGGGTGGGCAAACAGCTTCATCGTTTGCCCACGCGGTGTGATACGAAAACCGCGTGGGCATAGAAGCGTGCCCACCCTACCCCTGCCATACAACTAGCGCACCAAATCGTGGTTGTAGTCGGTGGTTCCCATGCCGCGTGTATCTTCGTCCAGTTTTTCCAGCACTGCATTGGTCAGTGTGGTCAACATTTGCATCGCGCCTTCGTAGCCTAATGTTGTGGCACGATGGAGGTGATGACGGTCGAAAATCGGGAAGCCGATACGGATCAATGGCACTTCAAACTCTTTACCTTTATGCAAAGTATCGCGTTGGATGAACTTAGCGTAAGAGTTGCCGATCATGAAGTCAGGCTTCTCAGTCAACACCAGTGAACGGAAGTGCCACAAGTCTGCACCCGCAAACAACTGGGTGTTTTTACCGTAAGGCGTTTCGTCCAGCATGGCCTTCATGGCTTTGGTCCACTTCTTGCTGCCGTTGTTGCACAACACATGCAGTGGTTCAATACCCAATTCAGTCAAGAACTTAGTCATACCCAGTGTGAAGTCAGGATCACCGTACAAGCTGATTTTCTTACCGTGCAACCAAGTGTGGCTGTCGGTCATCATGTCCACAAAGCGACCACGTTCCTTCACCAAAGAAGCAGGGATAGGCTTGCCTGTCACTTCAGACACTTTCATCAACCATTCGTCAGTCCATTCCAAGCCCATCGGAATGTTCAACTTAGGCACTTCATGTTTCCAAGTTTGATCAACGAATTTCTTGGTTTTTTCCAACTGCATGGGTTGCAACAAGAAAGTGGTGGTTGCATTGGCTGCATCCTTCACTTCATCTTGCGTGGTCCCGCCCGCATACATACGGAATTGACCATCCGCAGGGGTATCCAGCACTTCGGTAGGATCGCACAACATGGTGTGTGCTACGCCCATTTCATCCAACATGCGATGAATCACACGGTAGTTACCGAGGTAAGTTTCAAACCCTGGCACAATATTAATCTTGCCGTTTGAGCCTGCGACCTTGCCTTCCATGGTGTTGCGTGTGAAGTATCCGATGATGCCTTCAAACATATTGTCCCAACCTGTGACGTGCGAACCCACGAAAGACGGGGTGTGCGCGAACGGTACTGGGTAGTCTTCAGGGATATTGCCCGCTTTTTTCGTATTACGAATAAAGGCGTTCAAATCGTCACCAATAACTTCTGCCATACAAGTGGTGGACACCGCAATCATGTCAGGTTTGTACAGTGCTTTCGCATTTTCCAAGCCGTCGATCATGTTCTTTTGACCGCCGAACACCGCTGCATCTTCGGTCATAGAATCTGACACGCAAGAGATAGGTTCACGGAAGTGACGGTTAAAGTAAGTACGGAAGTAAGCGACACAACCTTGCGAACCGTGCACGTAAGGCATGGTCTTTTCAAAGCCAATTGCGCACAGCACCGCGCCCAACGGTTGGCAGGCTTTCGCAGGATTGACCGTCAAGGCTTCACGTTTGAAGTTCAATTCACGATATTCCATCGTGGTTGT
>FZPZ01000180.1_pt1 | contig 23453 bp, 24 predicted proteins | sample 1534811 | NCBI WGS metagenome assembly FZPZ01 (sample SAMEA104161953, study PRJEB21768) | metagenome | biome: subterrestrial habitat; feature: phreatic zone; material: underground water | place: France | collected 2016-06-01 | depth 60 m | reverse complement strand
GGTAGGCTGGCGCGCAGGGGTTCAAGGACTTTTTCCATTTGCGCGGTGGCGGTGGCGGGTTGGGTTTTGTCCGCCATGTCGCCCAAGGCGCTCATGCTAGGTAGGCGGTTGCGCCGCCAGATTAAGCCTTCTTCTAACGTCGGCACGAGTTTGGCAACTTGCGCCAAGACGACGTGTTTGCCGTTGGGCAAGGGCAAATCCAAGTCCAGCAAATGATCCAGCGACGGGGTGTCACTGCTGCGCCATACCACGTCGATGAGCTGGTCTTTTTCGCGGTATTGGGTCAGCGGGATGCCGTTCAGCCAGCCTTGCAAGGCTTGCGAGATTTCTTGGCTAGACGTGCCGAGTTGGCGGGCGCGTTCTTGGTTGACTTCGATGCGCACGGCTTTGACTTTTTCGTTCCAGTCAAAACTCACGTCCTGCAAATGCCCGTTGGCGCGCATCATGTCCGCGACTTTGGCAGCAATCACGCGCACTTGTTCCACGTCTTCGCCTTGCACGCGGAATTGCACGGGGTAGCCAATTGGCGGGCCGTTTTCCAAGCGTGATACGCGGGCGTGGATGTGGTTAAAACTAGCGGAGGTAAACAGGCTTTCCAGCTTGTGTTTCACCACTTCGCGCTCGTCCAAGCCTTTCGTCACGATCACCACTTGCGCGTAGTTGTCGCTAAACAAGCGTAAATCCAGCGACAGGAAAAAGCGCGGCGCGCCATTGCCGACATAGCTGGCATAGGAGCGCACGTTGGGGTCTTTTGCCAAAATTTGTTCGATGCGATGGGTTTCCGATTCGGTGGCTTTGAGCGACGCGCCTTGTGGCAACCACACGTCGATCAACAGTTCGGTGCGGCTGGAAGACGGGAAAAACTGCTTTTGCACCCCGACATTAAACGCCACCATCGCCAAGGCAAAAATCCCCACCGTGCCCGCAATCACCCACCAACGATGGCGCAAACAGCCTTCCACCACGACGCGGAAGCGGCGATAAAACGGGGTGTTGTAGATGTCCTCGCCGTGTTGTTGCGCTTTGAGTTGCAGCTTTTTGGGGTCAAGCAAGCGATAGCCAAGGTAAGGCGTGAACACCACCGCCACCAGCCATGACACCAGCAAGGCGATGGTGACCACGGCGAAAATCGAAAAGGTGTATTCGCTGGCTGCTGATTTGGAAAAGCCCACGGGCGTGAACGCGGCGGCGGTAATCAGCGTGCCCGTCAACATCGGGAAGGCGGTGCTGGTGTAGGCAAAGGTCGCGGCTTTGTAGCGATCCCAGCCTTGTTCCATTTTGACCACCATCATTTCCACCGCGATAATCGCGTCATCTACCAATAAGCCTAAGGCAATGACCAACGCGCCCAAGGAGATGCGTTGCAAATCAATGCCGAAGATTTTCATCAGGAAGAAGGTAATCGCCAGCACCAGCGGAATGGACAACGCCACCACCGTGCCTGTGCGCCAACCTAGGCTCAAAAATGACACCGCCAACACGATCAACACTGCTTCGGCGAGGGAGTTTTCAAACAGCGAAATCGAGCCTTTGACCACGTCGGACTGGTCGGCGACGGTGTGTACATCCACACCCACGGGCAAGCCCGCTTGCAAGGTTTTCATCGCGGCGCGCAGATTTTCGCCCAAATCAATCACGTTGCCGCCTTTTGCCATGATGATGCCGATGCCAATGGCGGGTTGCCCCGCGACGCGCATCCGCGCACTGGGCGGGTCGGACAAGCCGCGTTTGACTTGCACAATGTCGCCTAGGCGGAAATGTTGCCCGTTGAGTTGCAGCTCGGTTTGGCGCAAGGCTTCTACGCCTTCCAGTCCGCCCGTCACCCGCATCCGCACGCGGTCGCTGGGGGTGTCGATAAAACCAGCGGGGGCGATGGCGTTTTGTTTTTGCAGCGCGTCCCGAATTTGCAACGGCGAAATGCCCAAGCTGGCGAGGCGCACGGGATCGGCTTCCAGAAAGAGCTTTTCGTCCTGCACGCCGATCAGTTCCACGCGTTTTACGTCAGGCACGCGCTTGAGTTCCAACGCCATGCGGTCGGCGTAGCGGCGCAGTTGCGCCAAGTCAAAGCCATCGCCCGTCAGCGCGAAAATGTTGATTTGCACATCGCCAAAATCGTCATTGGGGAACGGTCCTTGCACGCCTTCGGGCAAAGTCATCCGAATGTCATCCAATTTTTTGCGCACTTGCCGCCACGCTTCGGGCACTTCGGTTTTTGGCGTGTAGTCTTTTAACAGCACAAAAATGGTCGAATCGCCCGCCTTGGAAGCCGAGCGCACAATGTCGATCCACGGGGTTTCTTGCAGCTTTTTTTCTAATTTTTCAGTGAGTTCCTGCTCGACTTGCTGCGCGGTCGCCCCAGGCCACAAGGTACGCACCACCATGACTTTCATGGTGAAATCAGGGTCTTCGGCGCGCCCCAAACTGCGATAGGACAACACGCCCGCGATGGTCAGCACGACCATCAAATAAATCACCATTTGTTGATGTTTTAACGCCCACGCGGATAAATTCGGGCCTTTCATCGCGCTGCACCTGCATCAATGGCTTGGATTTTTTCGCCCGCAGACAAGCGATGCACGCCATTGCTGACGATGCGCTCGCCAGCAGATAATCCACTGGCAATCACCGCGCCATTTTCTTGATACGCCATGACCGTCACAGGGCGCAAACTCACCGTGTGATCTTTCGCCACAATCCACACCGCCATGTTTTGACCTTGCTGAAAAATCGCTGTCAGCGGAATGATAAGTTGTGCGGATTGGCTGGCGCGTGAGGCGAAACGGACTTGCGCCGTCATGCCTAACGCGGCATCGGGCGCGGGTTCGGTCAACGTGATGCGGGCGGGGTAGGTGCGGGTAGCGGGATCAGCCGAGGGCGACAATTCGCGCAACCGCCCCGTCAAATGTCGCTCGCCTGAAAACAAGGTGATGTCCGCTGTATCGCCGACTTTCAACCCCGCAAACTGCGCCTCAGGCACGGCAATCGCCACTTCGCGCTCGCCGTCTTGCGCTAATTTCAGCACCGCTTGCCCCGTGGTGACGACTTGCCCAACTTCCGCCAAGGTCGCCACCACCACGCCCGCGTGTTCCGCGATCAGATTGGTATAACCCGACTGATTGCGCGCCAAACCCGCTTGCGCCGTCGCGGCTTGCAAGGCGGTTTCTTTGGCATCCAACGCCGATTGGCTGATAAATTTTTTCGCAAACAGCGAACGATAGCGTTCGGCTTCGGCTTTCGCCAGTTTCAACTGCGCCTCAGCCGCATCGGCTTGTAGCGAGGCATCGCCCACATCCAACCGCGCCAACACCTGCCCCGCCTTTACCGCTTGTCCCACTTCCACCAACCGCGCCGCGACTTTGCCGCCCACGCGAAAACCCAACGGAATTTCATGCCGTGCGCGCACTTCACCGCTATAGCGGGTCGCATTTTCACCCGCAACACTGCCCACTTGCATCGTCAAGGCAGGACGTTCGGCAGGGACAACGAGTGGGGTTTCTTTGCTACAAGCCACGACAAAGGGGAGAAAGAACAACGCTAGCAATTTGGATTTCATGGGATTTTTGGAGCGGTGCAAAAATGGAGTGCCGTAATTTAAAGGCTAGGCAAGCGGCTGTCAAATTTTTCAAACAGTTGTTTAATTTTATGGCGAACGAACTTCACAGGAGCAGTGTTTTGAAGCCAATCGGGTATAAGTTCAAAGAATCAACGCTTATAAGGATGCAAAGGTGTCAATGGCTGCGTACCCATGGCAGGGAGGCGCGCTTTTTCGCCGCCCCTCTCAAATGCAGGGCTAGCGGTATTGCTTCGCGCTGCCCCCGATTTTCTACCGACAAGTACACAAGCAATGACTATCAATGCCGCAAGGACTTCTGACCATGAGACCCTTTCGTGTAAAAGGATGGCTGCGGCAAAAATGGTCAGAAACGGTTGAAGTAGCTGAAGTTGACCGATGCGCGCGATTCCGCCGAGCGCGAGACCTTTGTACCAGACCACAAATGCCAAGAACATGCTCACCACGCTGACATAGATAAACCCCGCCAAACTTTGCCAGCCTACTGTGGATAGGCTATGCGGCATGGTTTTGAGGACAGGGAAGAGCAGTATGGGGGTCGAGAGCACAAGTGCCCAACTAATTGTTTGCCATGCGCCAAGCTCCTTTGAAAGACGAGCACCTTCGGCATAGCCAAATCCTGCGGCGATCACCGCACCTAAAAGCAGAAAATCTCCTGTTTGAAATGCACCGCCGCCAGCAGACAATGAAAAAAATGCAATGGTGATGCTGCCCACGATGGTTGATACCCAGAAAACAGGTCGAGGGCGTTCACCCGCCAGCCACGCGCCAAAAAGAGCGGTCGATAAGGGTAAGAGACCGCCGACAACGCCTCCGTGAGCCGCAGGCACCGTGGTCATTGCCCAAGTAGAAAGTAAGGGAAATCCGATGACAACCCCCATGGCTGTGCCGCCTAATCGAAACCACTGCTTGCCAACTGGCTTTCGTGAACGCGTCACCGCGAGTGCAAGTCCTGCAATGGCTGCGGCAATCATTGCGCGCCCAAGACCGACAAAGGTGGGGTCAAGCTCTGCAACGGCCATCCGAGTCGCGGGCAGCGTAAGGCTAAACCCAATTACGCCCAGAAGCCCGAAGAGGATGCTTTTGCTCTGTGTGGAAAGTGTTCTCATTGTTGACTACTAACGTAAAATTTAGGCAACCGAAGACACATTTAGAGTGCTGCTTCAACCATTAACCTGATCTTTTTTGCTTTTTCAAAATGATCTAGCCTGTTTTCTACAATCCACCATTTTGCGGCTTCCATGAGGAGTTCAGGGTCATTGTTTTTATTTGCAAAGAAAGCATAAAAGGATAGACCAACATTTTCGCCTTTACTATCAATCTTCTGATCACAGACTTCGATAATCTTTCTTTTTAATGATTCTCTCATACACTCGATATTCCACAAGTCGATAAGTGCTGTAGGGTGAATAAGAGTAGCGCATCCACATGATTTAACACCTAGACGCAAGAATGACCCCGCTTGCCCAAGACATTTTGGTAATACGAAAATCGTTGCGATGCTCAAGCGTTGAAACAAGGTGAGCGACTTTTTCGGCGTGCCCTTCAGGCCAATTGGGCTGAGGTAGCATATCGTCAATGACATACAGGCCAGAGGGACTGATGAGAGCCAACGCTTCTTCAAGGAAACGATATTTCCCAGACCAAGTATCGGCAAAGATGAAGTCGAATTGCTGCCCATGGAGAGATTGTAAAAATTCATCTCCATCGGCACAAACCACAGACAAACGAGAGTCTGCGCCCAAGTGGCGTTTTAGAATTGACAGTAGAACTTCATCATTATCGACGGTTGTTAGATGCGATCCTGAATCCATGCCATCAAGCAGCCATGCCGTTGATAAGCCAGTGCCAGAACCAAGCTCAAGAAAACGAGCCGATGGCTTGGAGGCTGCCAACGTGCGCAGTAAAGAGCAGGTAAGCGGCTCTGATGCCATCGTGAAACCCAAAGTGCGAGTGTCGGCCCAGATGGCGGAAAGAGCCTTGGGTTCATTGAGATTAAAAAGATCATTCATAATTTAGAAATCCTTATGGAAAGCTCTAACGCCTGATAAGGCGAAAAAACGGGGTTAAATTGCCCCGTTTTTACCTGATTTGTGCGCAATGGTATGAGTTTGCGTACCCACGCTCAAAATGAGTTTTGTTGTTGGATTGCGCGAGCAAGATGAAGGGGCGTTAAAACTGCTCGTGTTCGCCGAGGTATCGCCATTGTCCAACGGGCAGATTGCCGAGTTTGACTTTGCCGATGCGGATGCGCTTGAGACCTGTCACTTTCAGTCCGACCAGTTCACACATGCGACGAATCTGACGTTTTTTACCTTCACGCAGCACAAAGCGCAGTTGGTCTTCGTTCTGCCATGTCACTTTGGCGGGTTTAAGGTATTCGCCATCTAGTTTTAAACCTTGGCAAAGCAACGCCAGCCCCGTGGGTTCCAGTTGTCCTTGTACCCGCACCAAGTATTCTTTATCGACACGGGAATCTTCGCCGATCAGTTGTTTGGCGACGCGACCATCTTGGGTGAGTACTAACAAACCTTGCGAATCAATGTCCAAACGACCTGCGGGGGCGAGTCCTAGGATTTGGCTGCGATGGAACTGCATAGGCGATTCATCTTCACGCCAGTGATTGGATTCTTCAAACAGCACGGAAGCGGGTTTGTAGCCATGCTCCGCTTGCCCTGAGACATAACCTATGGGTTTGTTCAGTAAAATCGTGACGCGTTGTTCTTGGCTTTGTTGGGCAGGGGTGCGCAGGGTGATTTTTTGATGTGCAAATACTTTGCTGCCCAGTTCGCTGACGGTAATGCCATCAACCTCGACCCAACCTTTCTCAATGTAGTTGTCCGCTTCACGGCGTGAGCATAGTCCGAGTTCCGACATGCGTTTAGAAAGACGAATTTTTTCCATTCAATTTTGGGGATGTGTAATGAGGCTAGGTTGCGGCGCAACCGTTGCTGCGCCGATTTGTGAATAGGAAGCGAGCAAATGCTTACTTCCTATTCATGGCGGGTGGACTATCGTTCTAAATTCAATTCCAGCTCAGTGTTGTCGCCTTTGCGTACGGAGACTTTTTCGGTCACCATTTTGTAGCCTTCTAGTTTGACGCTAATGGCATGCACGCCAGGCACCATTTCTAGGCGAAGGGGTGACATACCGAAGTACACGCCATCCAGATACACTTTAGCGCGCGATGGGTTGGTGTTGACCAACAATAAGCCTTCTGTGCTACTGGCGTGAGGGGTGTAGGCGGGGGTAGGGACGTTGGCGGTCGCTGCTCCCGCTGGCAGTGCCGTGGCGGTATGGGTGACGGCAGCTGCGGCGGCGGTTGGGGCAACATACACGGTCACGCCTTGGATGGGTTTGGTGCCAGGGGTCAAATTAAACAGCTCAGGACGTGCCGCCATTAAAGAAGCACCAATCGCTTCGACCGTTTTGCTGGTGACCACACGCATTTCTTGATTAAGGTAGCCCACCACATCTTCTTTGTTATTGCCAGAAATACCTGCAAAACGCTGATTTTTTTCGGTAACTAACCCTGACCAAACAACTTTACCTGTTGCAATCTCTTTGACCGTGCTTTCGATGCCGATGCTAATTTGGTCGCGCTCTTTGATGTCCAAGGTTAAGTCTTTGATGACCCCCGACACTTCAAACAAGGCATTGCTGGCACTGCTGCCTTCCATGACTTGAAATCCTTCGCTATCAAAGCGTTTTTTCATCGCAAGGGTGGTAATGTCGGACACCTCTTGGTCGATCAACAGTTGGTTGCCGCTCATACCGCTGACGCGGGTGGTCATTTCGCCTAATAGTTTGGGGTTGGTGATTTTGCGTTGATCCACATATTTAACGACACGTACCGTTGCCGCATATTTAAGCAAGGTACTGGACGGGCCATTCTTTTTGTCAACTGCATTCAGGGTGTTTGCCTGTGTGTCGCCGCCTCCAAATAACCCACTAACGGAGTTTTTAACACTGTCCACGGTGGAACATCCTGCTAAAAACAACAAACAAGACAACATGCCGCGCTGCAATAATACGTTCATACCAGTACCTCATTATTTATTTGGGAACTACATTTAGCCGTGAAAGAACACGGCGGGTTAAGAAGATGCGCTTGATGGTGGTTATCGACTAAGTATCAGTATATAAATTTTCGGATATTTTAAGCGGCTAGTCGTTAGTCGCTAGTTTAATGGTGTAAATCTGTTCGACACTATATTTTTTACAATATATTCAAATAGATAATAAAGTATTTTCACTCCATAAACTAAAAACTAACGACTAGAGACTAACAACTCAATACCCAATTACTTGTACATAACACCTTATACCCGACTACTCCTAAGATAGCTGACGGGAACGAGCAACTTGCTAGGTCGAATAACGGCTTTTTTTGCGTCAGGCAAGTAACGTACCAATTCGTTAAGTGCTTTAGTATAAACATCACGTTTAAAATCCACCACGGCATTAATGTCCAGCCAGTAGTCATTCCAACGCCATGCGTCAAACTCAGGGTGCGTGCAAGCACGCAGACAAACATCACAATCACGACCTATTAGGCGCAATAGAAACCAGATTTGTTTTTGACCACGGTATGCACTTCGCGAGGGTTTACTCCAATTTTGAGGCACGTCATAGCGCATCCATTCACGGGTGCGCCCCAGTATTTTGACGTGTTGTGGAAATAAGCCAACTTCTTCATGCAGCTCTCGGTACATAGCCTGTTCTGGGTTCTCACCATGCTGAATTCCTCCTTGTGGAAATTGCCAAGCATGTTGACGTACGCGTTTGCCCCAGAACACCTGATTCCTATCATTCGTGATAATGATGCCGACATTCGGGCGGTAGCCGTCTCGGTCTATCATTTTTCACTCTATGGGGTTAATTTAATGCGTGGATTCTTTCACATTTCACCCGTAATGAAAAGACTACATACCTATTCAACGCGTAATTTGATGGAAAACACGCATAAAGGTTGAGCTGGCGTGGTGTTTGGAGCCGTCTAATGGTTCGTGGCGGGGGGGATGGCACTGGTGGCAGCGGGAATGCTGCTCGCAGCAGCAGGAGCCGAGGGGGGCTTAACGGCTTGTTTTTCAATTGACGCTTTTTGTTTGTGGTGATTTTTTGCAAGCTCATTTTTGCTTAACGAGCGGTATCTTTCGCGTGCGGTTTTGCGTTGTTCAGGCGTAAGCGCGCTCCACGCGATGAGCTTTTTTTGGAAGCGTTGCTTTTCAGTGGGGGTGAGGGTGGGGTAGTGCTTTGCCATACGGACGAGACTACGCTGTTGCTGTTCGGATAGATGAGCCCACTGTTGGGATAAAGGTGAGAGTGCCTCTCGTTGCGTGGCATTTAATGACTGCCATGGCGTGGCTGCAAAAACGAAGTTACTCCAGCCACAAAACAACAATACGCCGATTAGAAAATATCTCATGGGTGCATTTGCCTCAATCCACAAAAACTTCTAACGGGAGTTCATCGGTGAGAATCGCGACCTCAATATCGCAATTTTGCTGATCTTGATCGTCTTGCCAAGCTTCTACGCCAAGCAACAACGCGACGACCAGCACCCCTACGATCAGCCATTGGCGTTCAATATGCGGGCGATGAGGCAGGGTAAACAGATGACCTGCAAACACCTTGATGCTGACAGGATTTGGTTTTGCGCGTAAGGCGCGCGCGCGCGCTTGAGCCAAGGTGGTAAGGGTTTGTTCGTCCAGTGAGTGGTGTGCTAATGCACGCACAATTTGATGAGGGTCTAATTCAGGGTTCATGGTAGCTCAATTCCTTTAGCTTTGAGTGTGATAGCAAGCGCGTGGGTGGCACGTGAACAGTGTGTTTTAACACTGCCCTCGGTGCAGCCCATGATCGTCGCCGTCTCACTGGTATCTAAACCCTCCCAATAACGCAGTAAGAAGGCTTCTCGTTGACGTAGCGGCAGTTTATTCAGTGCAGCTTCAATGTGTGCCACAACTTGTTTTTGTTGTAATGCTTGATCTGGTTTGTAGGGAACACTGGGATTATCCTGATCTTCTAACACCTCTAAGGGATCAAATTCCGTTTCATCGTGCTGACTTTGCAGCCCCGAAAAGAGGGTCACCCACGCGTTGCGTACTTTTTGCCGACGATAATAATCGTGCAAGGCATTGTGCAAAATACGTTGAAATAATAAAGGCAGCTCTTCGACAGGTTTGTCACCATATTTCATCGAGAGTTTGATCATCGCATCTTGCACCACATCTAATGCAGCATGAGTATCTCGCACTGAGAACACGGCGTGTTTATACGCACGCCGCTCCACACTACTGAGAAACTGATTTAATTCGGCGGGACTACACAGTTTGATCACCTTTTACAAGGGCATGTTTCGGCATAAATTTTGACCGTGTTGCGCTAAACTAGCAAAATTGTAACGATTTAAACTGAGAAGGGATAAGGGATAAGTGGGAAGGGTAAAACCTTGCGCCCCTTGTTCGGAGAGGTGGCTTTGCCCTTCCCCCTTTACCCCTCCTCATAAAAGGTGGATTAAGTACCAGTATATAAATTTTCGGGGGATTTTAAGCTGCTAGTCGTTAGTCGCTAGTTTAATGGAGGAAGTCTGTCAGACACTATATTTTTTACAATATATTCGAATAGATAATAAAAAATTTTCACTCCGAAAACTAACGACTAGAGACCAACAACTAACTACCCAATTACTTGTACATAACACCTTAGTCATTTTTTCCCCTTTAGTACCCGTTGTCGTCGTAAAGCATTTCAACGTCATTTCAGAGAAAATCGTCCCTCAAAAGCTATTTGCCCGTTAAAAAACGATAGCGTGCTTTATCTGCTTCAAAACGGGCTTCGATGCTAATTTTTTCTGCTTTGAACTTTTCAATGTCTTGCTGTTGCTTGGTTAAACGCATTTGCGTGTCCTTCATGTCCGCACGCAAAGAGGGCGGTAACGTTCTACCTTGCTGCTTTATGGTACTCGCTTCAGTTTGCAATTCTTGCCATTTTTTCTGCGTAATTTTAAGCTGCATTGAAGTGCTGTTCAGCAAATCTTGAATCTGTTGTAAATTGCGCATTTTAGACGCATCAATTTCCTCGACCGTACTAAACGTATTCAACAGGGCTTTATCCCGCCGTTTTTGTTCTACTGCGGCTTCTTCTTTAGCTTTTTGTTGCTTAATTTCATCTTCCCTGGCTTTTTCCTGCTCAGGCGTGAGCTTTTCACGTTTATTGATTTCACGCCCTGTAGGGGTCAGTTCACTGCGATTATTGCTTGAATACTCAGGTGGAATGACCTCGCCGTAATGGGTCGCCCCCTGCTCATCTACCCATTTATATAGCTTGGCAGCCGCAGGAAAGCTTGCGAGCGTGCCGAATAAAAACAAAAATAACCATTTAGTTTTACGCATAACTTACCCCGTATTGGTCTCGATAGGATTGGGTTGCTTGTAGATTTTGTTGCATTTGTGCTTCGCTTTGCAAATAGTTGAGTAAATCATCCAGTGTGGCAATGGCAATCACAGGCAGCTGATAGTGCTGTTCTACTTCTTGCACGGCCGACAAAGCACCTGTCCCTCGCTCCATGCGATCGAGGGCAATGACCACCCCACAGGGTTCTGCACCCGCTGCCCGAATGAGTGTGATGGATTCGCGCACCGATGTTCCTGCCGAAATAACATCGTCAATAATCAAAACGCGCCCCTGCAATTTTGCCCCGACAGTTGTACCGCCTTCACCATGATCCTTGGCTTCTTTGCGATTGTAGCAGTAAGGCACATTGCGACCTTGTTCTGCTAACGCAATCGCTGTGCCTGCGGCGAGGGGAATGCCTTTGTACGCAGGACCGAAGAGCATATCAAAAGGCAGCTCGGCGGCCAAAATCGCTTGCGCATAAAACTGTGATAAATTTCTGAGCGATGCACCGTCATTAAACAATCCCGCATTGAAAAAATAAGGGGACAACCGTCCTGCTTTGGTTTGAAACTCGCCGAAACATAACACTTTTTGTTGTACCGCGAAACGAATGAAATCTTGACGGAAATTAAACATAACGACCCCTATAGTGAACGACAATGCCAGCCATTATAATGGCGCACTCGGTTTAGCTGAAAGTTTCCTTTACAACAAACCGCCGCGCCGTCACTTTTTTGCTCAATCAAACCACTTCCCATACTCAATATGCACATTATTTCCATTAACCTCAATGGTATTCGTTCTGCTGCCACCAAAGGCTTTTTTCCTTGGATGGCACAACAAAATGCCGATGTGATTTGCTTGCAAGAATTAAAAGCCCAAGCCGCCGACATGACCCCAGAAATGCTACAGCCTGATGGTTATCAAGGCTATTTTCATTATGCGGATAAAAAAGGCTACAGTGGCGTGGGCATTTATTGCCGTGAACAGCCGCTCAATGTGGTGGTGGGCTTAGGCATACCAGAGTTTGACGCAGAAGGACGCTATTTGCGCGTGGATTTTGCCGATTACAGCGTGGTTTCCTTGTACTTGCCATCGGGGTCGAGCGGGGAAGAACGTCAAGCGGTGAAATTTAAATTTATGGCAGCGTTTATGCCGCATTTACGTGAACTACGTGATAGCGGACGCGAAGTGATTATTTGTGGGGATTGGAATATCGCCCATCAAGAAATCGACTTGAAAAATTGGCGTGGTAATAAAAAGAATTCAGGTTTCCTGCCCGAAGAGCGCGCTTGGCTCACCGAACTGTTCAACGAAGTGGGCTTGGTCGATGTGTATCGTCAGTTATACCCCACACAAATCAGCTATACATGGTGGTCAAATCGCGGTCAGGCGTATGCCAACGATGTGGGCTGGCGAATTGACTACCAGATTGCCACGCCACGCTTAGCACAGCGCGCACAAAACGCAGAAGTGTACAAAACCCAACGCTTTTCCGACCACGCACCGTTGAGGGTGGTTTATGCAAATGACTGAATAATTAGTTAAATTTTTCAGTCAGGCTCACTTTGACCGTAGCCCGTATGTAATACGGGATTTTAGGTGAGGATGAAATATTCCCGTATTGCATACGGGCTACGGTTTGGTGTACCTCCGCTCAAGCAGCTATTTTCAATTCAACCTAGAAAAAGTAGTCTCACGCGGTACGTTTTCACGCGGATGGAAAATTTTTATTTCAATGTTAATATACCTTGCCGCGTCACGATTTAGCGATTTAGGCGCGTCTCGCGGGATGCGATGCAAGGCGTAAATTGCGCCGTGTGGTCACTTCACACCAGCAATTTGCAACGCAGCAGCGCGCCCGCGAGACGATGAATAAATGGGTAAATTGTGGCGTGGCAAGGTATATACACATGCGTATAACGCATAAGGAGATGAAGATGCACAAGAGAATGACCATCACACTAGACGAAGTTGTTTATGAAGGTTTATATCGGATGGTCGGCAAGCGACGCATGAGCCAATTCATCGAAGATCTCGTCAGAGCGCATGTCGTAGATACCTCACTTGATGATGGCTATAGGGCAATGGCTGCGGATAAAGGGCGCGAAACGGATGCAATTGAGTGGTGCAACGCCCTCGCAGGAGATATGAGCATTGCAGCGCGGTGAAGTGTGGTGGGTTGAATTCGATCCCGCCGTGGGGAGTGAAATACGCAAAACTCGCCCTGCGGTCATTGTGAGCAATGACGCAGCGAATCGAAATCTGGCGCGGGTCGTCGTTATCCCCATGACCAGCAATACAGGGCGGCAATACCCCAGTGAGGCTATCGTGACGTTGGATGGACAAACGAGCAAAGCCATGGCAGACCAAATTATGGCGGCTGATAAGGGGAGACTTAAAAGTTTACTTGGAAAGCTCTCTAAAACAGATATGCAAGCAGTCGAAGATGCAATTAAGGTGCATCTCTCCTTGCCACTGTGACGGCAATAAAATAGTGTTTTTTAGGGTTAATTTCCGAGATGAATCTCGAAACAGAAGCACACGCGGACTTGTTTTAATTCCTCTCACGTCGTGGGTTTCGGGGGGATTTCTTGTACACATATTCCCCAAAATCCCTGTTATCCACACCGTAGGGGCGAACCTGTGTTTTTCGCCACATTTCCTACATTTAAATTTCATACCCCCTATTGAATAAAAGTTCATTCGGTATTATGCTGCGCAGCACATGAGCGGTATCGTTGCGAATGTTGTGTGGTATGCCGCCTATCAGGAATCTCTGTTTGTCTTGCGGCTTTTTTGATGCGCTGATTTACAGGGAATGATGATGCTTTCTCGCAACGTTTGGCATTTTTGCATGATGACGTTCGTCCTTGCGGGGTGCGGTACACAGCCTATCTCGCCTTCTTCTCATCATCTGCAAGCCCCTGTTTTACCCCATCCTGATATTCCGCCGCCTCTGCTAGGGGCTGCGTTGTTACCTCCCCCACAACCCATACACAAAACCCCGACGTATAGCGTGGTGGTCGCCAATATCCCCGTGCAGGAAATTTTGCTGGCATTGGCTCGTGATGCGCAAATCAATCTGGATATTCATGCGGGGATACAAGGCGAAGTGACGATTAACGCCATCAACCAAACGCTGCCGCAAATTCTTGCGCGCATCGCCAAACAAGTGGATATGCGCTATGAGTTGGCGCAGGGTAATTTAATGGTCATGGTTGATACCCCGTATTTGCATAGCTATAAGATTGATTACGTCAATATGACGCGAGACTCCGAAAGTGTGATTGTGACCAGTTCGTATGTGAGTTCAGGTGCGGCATCCACGCTGGGGACGAGTGGGGCGGGGAATAATTCCTCGGTCAGTATCAAAGACATCTCCAAAAATCGTTTTTGGGAAACCTTGGCGCAAAACGTCAAAGACTTGTTGCACGAAACCGACAAAATCTTGCCTGAAGGCTCCAGTGAAACCACGGTGCAACAAGTTGCGGCGGCTCGCAGTACGGGGACAGGCGTTCAGCCTGTGGCGACGCGGCGCGCGACTCCCAAGGGTGGGGTGGAAAACAGCCCTAATCCCATCAATTTTGAAGAAGGCGGCACGACGGTGACCAAACACAGCACGTTTAGGGAAGCTGCGTCGGTGATTGTCAGTCCAGAAGCAGGCTTGATGACGGTGCGTGCCACCGCTCGGCAGCACGAAAAAATTCAAACTTTTCTAGATCACGTCATGCGCAGTGCGCGTCGGCAGGTGATGATAGAAGCGACCATCGTCGAGGTCCGTCTGAGCGATCAATACAAGCAAGGCATCAATTGGTCGATGTTGGTCAAGGCGGGCGGGAAGAGCTTTAAGCTATTGCAAAACAGCGTGGGTTTGCCCACGGCAATTGGCACAGGCGTGCTGGGCGTGATGACCAATCCCACTGCGGCAACGATTGGGATGCAGGTTTCTTTGCTGGAGTCCTTTGGCAAGGTGAAAGTCTTGTCCAGCCCCAAATTAAGTGTGATTAACAATCAGACGGCGATGATTAAAGTGGTGGATAACTATGTCTATTTCACCCTGACGGCGAATACCGTCACTAATCAAACGGGGTCGCAAACCAATTACACCAGCGCGCCCAATACCTTGCCCGTGGGCTTTACCATGAGCGTCACGCCACAAATTAGCGAAAATGATTCGGTGCTGTTTAACCTCAAACCATCCATCTCGCGCGTGACGGCTTTTGTGAATGATCCCAATCCTGAGCTCGCACGGGCGGGGGTGATTAGCCGTATTCCACAAACCCAAACCCGCGAAATGGAATCGGTGATGCGGATTGAAAATAATCAAATCGCGGTGCTAGGCGGGCTGATGCAGGACAGCATCAATAATCTGACCGATGCGGTGCCTGTATTGTCAAACATTCCTGGGGTAGGGGCGTTGTTTACGCAACGCAACGACAGCACGGAGAAAACAGAATTGGTCATTTTCCTACGTCCTGTGGTGATTAAAAGTGCCCGTTTAGAGGCGGATTACCGTGAATTTCAAGCCGATTTGCCCGACGGGACGTTTTTTCAATCTGCCGATAGGGCGCAAGGGGCGAGACAATGAAGCCCTATCTTTGCTTCATCGCCTTGTTCTTGCTGAGTGACGGGGTGTGTACGGCCGCTGATACCGCCACGACGCAATGCCCGCCACGCCTCAAAACCAGCAGCGTTGTAAACAAGCTGCTGTTCCGTATCGCCCCTCACCCCGATGACGCATTGGATGTCTTGTTGAATCAGGCTTATCAAGCCTATTTGAAAGGCGATTTTGACCCTGCACAGAGGTTGTATTCGCAAGTACTCAAGCAAGCGCCGCGCAATCAGGATGCTTTATTGGGGTTGGCGGTGGTGGCACAACATCGCGGCGAGGTACAAATCGCGTTGGACTATTACGCGCAAGTGTTGCTGCTCAATCCTCAAAACGTTTGGGCAAATGCGGGTATTGTGGCATTAAATGGCGACGAAAATCGTGAAAGTCAGTTAAAGCATTGGTTGCAAACGCGCCCTGATTCCGCCGCGCTGCATTTTGCATTGGGAAATCATTACGCCAGTGAAGCGCGTTGGGCGGAGGCGCAACAAGCGTATTTCGCCGCCTACCGTCTTGCCCCTCAAGATGCGGGTATTGCCTTTAATTTGGCGGTGAGTTTGGAGCAGCTCGGACAAGGCAAGTTGGCGGCGCAACATTATCAGCGCGCCGTACAACTGGATGTCGAACATCGTGCAAGGATAGAAGTGGCACCGCTCAATCAACATATTGAAGCCTTGTTGCGGTAGTACTGCCATGTTAACCCCGCCCATTCAACATTCGCTGGCGCAGATTTTGCTTGACAAGGGCGTGATTGGCGAAGATCAACTGCACATCGCATTGCGTGCGCAGCAACAGGCACATCAACCGCTGGAAAGCCTATTGGTCGATTTGGGATTTATCTCTGAGGCGACCATACGGGCGGTGTTGTCCGAGAATATGGGGCATGAAAGTGTCGATTTGGCGACCGTGTTGGTGGAACCTGCTGCCTTGGAAATCGTGTCGAAAGAGTTCGCGCGCCGCTATCAACTATTGCCCCTGTCCATTGACCCACTGACGCATACTTTTACGCTGGCGATTGCCGATCCTGACAATATTTTGGCACTCGATCAAGTGCGCGCCTTGTTGGACGAAACGTATCAAATCATCCCTCAACTCGCCAGTCAAGCCGACATCCTGCGGGCGATTGACCAGCATTATGGCTTTGCCTTGTCGATTGATGGCATTTTGCATGAAATTGAACCTAGCGATGACGATGCACATTTGACGGAATTCGCCGTCAATGAATTCAGCCAACCCATGGTGCGCTTGATTGATGCGCTGCTCACCGAAGCGGTGCAGCGTGGTGCGTCTGATATTCACTTTGAACCCGAACACAGCTTTTTGCGCATACGCTATCGTGTCGATGGGGTGTTGCACCAAGTGCGTAGCTTGCCGAAAAGCTTTTGGGCGAGCATGGTGGTGCGGATAAAGGTGATGAGTGGGATGAATATCGCTGAAACCCGCGCGCCACAGGATGGGCGCATTTCCTTGCGACTGTCGGGTCGCCCGATTGATTTTCGCGTCGCGTCCCATCCCACCACGCAAGGTGAGAATTTGGTGCTGCGTATTTTGGATCGGCAAAAAGGCATCGTCCCCTTGGCGCAATTAGGGTTAGACGAACACGCACTGCATACGCTTTTGAGTCTGATCGCTAAACCAGAAGGTATCGTACTGGTCACAGGTCCTACGGGAAGTGGCAAAACGACGACACTGTATTCGGTCTTGACCCATGTTAACCATGAGTCCGTCAACATTATGACCTTGGAAGACCCTGTGGAATATCCGCTTGCCTTGGTGCGGCAAACCTCGGTCAATGAAGCTGCCAAGTTGGATTTTGCCAATGGCATTCGCTCCATGATGCGTCAAGATCCCGACATTATTTTGGTCGGTGAAATCCGCGATCACGCCACGGCAGAAATGGCGTTCCGTGCCGCCATGACGGGGCATCAGGTCTATTCCACCCTGCATAGCAACTCGGCAATCGGCGCGCTGCCTCGCTTATTGGACATGGGTATTTTGCCCGATGTCCTCGCAGGCAACGTCATCGGCATGGTGGCGCAACGTTTGGTCAGACGGTTGTGCCAAGAATGCAAGCAAGCCTATTCCCCTGATGCGGAGGCGTGTCGCTTGCTTAGGCTAGAAGCGGACTCAGACATTCAGCTTTATCGTGCCGTCGGCTGTGCCAGCTGCCATTTTCAAGGTTATCAAGGACGATTCGCTTTGATGGAAGTGTTGAAAATGGATTTTGAGTTGGACGATTTGGTGGCACGGCGAGTCCCTGCTCAGCAAATCCGCCAAGCGGCACTTGCTAAAGGTTTTCGCCCCTTAGCCATGTCGGGTATCCAGCATATTCAGCAAGGTAATACGTCTTTGGCTGAGGTGTGTCGCGTGGTTGATTTAAGCGTTGAACTGCCATGACCCTGTATGCCTACCGTGCGATAGATGCAGAAGGTCATGCGCGCAAAGGGCTGCAAGATGCCGCCAATCTGGTTGACTTGGAGTCTCACCTCAAGCGTATGGGATTGGACTTGATTGATGCGCACAGCGATCGTGTCCGTCGCAAACGCACCAAAATACTCGCGTCCGATTTAATTACGCTCTTCTTTAATTTAGAGCAACTCACGCGTTCAGGCGTGCCGTTGCTCACCTGCTTGGAGGACTTGCGCGACACCATGCACGAGCCGCGTTTGCGCACCATTTTGGCGGAGATGATTGAATCCATACAAAACGGCAAAACCCTGTCTCAAGCGATGCAGTCACACCCCGACGCATTTGATGCCACGCTGGTGAGCTTGACCCATGCGGGTGAAATCAGCGGGCGCATCTCCGAAGTGTTTGCTCACATTACCACCACGTTGAAATGGCAGGACGAAATGCGCAGTCACACCAAAATGCTGCTGATGTACCCCGCCCTCGTGGGCTGCGTGGTGTGCGCCGTGATTGCCTTTTTGCTGATGTATTTAGTGCCGCAGCTCGTGCTGTTTATTCAAAATATGGGGCAGGAAATTCCTGTGCAAACCCGTGTTTTATTATGGGTGTCGGCCTTTTTTGTGCAGTATTGGGCGATTTTGTTGGGCTTGCCCGTGGGGGTTGGCGTGCTGGCGGCGTGGTTGCTGCACCGTTATCCAGAACTCTATGAGCCGCTTGATGATTACAAGCTCAGGTTGTGGATGGTGGGCGATATTTTGCGCAAGCTTATTTTGGCGCGCTTCGCCAATACCTTTGCCCTGATGTATCGCTCAGGGATCAGCGTGTTGGATTGTCTCGCCAATTCAGAGGGGCTGGTGAATAACCGCGCCATTGCCCGCAGTTTGCAGGCGGTTGCACGTGAGATAGAGGCGGGACATAACCTCACGGAGAGCTTTGCTAAAACGGGCATGTTTCCGCCTTTGGTGATTCGGATGCTCAGTGTGGGTGAAACCACAGGGGCATTGGATGAAGCTTTGTTAAATATCAGTTATTTTTACGAACGGGATGCCAGAGCGGCGTTGCAGAAAATGCAAATGCTGATTGAACCTGTGATGACCTTGGTGTTAGGCGCGCTGCTAGGCTGGGTGATGTTGTCCGTACTCTCGCCTATTTATGAACTGATTGGCAAGTTAAAATTATGATGAAAATACTGTTGCTGCTCAGTGCCAATCATCTGCACGCGCAATTGTGGCGAGGGAAAAATATCCTATCACAGCATATGTTTAGCAATATCGCGGTTGATCGGGATGCTTTCACCCATTTTCTGCGGGCGCAGGATTGCCCTTGCTATTTACTGACAGATTTCATCGAAGAAGATTTTCGTCTGGAAACCATCCCTTATTTACCTCGCCGATCACGCGATGCGCTATTACAACGCAAATTTGCGCAACTTTATCCCGACACCCCTTTTCATCTTGCGACGGAATTGCAACGTCAATCTAATGGGCGACGGGATGTGAATATGTTGTTGTCGGCTTTAACCAATCCGAGCATGGTGCAACCTTGGTTGGGCATTTTATTGACGGCAAAAGTGCCTGTGGTGGGTATTTATTCCGTTGCGCAACTCAGTAGCTCGCTGGTTTCTACTCAGGAAAGTGCTGACGTGCTGTTCGTTTCTTACCAAAAAGGCTCAGGTTTACGGCAAAGCTATTTTAAGGCAGGGCATCTGCAATTTTCACGTCTCACGGTACTTTCCCACGATGCATCTTTTTATGAGCATCAAGTCAATGAGTTATTGCGCACCTATCATTATCTGCGACGACTCAACCACTTATCCGTGGGACTCACCTTAACGGTACGGCTGTTATGTCATGCGGACGACCAAGCATGGCTACAACAAAAATTACCCGATGATGCCGCAATACAGTATGAATTCCTGCTGCTTCACAACGTAGCGCGCACCCTAAACTGCAATGCGGTGTTCGATGATATGGATGCAAGCGCACTCTTTTTGCATCAATTAGCCACCCATCCGCCCCGCGTGCATTATGGACAAGCACAGCACACGCATTATTTTCGATTATGGAAAATACGGCGGATATTGAACCGTGGCAGCGCGCTGTTGTTTTTGTTGTGTGTGGCTTGGGCGGTACACAATGTCTGGGACAGTTTGCCTGACAGGCAACATGCGACGGCGGTGCAGACGGTCGCACGCCAGATGCAGCAGCAAACTTGGCAAATTTTGCAACGCTTGCCGCAAAGTACCCTGCCCGCAGCCGATGTCAAAGCGGCGGTGTTGACGATGCGCCAATTCAAACAGAGCAGGCGATTGCCTGATGCGGTGTTATTGCCTTTAAGTCGTGTGCTGGACCGCTTTCCTGATATTCGGTTAGACGAGCTGACTTGGCAAATCCATGCCGCCGATGTTGCGCAAGGGGAGATGGTTTGCCAAGCGCATTTTCAGCCTTTTACGGGGAATTATCGCGCTGCCTTGCAGGTGCTAGAACAGTTCAAAGCGGCTTTGCAGCAACAAGGTTATCAGGTAGAGGCACTCACTTCGCCGTTGCAGGACGGTACCGCCACGCCGCTTGCGGATGCGAGGAATGCGCCCCATCCTGTTTTTACTTTTTCAGTGAAATTGCGCTGGCAGGTATCAACATGAAACTGACTCGGCAAGATTTTCGAGTATTGCGCACCAGTTTGCTGCTGGCTGTGATGGCAATCTTGGCGAGTGCCGCTTTGATCTGGCTCAGTCGCTGGTATGAGCAGCGCGTCAGTACGATGGAACGCGTGGCGCAAAGTCAGCTCACGTTCGCGCGGCAACAGTTGACCAGCGCGCAGCAAGATGCCTTGAATATGCAGGCGTATTTGGTGGAATATGCCCAGCTTGCGCAACGTCGCATCCTCGGAGACGAGCAGCGCGTGGATTGGTTGGAGACCGCCGCCGCCTTGCAGCAACAAGCTTGGGTGGAGGATTTTCATTACAGCATGGATCCGCAGCAACTTTATCCCTCGCCTTTTTCATCCGTGGAAATTGGACATTTTGCGCTATATCGCAGCCCGATGCAGTTGGAGCTTTCCTTGCGGCATGAGCTGCAATTAGTCCATTTTCTCAAGGCATTGACGGAGCAATCTAGTGGCTGGTTTCAACTCACAGGCTGTTCGCTACAACGGGTTTCGGAGGCTGAAGACAGTTTGTTGAATGCACATTGTCAAGGTGACTGGATCACACTCAAAGTACGGCAGGAGGTGCCATGAAGCTTGCAATTCTCATTTCGACCGTGGGTACGAATTTATTCGTACAGTTAGGCATGAGTAAGGCAAATTTAGTCGCGGTTTTCGCCCTGTCGGGCGATGTACGAATGAATTCGTACCCACAAATCTCCTCTGTTTGGTCAAAATGAGAATTGTTGCCATGAAGTCCTTTATTTTGTGTTGCTTGTTGTGCATGACGCACCCTGTGTTTGCCGAGGAAGTGGCTTTAGGGCGTTTGTTTTTTACGCCTGAACAACGCGCGCAAAGGGATGTGGGTCGGATTAGTTTGCCAGCGGTGCATCAGGTCAATGGCATTGTGCAACGAGATGGGGGTGTGCGCACGGTTTGGATTAACGGGGTAGCGCATCGTGAAGCCGTTGGCGTTTTGCCCTTGTCAGCGGCTAAACCCCCTGTTGCGCATCAAGCACCCCCCGCAACCCACCCGATTGTGATTCGGAAACATGAAAAATAACCGACTATCTCTGTCGTTACGGGATTTTCCACCGCAGCAGCGCGGCGCGGCATTGTTGGTCATGCTGGTGATTTTGGTGTTGGGCGCGCTGACGTTGTTCGTCAATACCTTAAATTCCGCTGCCATCCATCAAGCGCGCCAAGCGCAAACAGAAGCCGCGTTGGCGTTGGCAAAAGATGCCCTGATCGGACGTGCGCTCAGCAATCCCAATATGCCCGCCAGCTTGCCTTGCCCCGATCTCGTCACCCATCTCGCGGGCAATAATATGCCCAACGATGGCGTGGCGGACTTGTTCAACGGCAATGACTGCCCCAGCTATATCGGGCGTTTTCCTTGGCGTACATTGGGATTGGGCGATGTGCGCGACGGTTGGGGCGAACGTTTGTGGTATGTGTTGTCACCCAATATGCGTGATGACGAATCTGCCAAACCACTGAATAGCGACACGGCGGGGCAATTGTCGCTGCAAGGTGATATGCCGCAAAGTCCTCTGCTGGCGATGGTTTTTTCCGCCAATGCGCCGCTGGATGGGCAAGAACGGAGCAGCGCAAATGAAAATAGCGTTGCGCACTATTTGGAAGGTGACAACAGTAATGGCGACACGGTATTCAGCCGATTAGCGACCAGTACCGCGTTCAATGATCTGTCGATTAGCCTGAGTGCCGACCAGCTTTTTCCCTTGGTTGAAAAGCGTGTGTTGCGTGAAATTCGGGTGTGTTTAGACGATTATGCGGCAGCTTCAGGCGGCAAATATCCTTGGGCAAGCCCCGTCAGTGATACTGCGCATTATTGGGGCGCGTGGCAGACCTATTTTGGGCGTATCCCTGTGCAGCCGAATATTCTGTTGGGCGCGGTGGATGCCAGTACGGCTCAGTTTATCGAAGCCTTGGTGAGCGTACAAGTCGCTTTAAACCATTATGTTGCCGCAAATAATGGCAACACCCGTCCTGCGCTGGGTCTGGCGGCGACGCAACTCAACCTTTCGGCGCAAGCCGCAAGTGATCCTGTGAGTACGACAGCGACCAGTGCCGCATTATATGCCGCTGATTTAGCGACCAATTTAGCTCAAAAATCCCCCAGCGCAGGAGCGACGGTGATACAGGCAGGGATTAATGGGGTGCAAGGTCAGATCAATAGCGTGCGTGATGAATTGCGCGTATCAGGATTGATTGACCCCAGCATGGCACTGGCATGGACGGCGCGTTGTACGGCGTTTTCAGCGGGCTATTGGGAAAGCTGGAAAAACTTGCTGTTCTACCAAATCGCCGTGGGCTATCAGCCTGGCGGCAGTGGCGATTGTGGCACGTCATGCTTGGCGATTACAGGCAGTGGACATGCGGCTTCAGGAAATACTCACTATCGCGCAGTGGTCGTCAATGCGGGCAGAGCCTTAACGGGTCAGATGCGCAGCACCAATGCTGTTTCTGCTTATTTGGAGACCACCAACGTGCGCACCACAGCGGATACGCTGACTTTCGTCACCTATCGCCCTGACGACATCGCCAATGCCGCACTGAATAACGATTTGGTGTTTTGCCTAGACGGGAGGCAGTACTGCAAATGAAAAACTTCAAGCGCATGATGGGTTTTAGTCTGTTGGAAATGGCGGTGGTGATGCTGATTTTAGGGCTGCTGTTGACAGGACTGTTGCCCACCCTGTCGGCACAAGTGGAGCAGCAGCGCATCGTTGAAACGCGCAAACAGCTAAATGAGATACGCGACGCGCTGTTGGGCTTTGCCGTCAGTCAAGGTCG
>FZPZ01000158.1_pt1 | contig 23559 bp, 19 predicted proteins | sample 1534811 | NCBI WGS metagenome assembly FZPZ01 (sample SAMEA104161953, study PRJEB21768) | metagenome | biome: subterrestrial habitat; feature: phreatic zone; material: underground water | place: France | collected 2016-06-01 | depth 60 m | reverse complement strand
TGAAAAACGAGGCAGCGTCGTCCCGCTGCAAACATCAGGCGACCATCTTAAATTCGATGAAGGATTGTCTTGACGGAGGGGGCCACTTTATTATCGGCATATAAAACGATTGGTTTATCCGACTTTGAATACCAACCAACTTCCCATGCGCAATCTCGACCATAGGGAGAAAGCAATAAACCAATATCAGAATTTTGCATAGCGTGCAGATCCATTTCATATACACTTTTCTGTAGATATCTATGATCAACATTGTATGGATTATGTTCGTGCGGTTTAAATACCTCGAACCTTTCATCTAATAAATCACAGACAAAATTACTCCAGAAATGGGCATCTTGAGATATTCTTGCGCTCAAATAAACTTTTATTTTCTCCATTTTTTTCCATTTTCACTGATAAGTTAATCACGTTTCGGGATTCAAAATCACCGCCTAACAAATGTTGATAGCCACTATTTTGGGAGGCATAATTTAAAAAACAATCTCAAGTACTCCCCGATTTTTAGACTGGCAAACAACGGCTTTATTATCAGTCCCAGTCCCCCATGCTACAATTAACCAATGGTTGTTATTTCTACACTCTTTGTGGGTATTACGATGAAAATACAGGAAAAAATTCGTTTTATGCGGGAGTCTCGGCATTGGTCGCAAGAGGAAATGGCGGATAAGCTCGGAATGTCCACCAATGGTTATGCGAAGATTGAACGGGGAGAGACGAGAGCTTTTGTTTCCAAATTGGAACAGATTGCGGAGGTGTTTGAGGTCGATTTGATGGAGTTATTGTCTTTTGGTGAAAAGAATTTTTTTGCAATAGGAGATAACAATAACGGATTTTGCAACATTACTGGATCATCAGAATTAGCTTTTGAGAATCAAAAACTACAATTAGTGGTCAGTCATAAAGACGAACTGCTGGCGTATCAAAAACAAGAAATCACCAACTTGCGCGAAATGATAGCACTGCTCAAAGAAGCTAAATTAGGAACAACGTAGATACCGTCTCCCCCGTCAAGCCGTTTCGGCGAAACCTTTTTGATACGGTCGGAACGACTCCTTTTTAAAGTGGCGATAGTTTCTTACCTAATGCCCCTTTATACAAGTTTATTGCACCCTCTGGCATCCGCTGCTTGAGCAAAAGAGCGATATTTACCATAAATTTTTGGCATATCAGGGAAGTGCATTAAGGCGTGATGATGTTTCGATAATTGGCTTCAAGGTTTAATCAAATATGCTTACGCAAGCGTTCTTGGCTATCATGGCGTATTTTAGTTTTTTATAGGAAGAGGTCTCCATGAAAGTGAATGATTTTTTTCAATACCGAGAAGAAATCACCAATAATGGTATTTTCCTGACGTTCAACGGTGTGTTGATCCACAGTTTTATGGTTCAGTTTGGCGAAATGCTGAAAACCAAAATGACGCTGTTCAATGTGAACAAAAACTTGGAGCTGAAGATATTTTCCACCGTAATTGAGCAGGCTCAGAACATCATTTTCTATTCTAGCGAGAAACTACCTGTACCCGTCATGGAGGGAAAAATGGTGGGGGTCGGGACAATCACGGTCGGCATGGAAGACGAGCATTATTTCGTGATTTGCGGAAACATGGTGCCTAATGAGGAAGTTGAAAAATTGAACTATAAGCTGACTACCATTCAGAAGATGAATCAGGATGAGTTAAAGCAGTATTACAAGGAACAACGGCGTATGACACCTGATGTGGATAGTAAAGGGGCTGGACTTGGTTTTATTGAAATGGCGCGTAAATCTAGTCAGCCCATTGAGTTCAACTTTCGCAAGTTGGATGAGCAAAGTTCATACTTCACCATTAAAGCTACTTTTTAATATCCAAGGATAATCATGGAAAATCTGATCATAGCAAAAACAACTGCAACGCCTGAAGTACGCTTCGATTATGCTTCTGGCATTCTGGAATTGCGGGGGGAGTCTTACCCAGAAAATCCAGCAGCGTTTTACGCGCCCCTATTTGAATGGCTGCAAAACTTTTTGAATAACAATAAGGAGCAGGCCATAACCGTGAACTTGGAAATAATCTATTTCAATTCCAGCTCCTCGAAAGCCCTGATGAATTTTTTTGACCAATTAGAGGAAGCGAGCAAGGCGGGGAGACAGATAGCCGTCAATTGGATATATGCCGCAGGGAATGGGTGTGCGCTGGAATATGGTGAAGAGTTCAAAGAAGATCTCAATGCGCTTGAATTTAACCTAATCGAAAAAATATCTAAAAATACGTAACGACTCAGCCGCTATTCACGCAAAGCGGGGCAAGGTCGCATATCCACGCAAGGCTTGTCAGCGCATCACGTGCGCGCCACATCGCCGTGGATAGATAAGCTGCGCGTATTCACCATTTTTGAAATTGATTCAAGTAGATGCGCGTAGCTTTCCCCCCTGCCAATTAACGCCCCCAACTATTTATACACAACTGGTTATTAAGCGACATAGGTTCATCAAACGTGGTGACACAAAACCAAACGCTAGAAACGACAAAGGCTCACATTACTGTAAGCCTTTGATTTTGTTGGTGCCGATTATCGGATTCGAACTGATGACCTACCGCTTACAAGGCGGTTGCTCTACCAACTGAGCTAAATCGGCGGGTGATACACCTGTTGCTTGGTGGGTCGGGCGAGATTCGAACTCGCGACCAACGGATTAAAAGTCCGCTGCTCTACCGACTGAGCTACCGACCCCTGCAAAGGAGCGCGAATTATACGGATTTAACCAGCCCTGTCAATGCCCACTTGCACCTAGCAACACGTTTTATTGCAAAAACTTGGTCGTTCTCTACTTTTCGACTGTAAAACTACGACGTTTAATCTCGTTCGCCTGACAATGCCATCAAAATATTCAACAAACTGATGAAGATGTTGTAAATATCCAAATACAAACTCAGGGTTGCCATGATGTAGTTGGTTTCACCACCATGAATAATTTGGCTGATGTCATACAAGATGTAAGCGGAAAACAGCAACACCGCCACGCCTGAGATGGTTAAGGATAACACGGGGATGTGGAAAAACATATTGGCTAACGAGGCGACCAGCAAGACAATCAAGCCGATGAACAGAAATTTGCCCATAAAGCTGAAATCTTTCTTGGTGACGGTTGCTAAGGTCGCGAGGCTAAAGAAAATCAATCCTGTGCCGCCTGCCGCCATGCCAATCAATTCCGTGCCATTTTTCAGGTGCAATGCAACTTGTAAAATTGGGCCTAAAAATACGCCTGCCACGAAGGTAAAGCCCAATAACGCGGCAATGCCCCACGCGCTGTTGCGCAGCTTCGCGACCACAAACAATAATCCCATCATCACAGCAAACATCAGCAATGAGCTGATAATCGGGCTGGCTGCCATAAAGGATAAGTTGAGCGACAGTCCAATAAATGCCCCGATGACGGTGGGGATCATGCTTGCGCCGAGCAGCATATAGGTGTTGCGTAGCACCTTGTTTTGTTCCAAGGCGATCGTGGGTGAATTCGCTTGATATTCGTATTGCATTTGGGTTCTCCTAAAAGTGAGGTATTCAACAGCAGCGGCTAAGACTAACGAAGTCAGGTAAAAGTTGCAACCTTTGTATGCCACGCCCATGGTGATAATAGCTTATTCGACGTGCGCTTCCCATAGGCTTGTTTGTACCAAAGTGTTTAATTGTTCCAGCAACTGATCGCGTAGGCAATGGAGTTCGCCGATGCGAGATTGCGCTTCTGACCCGTGTCCGCTTTGTTTGAGATCGTACAAGGTTATTGCCAGTGCGTGAGCTTGGTTGTGTAGTGACTCAATCGCGGCAAAGGCGGGGTGTGTGCCATAACGTATCCTGCCCCGACCTGCTAACCAATGGGCAAAATGGCATCGCGTTTTATCCAAAGGGGGCGGATGCGCTGTTTTATCACCGATAAAGGCTTCGAGGGTACTGATCCAAGCGTGATGTTCGGCACTGGCAAACATCAGCGGTAAATCTTCGTGATGAAGCGGCGGCTGGGTTTGCCATACTGGATTGGTATGCCAATGAGCAACCCAACTTGGTATGTCGGCGGCGGGCATAGGCTGTGCGATCCCAAAACCTTGTGCCAACTCGCAACCGAGCTGTAATAACAGCGTGCCGTGTGCCACTGTTTCTACGCCTTCTGCGATGACCTGACGGTGAAATGCGGCTGCCAGCCCCAGTATGCCTTCCAAAATAGCGAGATCATCTGGATCATCAATCATGTTGATGACAAAATTTTGGTCTATTTTCAGTAGGTTAACTGGAAGCCGCTTCAAATAGGTCAACGATGAATAGCCTGTTCCGAAGTCATCTAAAGAAAAAGTGACCCCCAATGCCTGACATTGCAACATAACTTGTGAGATCTGTGCCACATCTTCCAGTGTACTGGCTTCCAACACTTCGAATTCCAGTTGATTGGGATTGAGATCGGGGTATTGATTTAGCAGATGTTGTAAGCGGAGAGCAAAATCGGGTTCTTGTAATTGGCGTACCCCCACATTGACACTAATCGGCATCACCAAACCGATGGCTTGCCAACAACGGAGCTGACGCAGGACCGCGTCGATCACCCATTCTCCCATGGCAACGGCAAGCGGATGTTCTGCGATCACGGGCAAAAAGTCCTTGGGAGTCAAGAGTCCTTTCTGCGGATGTTGCCAACGAATCAAGGCTTCCACCCCAATGACTGCCCCCGTACGCATATTCACTTTGGGTTGGTAATGCAGTATAAATTCCCGCGTATTCAATGCGTTGGCAATGCGTTCCTGGCTTTCATGCTGATCGCGTATGCTGATGTCTTGGGCGGCATCAAAGATAAAGTAACGATTTTTGCCTGCTAATTTGGCTTGGTACATGGCTTGGTCAGCCTGACGCAGCAACTGATCGGCATCCCTGTTTTCAGTTTGTGGGTAGAAGGTGACGCCGAGACTAGCGGAAACTTGCAGCGTCACCTCGCCAAACGGCACGGGGCGAGCTGCCTCTTCCAGTAGACGCGCGAGAATCTCTAGGCTGCTCTCCTTGTTTTCGAGTTCCAGCAATACCGCGACAAACTCATCGCCGCCCAAGCGGGCGAGTGTGTCACCGTCGCGCAGCACTTGTCTCATACGGTTAGAGACGGTAATGAGCAATTGATCTCCTGCGTCATGACCATGATGGTCATTGATGGCTTTAAATCCATCTAAATCAAGAAAGGCGACCGCGAGCAAGTGTTGATGTCGCTGCGCTTGGGAGATACCTTGGCGCAGTCGATCGGCGAGCAAGACGCGGTTGGGTAAATTGGTCAGAGCATCATAGTGAGCAATGTGTTCCAGCTGATTTTGGTGTTCCTTGAGAGAGGTAATATCAGAAAAGAGGGCTACATATTGCAGTGTATGACCTTGCGCATCTTTTACGGCACTGATGGTTTGCATGGCGGCATAGACTTCGCCGTTCTTACGTCGATTCCACACTTCGCTATACCAATGACCTTGCTCAATCAGTCCGCGCCACAGGGCGACATAGTAGTCTTTGGTTTGCCGACCTGAGCTGAGTAAGCGCGGGTTGCGCCCTAATACTTCATCATGATGATAGCCTGTGATGCGACTAAAAGCCTGATTCACATCAATAATCGTCCCGTCTGGGTCGGTAATCATAATGCCCTCGCGAGCATGGGTAAACACACTGGCGGCCAACTTGAGCCGCTCTTCAACATGTTTACGTTTCGTAATATCCCAGCAGTAGCCAATATAGCCCAAAAAATGACCATTGGTATCGAAGCGAGGTACGCCTATGTCGGCAATCCAACCATAACTGCCATTGGCGCGATGCAAGCGAAATTCCATATCCAGCTTTTGGTGGTGTTGAAAAGCAGTTTGGCAAAGGTTTTCGCAGCGTACTCGATCACTAGGGTGCATGTCGTCAAGCCAGCCTAAACCTAACAATTGCGCCATGCTTCGCCCTGTATACGTCAACCAGCGTTTGTTGTACCAAATACCTGCATTTTGGGCATCTGACATCCAGATTAGGGCGGGTGCATGATCCGCCATATTGTGAAAGCGTGCTTCGCTTTCGGTTAATGCCTCTTCGCGTTGCTGCAACGCAAGCAACAGACGATTAAACCCCGCAATCAATTCGCCTATTTCATCTTGGCGGGTAATCGGCAACGGGGTTAAGCGGGTATGCGTATCCACTGATTGGGCGAGCGTCGCCAAGGTGGTGACCGCATGGAGCATCGGGGCGAGCTGTCGTCGCAACATCCACCACGTCAACCATCCCGCCAACAAAGTCAATAATGCCGTGATGAGCAACATGCGATCGCGCATCGCGTGTATCGGGGCAAACGCTTCTTCAGTGGGGAGCGACACCCCGACAATCCAACCTGTCAGGGGGATGCTTTTAAAAGAAGACAGCACTTCTTCGCCCCGCATATTGAGATAAATGGCAGACCCTTCGTAGCCTTGTAAAAAACGATCCATGACGGGATTGATGCCAACAGGCGGAAGCAGCTTCATCGTCCGTTCATTATCCGTTGCAGTCACGATCTGCCGATGTGCAGGGGAAATCAATAAATAACCGCCTGTTTTACCGTAATGATCGCTCGTAATATGATTCAGAAAATTATGGGTACGTAAATTGGTCGCGCCTGCCAACACAGCAATCACCCGACCTTGCTCATCTCGAATGGGGGTCGCGATAACAAAAATAGGATTGCCCGATACTTTGCCGATAACAGGACGACCAATGCTGGGCTTGCCTTGCTTAATGACCCCGATGAGATAATCTCGATCCGCATAATTAAGATGCGCTTGCGTGCTAAGACCATTGCTCGCTGCAATGGCGGTGCCATCAGGGTCTGCCACAAAAGTCCCCCCGTTGAATAGCACCTGAAACAAGGTCTGTTGTTGCAAATAAGCGTGTAGTTTGGCGGGGTTGCTCAATAAAGCAGGCGAAATGGCCGTGGCAATGTCCGCTAAAGCACTGAGCCGCTCTGCGACCTCTTGATTGATTTCAGCAGCGACAAAAGTGGCGGTTGAAAGCTGTTGTTCGCTCGACAGTGCTTCCATGTCTTCATGTAGCATCCGCGTGGCAAAGAACGCTAACAACCAAATGCCCATGACAAAGATGCTCAGTGTAAAGAGCGTGACCCGTGTCTTGAAGGAATGCCCTTGAAAGATATTGAAGTTCATACCGTGTTTACCGTATTACGGGCGTTATCTCCCCCGTGAAACCAATATTCTAAATATATCTTTTGATTATATACACTTTAGAACGCGGTAATTCTGTTTGATTTACGCCTATATACAGGGATAATTTACGGTAAGCACCGAATGGCACTTACTTAAGCCAAATCATCGGCAAACTCCCTCCCCTTCAAGGGGAGGGTTGGGGTGGGGATGGGGGTGTGTGCAGAGAACGAACCCATCCCCATCCTAGCCTTCCCCTTGAAGGGGAAGGAACGGTAGTTCAGCCCGCTTTTAGAGGATGATGAAAAAATGTTAATCCGTTCCGCATCGGGGGTTTTGAGCTTAAGTAAGTGCCATTCAGATAAGCACCATCTAGAATCTGTCGCGAGAGCTTGTCAGCGGGGTTGTGAGCCGCGCTAACAACCGCAGTCGCAGCCCCAACACCATCTCGCAACAGATCGGAAACAGCTTCTTAACAGGCTGCATCCCGTTTCATGCGGTGAAGGTGACGCGCCGAATAAGAAAGGTAAATTCCGCCGCTTGCGCGGTGGAGGACAGCAACTCATTGCGCGTTTGGCGGCAAAACACCTCGAAATCTTTTGGCGATTCAGGGTCTGTTGCCACAATACGGATCACTTGCCCATTACTCATCGCCGACAAAGCTTTTTTAGCGCGCAAAATAGGCAAAGGACACGCCAACTGGCGCACATCCAGTTCGACCTCGACGGCGTGCATTATGTTGCCAAAGGCAAGCCCGCTTGCGCCCAAGCCAAGATGCCACCTTGTAAGTTATACACATCGGTAAAGCCATTCGATGAAGCAAACGCCGCTGCTTGCGCCGAACGTCCACCCATTTGGCAATAAAATACCGTTGTCGTATTTTTATTCATGCCATTGAGCTGGATCGGCAATAAATGCAGGGGCATTTTTTCGCCCTGAGGAATCATGCCGCGCGCCATTTCTGCCTCGGTGCGCACATCTACCAAGCGCACGCCGCCTTTTGCCAACAAGGCTTCTAACTCGGCTACGGTGATATTTTTAAAATGGGTCATATATTTTCTATCCTGAATTTTAGGGATGTATTGGCTAAATGGAGGCGAATTCTGCGCAATTTACGGGAAGATGTCCACTTTAACGTAAAGCCCGACGCGGGAAATGCCTCAAATTCCCCCTGAAATTATAGCCACTTCAAGGCGTTGGCTAAATAATCAAAGAATAAGCAATACAGGGCGATGGGCAAAGGCAGTCCGAGCAACGTGCCGATTAGGTATTTCCAAAATGAGATACCCGACAAGGCAAGGGCGTAATTCAATGCGGGTACGGTTTGAAATAACATGCGCAACAGCACCACGCTGCGTATAGGGTGCGTATCCAGTTGGCGTAACAACCGTGTCGCCACGGGACTTTTTAGGGTGCGAAGCGCGTCCCCTCCGATGCCTCGAATGACGATAAAAGTAAATAGACAAGACAGTGTCGCGGCGAAATACGTCGCCAGTCCCCCCCACACTTGCCCCATGGTCAGCACCGCAGCCGCCAGAAATATCCAGCCTGGAATTTGAATCAAATTACCCAAGGCAAACAACAGCACAAAAATCAACAGCCCCGTGCCTTGACTCGCCAAGATCTGCTGTTGTAAAAAAGCTAAATTGAAGTGTCCGCGCAACCCCGACAACTGAAACACGGCCAGCAACACCCCCAAAAACATCGCCACAGCCAATAAGCGTTTGTATCGAAATAGAAAGCGTTTCATGGATTCAATAAGCAAGAGAAATGGGCGCGCAGTATATGCCGAACGGTGCGCCCGTAGCCCGTATGCAATACGGAATTTTAAGCGAGGTATGGGATTCCCGTATTGCATACGGGCTACGAATTCGCCAAACGTGTCTCCGTAGGTGCGAATTCATTCGCACGCTTTTCTCGGTATTTTCCAAACCCGTGCGAATTTGTCGCACTTACGCAAAATCACACCTCGCATTGAAATATAAATGTTTATTCCGCGTGCGCAACAAGTTGCACACTCTACCTAACTTCAGCGCACCGCTGCAAAAACACTTTCAGCGAAATTCCCCCCTCTTGTTTCAACCTCGCGATGTCCTTGGCATAAAAATCCGCACTGCCATTCAAGCCTACAAACTCCCCGCGAAACAATTCGATGTCAGGATCATATTCAATCACCGCCCACATTGCCCGTCGATTATCATCATGTTTTTCATGGGGTTACCTTGTTTCTTTTTAACTATTTACTGAGCAGCTAGCAGCCTGTTTGGTTTCAAAGAAATCCGCTGAAAATCCGACAGGCTGTTGTTCGCCATACGATTATTGGCTTGAAATGTGTGTTACTTTGCAAAAAACCCCAAGGCTGTTGATCCCTGCACTTCAATTTTTTTGCCAACCACGGCATTGGTACTTTCTTCTTCTATCCACACTGCGGAATAGTTTTCACCCAGCTCACCTTGTATTTTGTAAACCTTATTAGGCTCTGGGGTAAATTCAACATCCCCTTTAATTTCATAGACGGCGTTGGCGAACGCAAGCACTGGTGCACCATACTCAGTCCGTCCTCTAATAGAAAGCTTAGTCGTGCGAGCTGGAATTTCTCGTTGGATAACCACGGGAGTCATTTCTATCCCTCGCCCATGATTAAATACTCTGGTTCTAATTAAGCTGTTCTCAATGTCTTTCCCATCTAGTTGAGAAACATGGAAAAAGTCTGCTTTGCTGTTGCTATGAACCTTAACCGAATCTTTGATGATTGCTCGTGGGCCAACATAATCGGCGGGAACAGGAGGTTGATACGTTACGCAGCCTGTCAAGCCAACGGAAATGAACAAGAGAGAGATAATGAATTTCATGACGAATATCCTTGTTTTATGGAAAGTAAACACAGCTCAGACACCGTGCATCATCTCCTTGTGCATATAGTGCGTGGATTGATGCAATCTGACCTTTAGTGCGGCTAGTATAATCCACCAATGAGCTAGTCAAAATGCTCAAAACAAATTATTTCTGCGGCTTCCCCACCCCAAACCAAACCGCATACAGCGCGGGCAAATACAGCAAAGTCAGTAAAGTGGCGACCAGCAATCCGCCCATGATGGCGATTGCCATGGGCCCCCAAAACACACTTTTGGTGAGGGGAATCATTGCCAAAATGGCGGCGGCGGCAGTCAGCATAATCGGGCGGAAGCGGCGGACGGTGGAGTCAACTAGGGCTTCTCTAGGGGGGAGTCCTGCGGCTAGGTCTTGGTTGATTTGGTCTAGCAAAATCACCGAGTTGCGCATAATCATGCCCGCTAACGAGATGATGCCGAGCATGGCGACGAAGCCGAAGGGGACGTTGAATAGCAATAGCACAGCGGTCACGCCGATTAAACCCAGTGGCGCGGTGAGCAGGGCGAGCAGGACGAGGCGGAAGTCGCGTAGTTGTAAAATCAGTAAGGTGATGATTAAAAATCCCATTAACGGCAAGATAGCAAGGATGGAGTCTTGTGCGTTGTCGCTGCCTTCTGCCGCGCCGCCGATTTCGATGCGGTAATTGGCGGGGAGTTTGGCGCGCAATGTTGCCAGTTGCGCGTCAATTGCGGCACTGACATCGGGGGCGCGCACGTTGTCGGGCACGTCGGCGCGGACGGTGATGACGGGTTGGCGATTTTTGCGCCAGATGATGCCGTCTTCTTCGGCTTCGCCGAGTTGGGCGATTTGGTGCAGCGGCACAAACCGCCCGTCGCCCGCATACACGCTCATGCGCGCCAAGGCTTCGGGGTCGCGGCGTTCGGCGGCTTCGGCGCGGGCGATGATTTCAATGGGCTGCCCGTTTTCGCGCAAATGCGACACGGACTCGCCTGTTAGCAAGGCGTGTAAATTGCGCGAAATAGTTTGCGACGATACGCCCTGCGCACGGGCTTTTTCTTGATCGACCTCGACTTTCATCACGCGCAATGCTTCGCTGCTGTCTAAACTGGCATTTTTGATGTGTTGGTTTTGTTTAACGATTTTTAACACTTCATCGGCAATCGGGCGCAATTTGGCGGCTTCATCGCCCACCACGCGGAATTGCACGGGATAGCCGACGGGCGGGCCATTTTCCAAGCGGGCGATGCGGATGCCGAGTTGGGCGTAGTCTTGTTCCAGCCAAGCGCGCACGCGTTTCAACACGGCTTCGCGGGCAGCGGGGTCTTTTGCCACGATGACCAGTTGCGCGTAGTTGAGATTAGGCAATTGCAAATCCAGCGGCAAATAAAAGCGCGGCGTGCTGCCGCCGATATAGCTGGTGAAGTGGGCGATGTCGGAGTCTTTTTTCAGCTTGGCTTCAAATTCTTGGGTCAAATTTTCCGTGGCGGCAAAGCTGGTGCCGTCGGGCAGCCAGATGTCCATGAGCAATTCAGCGCGTTCCGAGGGCGGGAAAAATTCTTGTTCGACTTTGCTAAAACCGAATACCGACAAGACAAACAGCAGCACGGTGACGGCGACCACGGTTTTTTTATAATCCAAACACCATTCCACCACGCGGCGGAAATAAGCATAAAAACCATGGTGATAATGCGCGTCGTTGGGTTCGGGTAAATGCGTTTCAGGCAATAAACGATGTCCGATAAACGGGGTAAACACCACCGCCACCAGCCACGACACCAACAGCGCGATGGTCACCACGGCGCAGATTGAAAAGGTGTATTCGCCTGCGGAAGACTTCGCCAGCCCCACGGGTAAAAATGCGGCGGCGGTAATCAATGTGCCCGTCAACATGGGAAACGCGGTGCTGGTATAGGCAAACGTGGCGGCGTGGAGTTTGCTAACGCCTTGTTCTAGCTTCACTTTCATCATTTCCACGGCGATCATCGCGTCATCGACCAACAGTCCCAAGGCAATAATCAGCGCGCCCAACGACACGCGTTGCAGCTCTATGCCGAACACATACATCAGCCAAAACGTGCCCGCCAATACCAGCGGAATCGACAGCCCCACCACCAGCCCCGCCCGCATTCCCAAACTCAAAAAGCTGACCGCCAACACGATGACCAAGGCTTCTAACAACGCCTGCATAAACTCGCGGATGGATTGCTTAACCACCGCTGGCTGGTCGGCAACTTGCACCATGTTGATACCAGCGGGCAACGTTTGCGCCGCCCAGACTTTTGCCAACGCCGCGCCCGCCTCGTTGATATTGCCGTCGTCCGACAACGACACCGCCAGCCCAATCGCGGGTTTGCCCATGCTGCGCATTTTGAAGGTCGCGGGATCGGCATAAGCGCGATACACGCGGCTCAAATCGCCCAAACGGTAGGTTTTGCCGCCCGCCGAGATGCCCATTGCTTGCAAAGTTTGCACCGATTTGAAATCGCCCGTCACCCGCAAACGCGCCACGCCATTGTCAGTAACGAACTCGCCTGCGGGTTCAACCGCATTGCGGGCGCGCAATGCCGTCATCACTTCAACAGGATCAATCCCCATCGCCGCCATTTTCGCGCTGGAAAATTCGATATAAATTTTTTCATCCTGCACGCCCAACAACGCCACTTTGCGGACATGCGGCACATTGACCAAGGCTTCGCGCACGCGATTGGCGGTTTGGCTTAGGGTTGCGGGCGAAATGTTGGCATCGGCGGTGAGGGCGTAAATCAGCCCAAAGGTCTCGCCAAACTGGTCGTTAATCAATGGCTCGCCCGCGTTTTCAGGCAAACTCGCCTGCGCATCTGCCAAAATTTTACGCACCGCCGTCCAGCTTGCCGCCAATTCACTGGCGGGCATGGATTCCTTCAAAGTGATAAACAACCCCGCCTCGCCCGCTTTGGCATAACTGTTAATCGTGTCCAACCAAGGCGTTTCCTGCAAACGATTTTCCAACACCCGCGTAATTTGCTGCTCCACCTCCCGCGCCGTCGCCCCCTGCCACGCCACCTGCACGGTCATCACCTTAAAGGTAAAGTCAGGGTCTTCCTTCTGCGCCAATTGCGCATAAGAAAAAATCCCCGCCAACAACGCCACCACCAGCGCGTACCACACCAACGTTGAATTTTTAATAGCCCAAGCGGAAAGATTAAAGTCTTGCATCATGGATAGGGATTAAGGATTGCAGGAAGCGGCAGATTATACCGATTGAGGGCGCGTGGCTTGGTGAAATATGGCAGGGAAGCGGGAAAGAGGGAAGCCCTCGTGTAGCGAGCGCACTTCAGGTTTTGTCCGCTGCGCAGTTTTTTGGTTTGAACTGGATACCCGCCTTCGCGGGTATGACGGGATGCGTAGGTGCGAATTTATTCGCACGCCTTTTGGGAAGTGATTGACGAGGTCAAAACCGTGCGAATAAATTCGCACCTACGTCACGGCGTTTTCAAGTTGAATGGATATATACCTTGCCCAAAGGTATCAATTAAAACGCGCCAAACCACCTTCCAATTTTTTAATCGTGCGCAAAGCCTCGCTGATTTCGGTACGGTTTTTAGCATCGAGATGCGTGTTTTGTATCTCGTGTTCCAATTGCTCTTTAATTTCTTTAAGCAAGCTCAACGGCACATAGCCGCTTTCTCGAAATTTTGATTTCTCTAATTGAATATAAAGTTGTTGAATCGTCGGGCATAATTTTGACGGCCGTTGCAACGGTGAGGTGCGCCATGTTTGCAGTTGTTGATGCAATTCCAGCAACTGCATCAATACCGCAGTATTGTTTTTGAGTTTCTCTTGGGTGTTTTTGGGAGCTTGTTCTTGCATCACAAAGGCAAAGTCATAAACAAATTGCCCAATGTGCGTGAAAACTTCTGATGTGTGATTGATGTCAGTCAAACGCTCATGCAGTTCTCGTATTTCCGCTTCTCGTTTTTCAAGTTTAGTCAGCAATTCTTTTGCGTGATTTGATGTGCCTTGTAATACCACCAAATAATAGGCTGTTACCACTGCCATAATAAAACCAAACAAAGATAGAAATTCGATAGGTGGTTTAACCTCTTCAACAGACGATTTACTAGGCGAAACGCTGCTGACGTTTGGCGTAGAAGGAACACCACTGGCAGAAACAGCGACATTGCCGATAGTCGTTTTGGAGATGAAGTATCCGTGTTGTACTAATTTGCCATATAAAACTAAGCTCATGCCATAAGTGCCCGCGACCAAAAACAGTAAAAACACGGCTCTGCGCCAACAGGCGGGGCGTGATTTTTGTTGTTTAGTCATCTGGTTAATCTCTTTGTGCCACCAACTGGCGGCGGCAATTGCGATTAAACTAGACAACAATAAAACATGCGTATGTTGCTTGTGCGTTGTGCTGTTCAACACATCGGGGAGCAATTGGTCAGGAACAATCAAATAAATGGCTGCGAGACTGAGAAATAGCAATGGCATACGCACCCATCCCCCCTGCGTAAACCAGTGCCACGCATCGGATGCGCTGATTTTTTGCCATTTCGAGCTAATGGCTTCTTTTGCTGGTTGCCATTTTGAGTTGATTGCTTTTTTTGTTTGTTGCCATTGGTCGCGCAGCATGATTACGCTCCTTTAAGTGCATCTTTCATCCAATTGCGTAATTTTGTGGTGGTCACATCACTTTTCCCCCACAGGTTATTTTCTATCGTCAGTTTAAAGTCTGGGCGATCAAATGTAGGCAATTCATTTGCCGAGAAGTTGGCAGTTGAACTTAACAAACATATATGTTCGGCTTTCAACCCGATTTCCAGATGCAAATAATGCGCCAGTGCGATGCCGCAAACTTGTTCCCGATGAATGGCATGATTGCCCCACACGCGCGCGCTTACCAGTTTAGAGGGGACGGGCATTTGAATATCCAATAGAAAATAAACCGCTTGATCAGGGTTTTGATAGTTTTTCCGAATATCGGGTAGAGCATCCAAAAAATCCTTTAGACTCCCGCCGCCAAAATAAGGGTCAAATTTAACTTCTGGTGGGCACGCCATGGTCATGGCGTTATAGAACGTTGAGTCATCATCCACCCAATACAATATGGCTTTGTTCATGGTTACTTCTCCTCCAGTGGGATGCTTAAAGTAAAGGTTTGATACCAAATGCCATTTTCTTGCGCAGGCATCTCGGGGCGACAGTCCATTTTGGTTTGTTGGCACAAATTTCTGACCACGGACAAACCAATGCCGCTGCCGCTGGTTGTGCCCACATTGGAGGCGCGAAAATTGGGATTAAAAATCAATTTAAGTTCTGCTGCGGTCATGCGCTCATCTGCTCGAATAGGGTTGCGAATAGCGCACAGCAACTGATTTTCTTTTTTACGCACCGTCGCTTGAATGGGGGCTGGACTGCGTTGATAGGCAAATTTACAGGCATTGCCCAATAAATTAAACAATACTTGACGCAACACCGCACTGGGTACTGCAAGGATTTCATCATCAAATGCGCTGTGAATGACGATAGCTTTTGTGGAGTACAAAGTTTCCAACATGGCTTTGATGTCCCACCCCTCTCGCAAGGTAGTGGTTTTCTGGCGATCCCGCTCATTGAGTGCATTAGGCTGGTTAAGATGAGATACATTGTCAATTAAAGAACGCATATAGCGCACATAATCGGGCAACTTATCCCCATTGGGGATAGCATTGGCATATTGCAAGGCAGCATCTAAGGGCGCGCGCAGTTCATGACTAAGCGAACGGTAAAACCAAGTACGGCTTTCTTCTGCCACTAACCACAATAAAAAGGGCCGCATACGCAGCGCAACGGATTTAAATAATTTGGTACGACGGGTGGTGAAATAATTTTTTCTACCCGCATGAATAATCATCAAATAATGCTGATCTGAGGTATCCACGGGCAGGGCGAACCATGACTGTATGGCTTGGTTATCCGCCTCAATATTTTGGCTTTCATTGTGGATGGCTAGGGTGTTGGGTAACCAAGCGTTGGGGTGTTCTTTTAACCAATCTTGGAATGTTTGAACCGTATATCCTCGGTCTTTGGTGCTTGGGCTATTGAATACGGTATCGGTAAGTGGCACATCGGGGAGTAGCACACCCTCTATTTTATCCGCTATGTTTCCATAGCCGCCTAATCCGCGTAATCCGCCTACTTCTTCTCGCTTTACAAAGTACCAAGCGAGAATCCCCTTAGCTTTGCGTTGATATTTCGTTTTAACCGCATTTTCACCTTCATACCCATCAATATTTGCCCATTGTGCCATTAAGTGCGTCAGAATTTGTTTAATCGAACCACTCGGTGAGGCAGTTTTCTGTGTGGCTTTTTGAATGCCGTTAGAAATTTCTTCATGCAGCTTACGCAGTTGGTCACGACGTAGTTGTTCGCAACGCTCCCTCAATTCCCCAATCACATGACCCATAAAACCTGTCATGGTGACGATTTCATCATGGCTAATTTTACTAAAAGGGGTGTCGTCACCCGCACGGTCAATATAGGGCTTGAGCCAAGCATACTTTGTAGCATCTTGCGCACCATCAATATGATCGTAGCGGCGGTCAAAGGTGAGCAAGCCCAACGGTCTTTCTCTTGTTGTACTGATAGGCACTTCCACCCGCGTCACCCCCATTGCTCCCCAGCCTAGTTCTTTGCAGGCATCTTGTTTTTCGGGGCGGTTATTATTAGTTTTGAGTTCTGCGCTATACCAATGACAGGCTGGAAGGTTAAAAGGGTTGTAATTGTCGAGGCGAATCCAATGTTTTTTCCATTCTTCTTCTGTCGTATTTCCAATAAAACCATCGCCACGTTGAAAATAAGGGGCGAGCAAATAGTCGCGTTCGGGATTGCCCTTGTAAGCAGCATCATCAAAAAAGTCATGAGCATGATAAAAGCGCAAACGGGTAATGCCCCAGTTGCGTAAGGACACGGCGAGTTCAGCTAAAAAAGCGGAGAGGCCTTTAGCAGTATGAAAAAAATTAGGCGATTCACCATTTTCTCCTCCCCATTCGCGTGAAAACCAATAACGATTATAGGGTAAGGCATAGAGCCGTAAATGTAGCCATTGCCTTTTTTTGTTATCCCAATCTGTGCGTCGTGCCGTTTTTTCTTGATTGTTTTGTAAGGTATAGACCAAGGACATCAAGTGTCGTTTGCTGGTCTGGTCTAATGGGTTATTTGAATAATACTTATTGTGCCATTCTGGTTCAGCATACCGTCCTCCGACGGAAATATGATGCACACTGAGTGCAAGAGGGAGTTCGCTGGAAAGCAAGTTTAGAATGTGCTGCGGAATTTTTGGTGGGACGGATGATGTTTCCCGCGTGACCGTGGCGAGCTGTGCTTGAGTTTGAGGTGTATCGCGGGAGGGGAAGTAACGCGGCAACTTGCTTAGTTCAAAAGGTTTGAATGCTTTTTCTAAGTGAGTATGTTGAATTTCAAGGGTTTGTTCTGCGCCCGTCAATAACAGAATCTTGCCGCAATAGCCTGCTCGATCCAGTTCATCCAGCCAGTCTTGCGCAGTGACACAGCCATTTAAGTGATAGTCCATAATAACTAAATCTGGGGCAGGGTATAATTTTTCAGGCAATAAGACCGTAGATTGTCCATCTACGCGTGCTTGCGCCCAATCAGATAATTCCGCATACAAGGCAAATTGCGCGGCAAAAACATCGTCATCGTCGATTAGCAAAATTCTAGGCATTTTATTTTCCTAAGCCAGTTGTAAAGGGATTCTTAAGGTAAAGCACGCACCCAAGCCGCGCAGGTTTTGACTCAGTAAAACCTCTCCGCCAATTTGTCGGGCAAGTTGACGGGCAAGCCATAAACCAATGCCATGCCGTTGTTCGCTTTGTTGTGCGAACGATACCCCAGCATGAAATAGACGAGGTAGTTGATACGCGGCGATGCCTGCACCATTGTCACAAACCTGAAAATCCAACCAGTATTCCTGATTGTGTCGTTGAATTTGGGTGGTCAGCACGACTTTGCGGGCTTGTTGGCGGGTGTGGTGTTTAAAGGCGTTTAATACTAAATTGATTAACGGAACGGTGAGATTGGCAGCGGCAATGCCCAAAGACAAACGCGGGGGAATGAGTATCCGAAAATCCACCCGACTTTCTTTTGCCGTGGCAGTGACCATCTGTTTGAGCAGTTGCAGCAAATCAGGCAAATAAACCGCCACATTGCGTTGTGCCTGCCCTTGTAACAGGGTGGTGGTTAAATCGGTCATATTTCTAACCGTATTTAACAAGATGTCAGGCTGGGTGGCGACTTTATCCAGCTTGCCCACGCTCACCGCTAGCTTTAAGGTCTCCAAGCCTATTTGTAACTGGTTAAGATAATGGCGATGTTCATGGACTAGGCTATGAACCGTGATGCCGCTGCTGATAAAGTTGGCTTGGTGTTGCGCCCATAACTGCCAAGTTTGTTGCTGATATTTGCTGCGAATGGCATCTTGCAACACGCGACTGAGGATGTCTTGTCCTTTGTTTTTCCAACCCAAACCGATTAACTTTGTCTGCAATCCTTCAAAAAGATTAACGCGAAACCAATGTGATTCATTTAGCGAGCGTCCAAGGAGATTATTTTCAGGATAATCGCCCCGTCGAACCATGACCACAGATATTTTTTGATCTAACAGCAAACGCAACTCGCTTTCCTGAATGACTTGTTGCAGTCTTTCAGGCGGTATTGCTTGCTCTCCTACACTACTCTCCCAAACCACTTTGCCTTGATTGACATCCAGCATCGTAATAGAGTCCAAAATTTTATCTTGAACTAACCCACGAAAATAATGCTGCAAATCCTCGTCGGCTGATATTTCTGTTTTACTTGATAAAGTATGTACACCTTCTGACCACACTTTTTCTCCTTTGCATAAATTCAATAGTTGAATAGGATTAAGCGGGCGAAGCAATGCGCCTTGTAAAGCGGGCAGTTGAGTTTTAATGCGTTGCATATCATCCGTTAGGAATAAGCTGGACATTAAGGCGCAATGGGGAAGGTGTATCTTGTCAGCAAACTGGGTAAATAGCCGTTTAAGTAAATGCAGTCCATCATCAGGATGGGGCAAAGCATTATCAACCAGTAGTAAGTCTGGCGGGGCAAGGGTTAAATGGGCTACCAAATTTTCAAGTAACTCGTCATTTGACCAATTGGCTTGCTTGCGCAAAGTGGAAACCGTTGCACCGTTTTTTTGCAGCACGTTTTGCAACATTTCCAGACTGTCTTCGCGATCATCTAGCAATAAAAAATGATAGCCATCTAAACGGAATAGCTCCTCAATCAAGTAGGTGGGGGATGGTGGCAAGTGCGGTTGATGCAGGCGTTCTTTGATCCATGCCGCTGCGATGGTATTGTTGGCTTCATCCCAAAATAAAGCATCTTGTCGCTCTACACAACGCAGCAAACTCCCTGTTGGGTAAAGTGGTAGAGCATGAATTTCTGTGAGTACAATCCGCGTGCGGTCGCCTTTTTCTAGCTTTAAGCGACGTTGCGTGGCTTTGCTGCGTTGCCCAAGGCTGCCATCATCCCAAGGGATTTCTTCGACAGGCAAAAAAACCAAAATATCGGGCTGGAGGGGTTTAAGAATTTGCCGCCCAATATGTAGCGTGGTATCCAGTTGCAAGTAATAGCCTTTTAAAACATCGCGCTCACCATAAATCAACGCAACAACCGTTCCTTCGACTACATCGCCTTGTTTAAGCGGTAAATTTTCCCACGGGTTGTTTTCTGCCCAACGCTCGTTGGCGTAATACAACACTTCTTTATGGTCAGTGCGCTGATGCGTAATCAGAAAACAGCATCGTTCACCTAGCGCATATTGTGACAACTGTGCCATTAAATCGGCATGTTCTGCCGCTAAACTATCACGTTGGTAAAGCCGCACGCGCTGCCCATTGGCGAGACGAAAGTCGCAACTATCAGTGTGTTTATGGATAACCGCTGCCTCAAAGACTTGTCCAATCAGTGGGTCAGATGTAGGGGGTTTGGAGAATGGCATAACGTCCTCATAATCAAGTGAAAGCACGCATCGCCCTTGTTGCAACAAGGGGAGGCGCAGCATAGCACAGCGGGCGTAATTGGCGAATCCTCTCAAGGGAACTCGTCATTTCATCAGGTCATTGTGCATCTGCCAAAATTTTACGCACCTTGAGGGCGCGTGGTCTGGGTAAATGTAGCCCGTACGCAATACGGGAGTCCATGCCCACCGCTAAAATCCCGTATTGCATACGGGCTACGGTTGGTTGTGGGAGCGCACCATTATGCGCAATTGTGTACACTTAACATCATGGATTTCTGATTGGTTGCGAAAAATCATATCAATCCGCATCATGTACCGTTTTAACCTTATTGAGCAGAACGGCTTGTTTGCAAGAAAGCAACCGTCGCGACGAATTTATTCGTACAATTGAGCGACGAAAGGGGATTAACCCGTAATCTTGGCAGTTGATGTGCGAATGTATCGCAGCCCCTCCCCTTAAACATTTCTGGAAAATTTTATGAACAAAATTACTAAAGCCGTTTTTCCCGTCGCAGGTATGGGGAGCCGTTTTTTACCCGCCACCAAAGCCAGTCCCAAAGAAATGATGGCGGTGGTCGATAAACCCTTGATTCAATATGCCGTCGAAGAAGCCGTCGCGGCGGGGATTACGGATATGGTGTTTATCACGGGGCGCAATAAACGTGCGATTGAAGACCATTTTGATAAAGCTTATGAGTTGGAGGCGGAGCTGGAAATGCGAGGCAAGGACGAATTGTTGCGCATCGTGCGAGAAGTGATTCCATCGCACGTCAACTGCATTTATATTCGCCAATCTGCGCCCTTGGGATTGGGACATGCGGTGTTGTGTGCTAAACCCGTGGTTCAAGATGAGCCGTTTGCCGTGATTTTGGCGGATGATTTAATTGATGGAAAAACCGCGATTGTCAAACAAATGATCAATGTATTTGCCCGCCAACGCTGTTCGGTGTTGGGTGTACAAGAAGTGCCGCGTGACCAAACGAGACAATACGGCATTGTGAGTAGCATCCCTTTTGCCGCCAATTTGGAAGAGGTTAATGCCATCGTTGAAAAGCCAGCCCCCCAAGATGCCCCCTCTACCTTGGCGGTCGTGGGACGTTACATTCTGACCCCGCGCATTTTTCATCACCTCGAAAAAGTCCAAGCAGGCGCAGGTGGCGAGATACAACTTACTGACGGACTGTCTGCCTTGATGCTGGAAGAGCGCATGTTGGCATATCGTTTTAAAGGCACGCGCTATGACTGCGGCTCAAAACTGGGTTATCTGCAAGCCAGCGTGGCACTGGGCTTGCAACATCCTGAAGTCAAAGCAGAATTTGCCGCGTATTTAAAAGAACTCAAAATTACGCTGTAGTACTCGCCTGTGCTGCCAAAGCGTGCGTTTTGCGCGCACGCTAATTAGGCGGAAACCTTTTGATGATGCTGTCGGGGACTTCGCTGCGCCCCGCTACCGCGACGGCACTGGCTTCGACGACAGCGGTAATCATCACGGCAATGAGCGTGGGGATGATGGCGATGCGGGTCATGGCGGTCCACATGATGTGCTGCATACTGGGTTCGTGCGCGGCTTGACTCATCAGCCATGCCAGCAGAATCAGACTGCCCGAAATCGCATAGCCTATCATCAGCCATTGGGCGTGTTGGAAAGCCAGTCGCCAGTGCGCATCGACAAACCAAGTGGTCGTTTTGCGGCTGCGTAGGTAAATGTAACCCAATAACACCGCTGAACAACTGAGCGGAATCAATATGCCGATCATGCCGACTTTTAGCGCAATCACGGCTGGAGTCATTAACAAATGAAACAATAAGGCACCTGACACGAATAAATTATGGGGCACTTGCGCTTGTTTAATCTGTGCCGCACTGACTGCATATTGCATGATGATAAAGCCCAAAAATGAGATTCGTCATATTAGCAGAATCTAATGCCTTTGGGCTTGTCGGGGTGACAACTTCCAGCAATGCTCATTGACCGTGGGTACGACAAATTCGTACCGTTATTCCCTTTCAATACCGCAATCATGACGTGGAGTGCATTTCATACACTAACGCTTTTCTCCCTTCTCCCGCAGGCGGGAGAAGGGTTGGGGATGAGGGAGTTTGAGCTGTAGTAACATTATTTAGTACTCAACGTCCCTCACCCTAACCCTCTCCCGCTTTCGGGAGAGGGAATTAAAGTTGTGGTGTATCTAATACGGGCGCGAGCGGGGCGATTTCTTTGGGGAAAATATTGTAGTAAGCCGCGTAAGCTGAGCCGATGAAAATGGGCGACACGACGATCATCGCTGCGGTATGAAGTAGGGGCGGGAGTTGGATTAAAACCGCGTAGCCGAACATCAAAATCAGACTGTAAATTGTCATCGGCGGAATGTTCGCCAGAAAAGCACGGATGCTCACTTGCAGCGCGGCGGGCGTAGTGAGGTCGTTGAATACGATCAGCATAGGCGCGAACTGCATGGATAAGCCCAGTAAAATCATGGGGATGGAGATAAACAGAAATATCTTAATGAGGAGTGCCAGTCCGTCTTCGCCTAGTGGTTTCAGCAGTTCCTCTGGATCGTCCGTGGGTTTCCAGTTTTCGACAATACTGGACAGCGTGTCGCCGCCCAGCCACATGACGATGCCTGAAATGAGGATAAGCGTCAGTAACACGATACTTCCCAATGAAATCAGCCTAGGAAGATTTTGCTGAAATCCTGCCCACAAATGATTGATCTTGAGCTGCTGGTCTTCTGCCAATGCGTGGCAACCCATCAGCCAGCCCGCGACTAACACGGGGGATAGCAACACGGAAGCCACCGCACCCACGTCGCCCAATTGTGCTAGCAGTGCAAAAATCGCAAAATTTGCGCCTGATATAGCCAACCAAAGCAGTGGGTTGTGCATAAACAGCGAGTAGCCTTGTTGTATCCATACCAGACCGCGTATAGTGGGCAAGCGATTGATTTTCATTGCATTCCTTAAATTAAACTCCGCCGCTCACACGCATGGAACGGCGACCTTTCCATCCGCAAAGGTGAGGTTTACAGCCAAATGACCTCTGTCGCCGCGATGTGATGACGTAAGACGCGTTCAAAATGGCGTGGGTCATGCGTATGAATCAGCTCGCCGTCGCGGGGAAGATACATATCAAATAATCGCGACAGCCAGAAACGCAAGGCCGCTAAGCGCAGCATATTAGACCAAGCCGCTTGTTCGCTGGCTTGTAAAGGTCGCACGGCGTGATAGGCGCGCAGGAATGCTTGAGTGCGTTCACGATCCAACTGCCCCGTTTCGTGGTTCAGACACCAATCATTGACGGTAATCGCCACGTCATACAGCAACACATCTTCGCAAGCGAAGTAAAAATCAATCAGCCCACGCACTTGATCGCCATTGAGCAACACATTGTCGCGGAACAAGTCCGCATGTATCACGCCGCGTGGCAGTGCGTTTGCGCAAGGTTGGGCATGCAAAGCCAGTTCTTGATTCAGGAGTGCGGTTTGTTCAGCATCCAAAAACGGGCTGA
>FZPZ01000200.1_pt1 | contig 25326 bp, 24 predicted proteins | sample 1534811 | NCBI WGS metagenome assembly FZPZ01 (sample SAMEA104161953, study PRJEB21768) | metagenome | biome: subterrestrial habitat; feature: phreatic zone; material: underground water | place: France | collected 2016-06-01 | depth 60 m | reverse complement strand
CCCAATTGCCACCAGCGGGATAAGTGTAGAACGGGCTGGCATTGGTGCTGGTGTAGGCCAGACCGAGTACATAACCATTCAGATTTTTGGTCACGCCCAGCTTGTAGTCCGTATAGGCTGGGGTATTCCCTGCTGCGGATGCAAAATTGGCGGTTGTGCCTTTATAAGTTTGCTTACCTACATGCGCCGTGACCGTAAATCCGCTGTCGGCGATGGGATACGTGGCGGTTAAGTCAAGGTAGTTCGTCCCCTTTGCGCCAGGTACGGTCAGGAAGTCACCCAAACAGTACGAATATTTTACGGTAATCCACTTGTAACCGAGCGCAGCGTAGATTTCATCGGTATCCGCCTTTGCTAGATTCGTGCCTGCAATGAACGCATTGGCTGCTGGTGTATAGCTGCCCAAGTAATTATATCGAATTAAACCAATGTCATAGCTAAATTCTTCGGCAAGCGTATTCTTGAAACCTAGGTAGATATCCAGCTCCATCGTGGTGTTTCCTTGCTGCACACCGCCAACAACGGCAATGGATTGACTATCGGCAATCCAGCTCACATTGGAACCCCACACACCCGCGTAAAAACCGCTACTGTGTGCATAATCAATTCCACCTTGTATTGCGGGGTTATGGGACGTCAGTGTAATCCCACGCCCTACATAATCACTCACCAGACCTACGTTTGCAGTGAAGGGAGACACGGGTGCGACATCAACTGCCATTGCCACGCTAGGCATGACTAACGCGGTCAGAATCAGGGTATTCAACAATTTGCTTTTAAACATTTTTCGTTCTTTACTATTACGTTAGAGGCTCTTGCAAAACTCCTCATCGAAGCAGAATTAAGCACTGGATTGAGCGGCAAAAAAAGGTAGAAGTGGGCGGCCATTGCTGGCAAGATTAAGGTTCTAAAGACTTGATCAACGCCCGCTATGAATACTACGCAACGAAACGGAATCATGCAACGCTGGCACATGGTTCAGTACGAATTAATATCAGAATTGCGACACGAAGTAGGCGCACTGACACCGAAACTGGTCAAGCTGGTGCATATTTTGGAATGGGCGCGCATTGAAGAATTTGTGAGTTCGAGCTGGGGCGGCTGTGGGCGACCTGAATATGATCGTGGCATGCTGGCAAATGCTTTTGTAGCTAAGGCGGTGTTGGGCATATCGACCACGGCTGGGCTGATTGAGCGTCTGGCAATGGATCGCGCGTTGAAGCGTATCTGTGGATTTTCGATGTGGCGAAAATTGCCGAGCGAAGCGACCTTTTCGCGCGCCTTTGCTGAATTTGCCGAAGCAGGATTGACGGAACGTACCCATGCCGCACTGGTGAAAGAAACGCTGGGCAAACAGTTAATTGGGCACATCAGCCGTGATGGCACGGCGATTGAGGCGCGCGAGCAGCCCGCCAAAAAGGACAAAACGCCAGAATCTGCGCCTGCCGTAGCCAAGAAACGTGGACGTCCATGCGTGGGTGAAGTACGTGAAGTAAAACCAAGCAAACTGGAACTGCAACGAGACCAGCCACTGGCGGCACTGCTGCAAGAACTACCGCGAGAATGTGACCGTGGCAGCAAGTGCAACGCGCAGGGCTACAAAAATAGCTGGAACGGCTACAAGCTGCATATTGATACGGCAGACTGCGGTGTCCCCGTCAGCGCGCTGTTGTCGAGTGCCTCGATGCACGATAGTCTGGCGGCGATCCCGCTGGCACTGATGACGGCAGAGCGCGTGACGAATTGCTACGACTTGATGGATGCGGCTTATTGCAGCGGCGTGTTGAGGGAACACAGCCGCAGCTTGGGGCATGTGCCGTTGATTGATCACAACCCCCGCCGTGGCGAGAAGATTGAATTCACGCCCAGCGAAGCGCAACGATACAAAGAACGCAGTCAAGCGGAACGAACCAATGCCAGACTGAAAGACGATTACGGCGGCCGCTTTATTCGGGTCAGAGGCAATGCCAAGGTAATGTCACACCTGATATTTTTTACATAAACCCAAGCCAGTTAATTGTGGGACTAAATACCTATACCCTTCACCCTTCACCCATCAATCACCTGCACCGTGCTTTCACTTTGGGCAAACGTCAGGGTCAGTCGTTCGCCCTTGGTCAACTGCGCGCGATCGCTCACTACCCGCCCCTGCGCATTGCGCACTAAACTATAGCCGCGCCCCAGCACTTGCTGCGGATTGAGCAAATGGAGTTGTTGCGTGAGGTGCGCTAATTGCGCGTTTTGCTGTGTATGGCGATGTTGCCACGCGGTGTTTAAGCGTTGCGCGAGGTGATCCAGTGCCTGAGTTTGTCGCAAAAATCCACGCCGTGAGGCGTTTAATCGGTGCGCTAAACTTTGCCATAGTCCGTCCTGTTGTTGATAACGATAGACGAAAGCGCGCTGCATACGCTGTTGTAATTGGTCGAATTGCTGGGCTTGGCGTTGTAATTGTTGCGCGGGGTGTACCAGCCGACGTTGCAAATAATCCAGCGTCTGCATGGCGTTATAGAGCCGATTGCGTTGGGCGCGTTGCAAATGTTGCGCGGTATTGTCTAATCCTTTCAGCAACGCATGGCGATCTGGCACCACGCGTTGTGCGGCGGCAGTGGGCGTGGGGGCGCGTTCGTCCGCCACAAAATCCGCGATGGTGAAATCTGTTTCATGCCCCACGCCACTGACAATCGGCAATGCGCTGGCGGCAATGGCACGCGCCACGACTTCTTCATTAAACGCCCATAAATCCTCAATACTGCCGCCGCCACGACACACGATGAGTACATCGCATTCGGCGCGTTGATTGGCAATCACAATCGCTTGGGCAATTTTCGCCGCACTGCCCACTCCTTGCACAGGCGTGGGATACAAAATCACAGGCACACTGGGCAGCCGCAGCCGCAAGGTAGAAAGCACGTCACGCAGTGCGGCGGCTTGCGGCGAGGTGATGACCCCGACCCGACGCGGGAAGGGCGGCAGCGGGCGTTTACGGGCGAATAAACCTTCTGCCGCCAGATGTTGCTTCAGTTGCTCGAACTGTTCGTACAATATCCCCAACCCCGCAGGGCGCGCTTGTTCAATCGTCAGTTGAAACTCGCCGCGTTGTTCATATAACGTTGCCAATGCCAACACTTCAATTTGCATCCCGTTAGTGAGCGGGCGCGTCAAGGTCGAACTTTTCTGGCGAAACATCACGCAGCGTACTTGTGCTTGTTCGTCTTTGAGCGAAAAATAGTAATGCCCCGAAGCAGCTTTAACCAAATTCGACACTTCGCCACGCACCCACAATAAAGGGACGCTGCTCTCTAACAATTGCTTCACCGCGAGATTAAGTTCTGCCACGCTGAGTACGCGAGCCTTTTCAGACAAATCTAAAGACATCCTGATTCCTTGTGCATAAGTGCGACAGATTCGTTCGATACTTGCGTCAAAATGCAAGCCTATTCAATTCAGAAATCACATCCAACCCATTGATTTAATAATACATTCAAATTGCGTCAAAATATAAGCAAGTTAGCAAAAATCCTTATGCGACAAGCTATTACCTACTGAATACACGCTTCCACCCACAAAGTTATCCACAGTTTATGTGTATAAGCAAAAAAGCTGTTTCGGGACGGGAAGTTAGCAAAACACCCCAAAAAAGGGTTGACTTTCTCAAATAACCCACAATTTCATCACCCCACTATTTTCGTCTGATACCTAATCACACCAAAACAAGGTTTTTATACAATTCATTGTTTATTAAGGATAATTTTTTAAATTAAAAAATAAGCAGGCTAACAAAAATCCTTATGGGACATCACTTTAAAGGGAAACCCCCAGACTTATCCACAACTTTATCCACAGTTTCTGTGCATAAACAAAAAAGCTGTTTAAGAATGCAGGGTTAGCATAAGTTTGTGACAGGAATAAGTACATCAGAAAAATTTAAAGGATAAAACCTTGACAAATCGCAATTCATCCACAAATCGGCGCGCACCACTTGCATCCTGTTGCGCCGTAAAAAGCAAACCCACGTATTTTTATAATACATTGTTTATAATGGATTATTTATCTTGTCAAAAAATAGACATCTTATTAAAAAACGATATGGAACGGCGACTTAAAGCGTCTATCCCCTGACTTATCCACAAGCTTATCCACAAATTATGTGCATAAACAAAATAATCATTTAATAACAATTGGTTATATATTTTCCACCAAGAATAAAGCGTAGAAATCTTGCTCATTAGCCTGCGGCACGCTACAGTTGCGCCCCGTCAATTTAAGCACATTGGAGAATACGCGTGTTTGCTATCGTTGAAGCGGCTGGCTGGCCGATCTGGTTTTTAATTCTTGCCTCTATCATCGCCCTTGGTTTAATCGTGGAGCGAGCACTTTATTTGCGGCGCAGCCAAGTGTCTCCCGCTGGTTTGTTAAGTACCGTCGTTAAGGAAATAAAGCCGAACAGCACCAATGAGGCCTTGGTGGAAAAATTGCAAAGAGGCTCGCCCATGGGGCGCATTTTTGCAGCGGGCGTGAAAAATGTCAGCAGCTCGACCGACGTGATGAAAGAGTCAATTGAAGAAGCAGGGCGCGTCGTCACCCACGACTTGGAACGCTTTTTAACCACCCTAGGCACGATTGCCTCGATTAGCCCGCTGTTAGGACTGTTTGGCACGGTGGTGGGCATGATCGAAATTTTCGGCTCACAAAATGCAGCGGGCAATAGCCCTGCAATTTTGGCGCACGGCATTTCGGTCGCGCTGTACAACACCGCATTTGGGCTGATAGTCGCCATTCCCAGCATGATTGCTTATCGCCACTTCCGCGCACAAGTGGATAGCTTGACCGTGGAAATGGAGCAGCAAGCCATCAAACTGGTGGAAATCGTCCACGGTCAACGTAAAGGTTAGATCATGAACTTTCAACGAGGGCGGAATCGGGAAGAACCCGAAATCAACTTAATCCCCATGATAGACGTGTTGCTGGTGATCCTGATTTTTATGATGGTAACCACCAGCTACGCTAAGTTTTCTGAGCTGCAAATCAATTTACCCGAAGCAGGCGGTGAAGCGGTTGCCACCACGGTCAAGCCCATCAACGTATCGGTCGATGCTACGCAACACTACGCCATTAACGAGCAAACGCTCCCTGCGGGAGGCGTGACTGCCCTCGCCGCCGCCCTCAAAGCCGCCGCAGGTGCGCAAACCGACCCCACCATCGTCATCAACGCCGATGCCAAAGCCACCCATCAATCGGTCATCGACGTGATGGAAGCCGCCAGAGTGGCGGGGTTTAACAGGATTACATTTACCACGCAGAATCAGGCGCAGTAAGGGGTGGTCGGGGGCGCGAGCCAGTCTATGCAACTTACAGGAACGCGATTATGCAGGGGTGTGGCGCGCCTCTAAGCACGGACACTCAGGTGAAAACGAGCCACCTGTCTGACTTGAAGCATCATCCCGAAGTACTTTTAACAGGCAAACCTTGCTATCCCCTGTACGGATTTTATGTCATGGCGACCCCCTCCCGTATTGCATACGGAGGTGCTGCCTCGTCATCTCGACAAAATTCACCAAAAACAATCCGCACGGCTCAAATTGCCACCCTGCCGCGACAGCAAGTGCGCTAGGGGGTTGCGAGAATCATGCTAGCTGCCAGTGGGAAAATCCAGTTGTGCTAACATGGCGACCCTTTAAAAACGGATGAAATGCTGCGATGATGCGGGCATTTTTCACGATCAATTCTTCATACAATGCAGACTTATCTCAATTTGATGCAGCATGTCCTGACCCACGGGGCGCAAAAAGCCGACCGCACGGGTACGGGCACGGTGAGCGTGTTTGGCTATCAAATGCGCTTTGATTTGGCGGAGGGGTTTCCGCTGGTGACCACCAAAAAATGCCACGTTAAATCTATTATTCACGAACTGCTGTGGTTTTTGCAGGGCGAGACCAACATTCGTTATTTGAAAGAAAACGGCGTGTCGATTTGGGATGAATGGGCGGACGAACAGGGCGAATTGGGTCCCGTGTATGGCAAGCAATGGCGGTCGTGGACAGCCCCAGATGGTCGCACTATCGACCAAATTCGGGAGGTGATTCAACAAATTAAAACCAATCCCGATTCGCGACGATTGATCGTATCGGCGTGGAATGTCGGCGAATTGGATCAAATGGCATTAGCACCTTGCCACGCGTTTTTCCAGTTTTACGTCTCCCCGCCTAATGCCTCTGGACGGCGCAGTTTGTCCTGCCAGTTATACCAACGCAGCGCGGATATTTTCCTAGGCGTGCCGTTTAATATCGCGTCCTACGCCTTGCTGACCATGCTGGTGGCGCAAGTGTGCGACTTGGATTTAGGCGAATTTGTGCATACTTTGGGCGATGCGCATTTGTATTTGAATCATTTGGAACAAGCGAATTTGCAACTATCACGCGCGCCGCGAGCGTTGCCGACCTTGCGCATCAATCCCAACATCAAGGATATTTTTGCTTTCCAATTCAGTGACTTTACCTTAGAAAATTACGACCCGTACCCCGCAATCAAAGCCAAGGTGGCGGTGTAATGAAACCTAAAATTGCCTTGATTGCCGCGATGGCGCAAAACCACACCATCGGCGTGAACAACACTTTGCCATGGCGCATCCCCGCCGATTTGCAACACTTCAAACGCCTGACCTTGGGGCATCACATTCTGATGGGGCGCAAGACCTTTGACTCCATCGGTAAACCGTTGCCGCAGCGCACCACGGTGGTGATTACGCGTGACCCCAATTTGCGCCTTGAGGGCTGTTTAATAGCGAATTCGTTAGAAGCCGCGATTGCGGCGTGTGCGGGAGAAACAGAGATTTTTATCGTCGGCGGGGCGGAAATTTATGCACAAGCTCTGTCGTATGCGGATACCTTGTACCTCACCGAAATTCAGCAAGATGTGGTGGGTGACGCACATTTTCCTGCGTTCAAACGAAGCGAATGGCAAGAAGTGTCGCGGGAAACGCACCAGCAAGAAACGCCGCAGGCACTGTGCTACCACTTTGTATGCTACCAACGCTTAGAAGTCCTCTAAAAATCCAAACAGGTAAACGTTTCAACCACCCACCCTAACCCTGCTAAAGGGAGGGGATAAATTCAATCAATTTATAGTATGTCAGCTATAATCAAGCTTAAGCGTGGGTACGAATTTGTCGTCCCCACGCTTAGGTTTTTGATTTTTAGAAGGGACTTATATTTTGTAGGTACTCACACTCTCATGCAGCCGCTCAACCACCTTGGCGATGTCTTCGGAGGCGATTTTGCTTTGTTGCGTATTGATGACAAATTGCGTGGTCACTTTATTGATGTCCTTCATCGCATTGGTGACTTGTTCTAGTCCGAGAAATTCTTGTTTGACCACGGCGGTAATTTGATGGCTGGCAATGGTGGTTTCTCGCACCACTTCATTGAGTTGTCGCATCACGTCGCCACTGCGTTGTACCGACAACATGCCTGCGTCCACACCCTTGCTGCCTTCTTCGGTTGCCATCACCGCGCGGTCGGTGGCGTGGCGGATGTCTTGCAGGATTTTTTGCACTTGGGCGGTGGATTGTTGCGATTGTTCGGCTAATTCACGCACTTCCGCTGCCACTACAGCGAAACCCTTGCCCGCCTCGCCCGCTTTGGCGGCTTCAATCGAGGCGTTCAATGCCAGCATTTTGGATTGTTGCGCCAAATTGGTGACCACACCTGTGATTTCACCAATTTGTTGAATCTGTTCGCTCAATGCCAAAATCGTCTGGGCGATGCCTTCCATGCGGTGCAAAATACCGCCCATGCCTGCAATGGCTTGTTCGACCGCCACGCCGCCCAGTTCACTTTCGCGCCGACTGCGTTCCGCCGTTTCGCCCAAAATCTGCACCCGCTCCATCGCTTGCGCTGCCATGCCTTTGATTTGATCGAGGGCTGCCGTGGTTTCATTCACCGCTGCGGCTTGTTCTGAGGCACCAGAGGACTGGTTGTTGATCGCACCTTGCAATTCATTCAACGTGCTTTGGATCACATTCACCGCCTCGGTCGTACCCGATGCGATAGAGGACAGGTTTTCGGTCATCATGTTGAGGTTATGACCTAATTGCGATAAATCATCGTTGCCTGTCACCGCCATGCGCCGCGTCAAATCCCCTGAGGCGACCCGCACGATATGTTCACGCAACAGCGTCACGCGATCTTGGATGTCGGCCGCTTTGCGCAGTTCGTCCAGTTGATCGCGTTCACGCTGTTGACTGTCTTCTTGTTGTTGCGCCATGTGATTAAAGGCGGCCGCCACTTTGCCTATTTCATCCCGATTCAGATTGCTCAGGCGAATTGAGGTATCACCCTGCGCGAAGCTGTTTAGTCCTGATAAGATGCGGGTGAGTGGTTGCACAAACCAAGTGCGCGCGAGCCACATGCCGATGGATAAAGCGGCGATCAAAGCCACCACCGCCAGCACATAAAGCGCGCGTTGAAAGCTTGCCACAGAACTCAATACCGTATCCCGCTCCGCCACATTGACCACCATCCAGCGATCTGATTTGTCGTTGACGTTAGGATGGATCAGGGAATACGCTAGGAGTTGGTCGTCTAAATCCCGCAAGGTGCCGTGCTCTTGCGAAGTGGTCGCCAAGTTAGCCAGGCTCATGTCCTTAAACAGAGTATTGGGTTTATTCAGATCCCTACCCCAAGTCTTGCTATTATCCTCGTGCGCTAAATAATAACCTTCCTTGTCCACCATCATAAATTTCCCCAACAGGGTGGCATGGCTTTTGGGAATAAAATCCAAAATGTGTTGACCTAGCACATTCAGCACCAAAATCCCCCGACGCTCTCCCGCAGGGTTAAACACAGGAATACCAAAGCGCACCACGGGCGTATGAGGCTCCACAATGCGCCCGCCCTCCCGATCAAGATTGAAGTCTGACACATGCACTTGCCCCGCCGCCAATTTCATGGTTTCAATGAAATAGGGAGATTTAGCTTGATTCAGCAGCACAGCAGCGGCAGCGACTTTCGCCTCGCCCCCTTTAAAATCAACACGCAACATTTCATTACCATTCTCATCGAGGTAACGTAGTTTGTAGTAATAGGGTTTGGCTTTGCCAAAATTTGAAAAGATAATGTCTAAGCGACCAACCCACGCCTCATAGGTAGATTTATCTTGTTCATCAAATCCCTTGTTGTCACGGGCGCGAACGATACCTTGTATCGGTGGCACGCCAACGATAAAGACCGCGTCCTGCTTGACCATATCGACAAAGGTTTGGATATGAGAGGCAACGCCCTGCGCCTTAAAATCCATCGAACTCAAGGCATTGCTCTCCAATGTCTCACTACTATTTAAATTGGCGTAATAGGCAACTGCCAGCAGCGGCAGTAGGGCTGCTAGCGCAACCACAATGATAATTTTATGACCAATTGCCAAATCTTTTATAGCCATTTGCTGATACCTCACCTGAATGTATTTATTGTTTTTTGCCCGCCCCAAAATAATATAGGAATTTAGTGCGGCTTGGTTAAGAATATTACGTGTTGGATTGAGAAGGCATTTGCTGCAACGGGTCATTACCATGACCAGTATCTAATTATAAATTATCGTGGATTAAGGGTGGATAAGCGTAGTGCATCTCGCTGAATAGATTGAAAAGAGTGTGGATGTGCTACGTTTATCTAGCCTACACGTTCGTTTTGCATGCACTGAGCAATCAAAAATAGACTAAAACCTAGAAGCAACCGCTTATGTCGCAAATGCGACAACTCCCTCCCCCCGTCTTGTTTCGTACACAGGGGTTGAGCAACAAAATCATTAAAATCCTCAATAAAACAGTTGGTTATTACAAGCTAACGGGTATGGCACGTAGTTTGCAAAGTATCAAGCACACACCCATAGGAGCTTTAAACATGATTACCCTGACCCCCAACGCCATTGCCGCTGTCGATAAGTTCATTAAAGGTTCTGCTACGCCCGTCGCGGGACTGCGCATCGCCATCTCAGGCGGCGGCTGCTCTGGCTTTCAATATGGCATGTCGCTAGAAGAAGCCAAACAGGAAGACGACACCGTGCTGGAATACGGTAGCGTCACCCTACTCGTTGACCCTTTATCCGCACCACTATTAGAGGGCGTGACGGTCGATTTTGTCGATAGCTTAAGCGGCAGCGGATTTAAATTTGAAAACCCCAATGCCAGCTCAAGTTGCGCATGCGGTTCATCTTTTTCAGCATAAGGAGCAGAACATGTGGGATTACTCAGACAAAGTTAAAGAACATTTTTTCCAACCACGCAACGCAGGTGTATTGGCGGATGCCAATGGCGTGGGCGACGTTGGCTCCATCTCATGCGGCGACGCGCTGCGCTTGATGCTCAAAGTTGAACCAGAAACCGACATTATTTTGGATGCGCATTTCCAAACTTTCGGTTGCGGCTCTGCCATTGCGTCTTCTTCCGCGTTGACGGAAATGATTAAGGGCAAAACGCTGGATGAAGCCTTGAAAGTCAGCAATCAAGACATCGCGGATTATTTGGACGGCTTGCCGCCTGAAAAAATGCACTGTTCGGTGATGGGGCGCGAAGCCTTGCAAGCGGCGGTGGCAAACTATCGCGGCGAAGTCTGGACGGACGACCATGAAGAAGGCGCGTTGGTGTGCAAATGCTTCGCCATTGATGCCGTGCTGATTGAAGACACCATCCGCGCGAACAATTTGTCGTCGGTACAAGATGTGACGAATTACACCAAAGCAGGTGGCGGTTGCTCCTCTTGCCACGAAGGCATAGAAGAAATTTTGGCGAAAGTGATGACAGAACGTGGCGAAAGTTTTAAACCAGGCGCGGCACCCAAAGAAGAAGTCTCTGCGAGCGGCATGACCAATCTGCAACGTATCCGCAAAATCGAAGCCGTCTTGGAATCAGTACGTCCGCAATTGCGTCGTGATGGTGGTGACATTGAGCTGGTGGATGTGGACGGCAAAACCATCTACGTCAATATGACAGGCGCGTGTGCAGGTTGCCAGATGGAAGCACTGACATTGCAAGGCATCCAACAAAAACTGATGGAAGAGCTGAAAGAATTTATCAAAATCGTACCGACCAAGGTTAGTTCGCTCACTCGCGCAATGAAAGGCTGATCATGACTGGCATCTATTTCGACAATAACGCAACGACACGGGTTGATCCCGCTGTGGTGGAAGCCATGTTGCCTTATTTCACTGAACAATTCGGCAATCCTTCTTCCATGCACAGTTTCGGCAACAAAGTCGGGCTGGCGATTAAAAAAGCACGGATGCAGGTGCAAGAGCTGTTGGGCGCGGAATTTGATTCCGAAATCATCTTCACCTCCTGCGGCACAGAATCAGATTCAACTGCGCTGATTTCGGCATTAAAAGCGCAACCTGAACGCAAGGAAATCATCACCACCACGGTGGAGCATCCTGCGATTTTGACCTTGTGTACTTGGTTGGAAAAAGATGGCTACAAAGTGCATTACCTCAAGGTAGATGGCAAAGGTCGCCTGGATTTAGACGAATACAAAAAATTGCTGTCTGACCAAGTCGCCGTAGTCTCGGTGATGTGGGCGAACAACGAAACGGGGACGTTCTTCCCTGTGGTAGAAATGGCAGAGTTAGCACATGCGGCGGGAGCGATGTTCCACACCGATGCGGTGCAAGCGGTCGGCAAAGTGCCACTGAATTTGAAAGACACCAAGATCGACATGTTGTCTGTATCAGGACATAAATTGCACGCACCCAAAGGCATCGGCGTGCTGTATCTCAAGCGTGGCGTGCGTTTCCGTCCGTTGCTGCGAGGCGGACATCAAGAACGTGGTCGCCGTGCGGGGACAGAAAATACCACCTCCATCGTAGGTTTGGGCAAAGCCGCCGAGATGGCGATGGAAGCCATGGCGTATGAAAACACCGAAGTTGCACGCTTGCGCGACAAATTAGAAGCGGGGATTTTAGCCAAAGTGCCACGCTCGTTTGTCACAGGCAATCCAGAAGATCGCCTGCCGAACACCAGCAATATCGCGTTTGAGTTTATCGAAGGTGAGGCCATTTTGTTGTTGTTGAACAAGTTCGGTATCGCCGCCAGCTCAGGTTCAGCTTGTACCTCTGGATCATTAGAACCTTCACACGTGATGCGGGCAATGGGTATTCCCTACACCGCCGCACATGGCACGGTGCGTTTTTCACTGTCGCGCTACAGCACCGAAGCCGAAGTGGATCGCGTGATTCAAGTCGTCCCTGAAATCATCGCGCAATTGCGCAAACTATCGCCTTATTGGGACGGTGACGGTCCCGCAGCTGAACCCGAAAAAGCTTTCGCACCGACTTACGCTTAAGGAAACTATCATGCCCAGCACCATTATCATCGACGACACCACCTTGCGAGACGGCGAACAGACCGCTGGCGTGGCGTTCACGTTGGCAGAAAAGCTGGGCATCGCACAACAATTGGATGCACTTGGCGTGCAGGAACTGGAAGTCGGCATCCCCGCGATGGGACATGAAGAGCGCGAAAGTATCAATGCGGTCGCCGCACTGAATCTAAAGGCAAAATTGATCGTCTGGAGTCGTTTGTGTAAAGCCGATATTCAATCCTGTGCGCAACTCGACGTGAATATGATTGATGTGTCGATTCCCGTGTCGGACATTCATCTGGCTAAAAAACTGAAACGCGATCGTGCTTGGGTCATCAACAGCATTTATGAACTGGTGCCGTTGGCTTATGACTGTGGTCTGGACGTGATTTTGGGCTGTGAAGATGCGTCACGCGCCGATCCTGAATTTATGTTGCAAGTCGCTGAAGCAGCACAAGCAGCAGGTGCGCGGCGCATACGTTTCGCCGATACCTTGGGCGTGATGGAACCCTTTGGGGTACATAAAGTAATTTCCACTTTGCGTGCTGCCTGCGATCTGGAAATTGAAATGCACGCCCATGACGATTTAGGGCTGGCGACAGCCAACAGTCTGGCGGCAGCATTGGCGGGGGCGACCCATATCAACACCACCGTCAATGGACTGGGCGAACGTGCGGGCAATGCGCCGTTAGAAGAAGTGGCGATGGGGTTGAAAAAACTGTATGGCATCGAAACGGGCATAGACTTAACGCACTTTCCCGATTTATCAAAACTGGTGGCGATAGCGTCGGGTCGCCCCGTGCATTGGCAAAAAAGTTTGATGGGCGAAGGTGTATTTACCCATGAAGCGGGCATACATGTGGATGGGTTGCTGAAAGACCCAGACACCTATCAAGGTTTTGACCCGATAGAAGTGGGGCGGCATCACAAGCTGGTGGTCGGCAAACATTCGGGTGCACACGGCATTATCGCCGCTTACGCCACCATGGGCTTGAATCTTAGCCCAGCCGAAGCGCGTGCTTTATTGCCTGACATTCGCACGTTTGCCGAACGCGCCAAGCGTTCACCTGCGGATCAAGAGTTGCTGTTTCTGTACCAACGCTATATTGGGCGCACCCTGCCCAGTACCGCGCACTAACATGTCCGTCAGAAGAGTACATCATGGAAGACGCTATGACTGCCGATAATCTCATGCCCCAACCCGCACCGCCATCGTTGCTGCAACTCTTGCGTGAAGATGTCAGTTGCGTCTTCCAGCGCGACCCCGCTGCACGGTCTGGCTTTGAAGTGCTGACGACTTACCCTGGCGTACATGCCATTTTGCTGCAACGCATTGCCCATAAATTTTGGACATTCGGACTGCGTTATTTGGCGCGCTTGATTGCTTGGTTTGCGCGCTTGCTCACCAATATTGACATTCACCCAGGCGCGACCATCGGACGGCGTTTCTTCATAGACCATGGTGCAGGCGTGGTAATCGGCGAAACCGCTGAAATTGGCGATGATGTGACCTTGTATCACGGGGTCACGCTAGGCGGCACCACGTGGAATAAAGGCAAACGCCATCCCACCTTGTGCAACGGCGTGGTGGTGGGTGCGGGAGCCAAAATTTTAGGTGCGATTACCCTAGGTGAAAACGTGCGGGTGGGGGCGAATTCGGTGGTGGTGAAAAATGTGCCGTCTAATCGGACGGTCATCGGCATCCCAGGCAAAATCGTATTGCGCACCGAAGAAGCCAGTGCGGACAACATTTATGGCATCAACCTTGATCATCACTTGATTCCTGACCCCGTGGGGCGCGCCATCGCCTGTTTAATGGAACGCATCGAAGTGTTAGAAAAACAGTTGCGCAAAGAAGGTGAAAGCGTGAATAGCCAGTGTCACACCTGTGAAGCCGACGATCTCTGTGGCACAGAAGTGGCACGCAAACTGAGGAAAGCATAATGGACTTACTGGATTTCGAGCAAGCCGAGCTGTATTTCGACGAAGCAATCAGCCCAGAAGTGGTGCATTTACTGGAAATGGCAGCGGCGAATTATGGCAACGAAGAAGCCGAACTGATGTTGTTGCGCGCAAACTTTATTGCCCCGCAACACTTGATGGTATTAGTCGCCTTGTATCGCTACTACTTCTACCAACATCGTTTAGAAGACGCGCTGCTGGTTGCGGAAAGCACCCTTGCCGTGGTCGGACGACGACTCGGTTTTCCTGATACATGGGTCTATCTACGCGAGGCAAATCTCGGCGCGGGCGTGATGCGTTCAATGGGATTGGTGCGCTTCTATCTGATGGTACTCAAGGCGACGGGCTATATTCATCTGCGCTTGGGCAACCTAAAAGAAGGCAAAGCCATGTTAGAGAAATTAGTGGAACTCGATAGTCATGACCGCATCGGTGGCAAATCGTTATTGGACGTAGTACAGCAGTCAATCATCAATGAAGCACACATGGAAAGGCATGCAAAATGGACGAACTAACCTTAGACGAAGCATTGGAAGAATTGGTCTCGGCTGAAGACTTCCTCAACTACTTCGGGATCGAATACGACGCATCGGTGGTGCAAGTCAACCGTTTGCATATTTTGCAGCGTTTCCACAACTATCTGGCAAAAGCAGGGGTATTGCCAGAAATTGACACGGCGCGGCGCGCGATCTATATCACTTTGCTCAAACAAGCCTATCAAGACTTCGTTAAGTCTGATGCGCTGACGGAAAAAGTGTTCAAAGTATTCCACATGCACGAACCGCAAACCAAGTTTGTGCCACTGAGTTCGATTACCGTGAACAAGCAAAATGTTGCCTAAATACGAATTCGGCGACGAAGTCCGCATCATCCGCAACGTGCGCAATGACGGCACCTACCCTGGGGTCGCCATTGGCACGCTGTTGATACGTCGCGGCAGCACGGGCTTTGTGATGAATGTCGGCACTTTTCTGCAAGACCAGTTGATCTATACCGTCAACATCCTCGAACAGAACAAAATCGTCGGCTTCCGCGAAGAAGAGTTAATCAGCATTGACGAGCCGTGGATTCCCAGCAAATTTGAAAGTCGTGAAAAAGTGCGCAGCAAAATGACCCTTGCGGTGAGCGGCGAAGTTCGTGCGCAAGCAGGCTGCGAAGGCGAAGTCTTGAAAGTGCTGCGCGACGAATCAGGTGGTGTGCAGTATCAAGTCATTTTCCTGGACCGCGTATTGCAAGTACCTGAATCGGCACTGGAAGCAACCCGTGTCTATGACGATGAGGAGCATAAAAATGGCTGAAAAAATGGACGGTGGCGTAGCCTACCTTGCGCTAAAAGCCGCGCAGAAAAAATACGGCAAAGCCCCCCATGACTTGCCCCATGCGGAATTTGAGCGCGTCAAAATGATGGCGCAGCAACAACAGCTATTTGAAACCCGCGTCTTAATGACCCCCGAAGCCCGCGATGTCATGGTGCCACCCGCGACCTTACAAACCGCATTGGACGAAATTCGCGGTCGCTACCCTGAAGCAGACGACTTTATCGCCGATTTAGCGCGCAATGGTTTAGACGAAACCAGCTTTGCCGCCGCCTTAGCACGCGAAATGAAAGTAGATGCCGTACTGGAAAAAGTCGCCTCACGCGCCGCCAAAATCAGCGATTTAGACTTGGAATTGTATTTTCAATACCATCCCGACCAATTCCGTCGCCCTGAATCCAGGCTGGCACGCCACATTTTGATTACCATCAACGACACCATCGCCGACAACACCCGTGCGGCGGCACACAAACGCATCAGCGACATCGCGACACGACTGGCGAAAGCACCGCAGCGTTTTGAAGAACAGGCTCTCAAGCACTCCGAATGCCCCACTGCGCTAGACGGCGGCAAATTGGGCGACCTCCCCCGTGGCAAACTTTTTCCTGAACTCGACCAAGCATTATTTGAACTACAAGCGGGTGAAGTCAGCGGCGTACTAGAATCTGAACTCGGCTTCCACGTCCTCCGCTGCGATGCCATCACACCCGCCACCGTGCTGGGCTTAGCCGATGCCAAACCGCACATCCGCAAATTGATGGAACAAAAGCGCAAACGCGTTTGCCAACAAGCGTGGCTTAAAAAAGTGTTGGCGGAATAACCCAGCCCCCACCTCGATTCGCATCCTGATCGCGCCATCAGCAGATGAATGGCAAACGCGAATAAATGCCGCACCCACACGTAGCCCGTATGCCATACGGGTTTTCGCCCTTCTGGGCGATGTACGAATTTGTCGTACCCACAAAACCCCACTGTTTAGTCAAAATGAGAATTGCTGGCGGCAATGCCTGTCACCAAGTGGTCAAAGTTGTTGCTCATGGAGTACACCTGGTTAAATGAGTGGCTTTATTTTTGCGACGAACTCCCCTTGACCGCCTTGTTGGGATGAAACGTCAACGGCACCACAGACGGCGAGGGGCTTTTGAGGATATTCGGGCGGATCGTGCCGATGACGTGCATTTCGCAGGCGCGGCAGTCGAATTCCAAGCGCAATTGGTCTTTGCCGCTGACCAGCGTCATGGGGTCGGCACGCACTGTGCCTTGTACGCCTTGCACGCCTTTGGCTTGTTTCGGGCACAGGCTGAGGGAAAAGCGGATGCAGTGGCGGGTCACCATCAGCGACACTTCGCCTTTGGTTTTGTGCGATTCAAAGGCGGATTCGATCAGTTTTACGCCGTGCTGGGCGTAAAAATCGCGGGCGGCGGAGTTATACACATTGGCGAGGAAGGATAAATTGACTTCGGGGTAAGTGGGCGGCGGTTGCACTTCGGCTTTGCGCGTCACGCGAGTGTAAGCGGCGGCGCGCACGGCTTCGAGTTCGGTCAATGCGTCGCGGCGCAATTTGTTCAATGCTGAACTGGGGATAAACCACGGCTGCGACCAATCTACGGTCAATTCCCCGCGCAAGGCAAATTCGCTGTTGCCGAAGCGGTCGAGTTGCTGCCGCAATTGTTCCACGGCGGTATCGGGTTGCTGCGCGGGTTGTTGGTCGCCCGTCCACTGCGCGCTGGCGCGGTAGCCATCTTCGTCTGTGAGCGTCAGCGCGAAAATCCCCTCTCCCCCTGGGAGAGGGTTAGGGTGAGGGCTTCCAACAAAGTCGCGCAGCGAGACGTTTGCCCCCTCGCCCTTTGGGAGAGGGTTGGGGTGAGGGTTTACAGCGAAGTGCGCACTGACTCCAATTCGCCGTTCGCTGGATTTTCGCGTCAGCAACAATTCCCAAGCATGGTCGCTGTTGCGGTTGATTTCCAACCCAACGCGCAGCCCAACCAAAGTATTCAGCGGATCGTTCGACCACACGCGCCAGCATTTGCCAACTTTTTCAGCGCGATTGGCACGGATGCCGCGCACCACGCGCTGGTGGGTGTAGTTCAAGCCATCGCCATTCGCCATCGGCTCGGCGGTGTCAATTTCAAACCAGTCATCGCCGATTTTGCTGACATAGCCCAGCGGCAGCCCGACAAACGACGGCGAATCAAACGCGCCGATGTCGGCTTTGCGCCCGTTGGTAAAGTAATCGGTCGCGCCGCGATGGAAGGTTTTGTCGGGGTTGGGCGCAAATAAAAGCTGGGTTTTGCCACTGGATGCGGGGTGCAGCTCAGGCTGTTCCGTCAAAATTTCGTCCAACAATTGGCGGTAATACCCCGTGATATTTTTGACGTAAGGCGCGTCTTTGTAGCGACCTTCGATTTTGAAACTGCGCACGCCCGCCGCGATCAACGCCCGCAAATTCTCGCTTTGGTTGTTATCCTTCACCGACAGCAGATGTTTTTGATACGCCACCACCCTGCCCTGTTTGTCCTGCAAGGTGTATGGCAAACGGCAAGCCTGCGAACAATCGCCGCGATTCGCGCTGCGCCCCGTTTGCGCGTGGCTGATATTGCACTGCCCCGAATACGCCACGCACAGCGCGCCGTGGATAAAATGTTCTAAAACAGTATCTTGCGGCACGACTTTGCGCACAGCGGCGATTTCTTTGACCGTCAATTCCCGCGCCAACACCAATTGCGAAAACCCGACTTGCGCCAAAAATTTGGCTTTTTCAGGTGTGCGAATGTCGCATTGCGTGGAAGCGTGCAAATCTATCGGCGGCAAATCCAGTTCCAACAGCCCCATGTCCTGCACAATCAGCGCATCTACCCCCGCCTGATAACAATCCCACACCATCTGCCGCGCCGCTTCCAGCTCGGCATCATGCAAAATCGTGTTCAAGGTGACGAAAATTTTGGCGCGAAAACGATGGGCAAAACTCACCAATTCGGCAATGTCGCGCAGCGCATTCCCCGCCTTATCCCGCGCCCCAAACGCAGGCCCGCCGATATACACCGCATCCGCCCCATGCAAAATCGCCTCCCGCCCAATAGCAGCGGTTTTAGCAGGGGCGAGCAGTTCAAGGTAAGGGGACGTGGACATGACAATAGGCGGAAAAGAAAAGAGGGCGGATTATAGCAAGGGGGATCGTTTTTCATGGGGGCAACGAACACCCATGAAAAGATTTATGGCAACCAAATTTCGCGTGTTTGCCAATCAGCGGGAAAGGCATAAAAAAACCCGCTGGGGTGCGCTTGAATCAGAGGCGTAGCGGGTGTTGTTGGTACGCATTGTCAGGACTTTTCGGGGGATGGTCAAGGGGAAAATTATTCACCTTTCAACCAGATAGCAACTGACTGCTGTTATTTCACAGTCTGAACCTCCGCCCAAACTTCGTCCAGCAAGATGCGGTAATCTGCGTCGGGCGGGACGGGGTGAATGGCTAAATCGCTGAGTGTTGCTTGATAGAACTCTTCGCCACCTTGTTGCAAAGCCTGTTGCAACAAAGCACGGACAGGCTGAGTTTGACTGAGCAAAAAATGGCAATAGGCTTGGTTGCCCCAGACGATGGCCTTGCTTGGATTTTCCGCTTCTGCTTGCTTAAATAATGCCAATGCTGCTTTTAGATCAACATTGCGAGTCACTTCATCTTGCCAATTAGCTTTGGCACGACAAAATAAATTAAAACCTTTTCCGTTTTGCGCCCTTGCAACCAGACCGCGCAATGCGGATTCGCTTGCCACACCAAAGCGTTTCAGCACTTCGTTGTATGTCGCGATGGCTTCTTTGCTGCGATTTAACTCCTCTAGCGCAACACCCTTATTTACCAATGCCGTTGCAACCTGCTCGCGCAATGCGGGTTCGCTTGCCTCTTCAAAACGTTTCATCATCGCGTCATACATCGCAATTTCCTCTTCGCAGCGATTTAATTGCCCTAGCGTAATGCCTTTGTTGACCAGTGCCTTTGCAACCCACTCGCGCAGTGCGGGTTCAGTTGCCTCACCAAAGCATTGCTCCACCTCGTCATACACTGCAATGGCCTCTTCGCTGCGGTTTAATTCCCCTAGCGCAACGCCTGTGTTGTAAAGCGATTGGGCGGCTTGTTTCTTTGTTGCATCTTTCACGTTGATAGATGCTCTCCAATGGTAAATTGCATCATCAAGCTGTCCCGCATTTACTGCATCGAATGCCCGCGTGTTCCAATTATCAAAGGTGTATTCAGACTCGGGCTTATGTTTTAGCAGCTCTGCTAATTCGCTAATAGCTTTGTCATTTTGTGGTAGCGGATTCAATGGAACGGTGTTGCTTTCTGGTATAGAAAATTGCTGCTGCTTCATTTCAATTGCTGTTTTTGCATTAGCAACTAACTCATCAAAATTATCGAGCGTTTCCTTTTGTTTTTGAGCAACTGCTTTTTTCATATTTTCAAGTTGGGATTCAAACTCCTTGAGTTTACTGTCTATTCGTTGCTTCAAATCAGCATCAAATTCCTTTTCTTTTTGCTTTATCAGTTCCCCCAGCTTTTCCTGCCCTTTTTCCTCTATCCAATCCCTGACTTCGTTGCTTGCACGGTCTTTGACAGAAACCCAACCAACCAGTCCGACCACTGTGAGCAACACACCAAATGCACCAATCACGCTGCTGAGTATCGTTAGATGATGGGCTAAATCGCCCACCCTTTCGTCCATTCTTTCTTTTACTTTGGCAGGCAAACTGTCCTTGGTCTCGTCTAGCTTAACCTGAACATCTTTTTTGTACGCTTGGAATTCGGTTTGGCTCACCCCGCTTTCCGCCGCCAACACGGCAAACGGCAGCAGCAGGCAAGCAATCAGCAAAGCGATAAAGGCATGATGGGCGGTGGTTTTCATTTGCGAAATCGGCAAAAATCAATGCGCAGCATTCTACCGTGTGGCGGTGGTGGGGACAGATTTTTGTGTGGGGTTTAAGCCCCCCATTTCAACTGCGGAGCAGCCCCGCCCGCTCTGCCAAGGTCAATAACATATCCATGCTGAACTCGCGCCACGCGCCTTTGAATAAGGAAGATATGCGTGGTTGTGTGACTCCTAGCCGTTTTGCCGCTTCGCGTTGGGTTAATCCATCCGCCTGCAAACGTTCGCGCAAGCTCAGCATCAGTTCCACGCGCAACGCCATCAAGCCAACACGTCCAAGCCTTTCCGTTCAACAATATTCAACAATTTCAAGGCAATACCGCTAGGATTCTTCTCGCCGATTTCCCATTTTTGCACGGTAGAAACGCTGATATTCAGATAAGCGGCGAAAACTGCTTGGCTGATTTTGGCTTTTTCGCGCAAGGCTTTGATTTGGGCAGGTTGCAGCGGATGGACGGGTTGTAAACACAATTTATCGAATTCACGCAAGGTGACATCGGGAATAACGCCTGCGCGATGTAAGCCGAGGGCGGTTTCATGCACGGCATCGAGGATGCTATTTTTCATTGACAAATCTCCTTTAATTCTTGGTTGTTCAATAACTTGGCAGTCGCCTTTTCGTCCATTTCCAGCAGCACACTGGCTAATCGTTTTAACGCCTGCATTTCGCGCTGGTCAATGTTGTCTCGCGCATTTTTGGCAAATCCATACACAAAAAACCAACGGTCGTGGGTGTTGGTTGCCAGCAAGGTTCTAAAGCCAGATCGCTTGCCTTCACCTAAGCGCGGCACACGCTTTTTGACCAACCCACCGCCCAACACCGCATCAATCAATCCCCTGGACATTTCATCCACGGCGGCGCACAGCGACTGGTCGGTTAACCCTTCCTTAGCTTGCCAATGCGCAAACACTTTAGTTTTGAAAACAGACATCACATTCCTTTCTGAGAATACGGAAACTATATCACTAAGTGATGTAATCATCAACTTTCTGCCGAGATTACCCATTAGAAAGAACTCCCCCCTCTTCCGCTCACCTCCCCCATCTTGGTATATCATGCCGCCACGATGAAATTTGACCTGATTATTGTGGGCGGGGGGCTGGTTGGGGCGAGCCTTGCTGCGATTAAGCCCGCCAGTCGGCAATATTGGGACGACATCGACGCGGGGCAATTCGGCATTTTTTCACCCCGTGATTTGTCCCGCTTGGTCAATACAACCCCAAGTCACAAATGGAACACTGCCTACGGTAACGCGTTGGCGAGAACGATGCAAATATGAGTGCCACGCCACGTCCAACGCTTGAAAGCTCCGCTGCCTTACGCGCCTTAGTGCGCGTTAAATATGCGCGTGGACAAAGCACGGAAGCGATGATTTTGGCGCGCCTCGGCGGACAAGCCGTCAAACAAAAACAGGTGTCCCGCCTCCCTGATGGCATTTCACGGCTGGCTTTGCAGCAGTATGTGGAGCTGATGCCCAACGACCTCGAAGCAAAACAAACATTGGAAGCATTGGGGGCGATGCCCTTGCCCGCATCACACGCCCGCACTTTTTGGCGGGGAGCGTTGCTGTTTGTAATGGTGGGCGTGGTGGGGACTGGTTTCACCTACTGGAGTGCGATGTCAGCGGCATTTGCTTCCGTTGTATCTAAACCGATGGTAGTACCCGCCACAAACTTGCCCACTGTCGATGCGTCCATGCTCAAGCCAATTGTGATTCGAGCCGTGGGCGATGTGGTGCTGGGCAGTGATTATCCCGAACGTCGCCTGCCCAATGCTAGGGATCAGCAGCGCATCGCCGCGTTGCATCTGGAATTGCGCCATGCGGATATTGTGGTGGGCAATTTGGAAGGCGTACTTTCCGACCAAGGCATCTCGCGCAAAAACACGTCCAACCCTAACGTGTTTACCTTCCGAATGCCCACCAGCTATGCCGCGACGCTCCGTGCCATGGGGTTTGATGTCATGTCTTTGGCGAATAATCACTCGATGGATTTTGGCGCGCAAGGACTGGCATCCACCCTTGCGGCTCTAAGGGCGCAGGGCATTGCACCCATGGGCGTGCCAAGTGCGGAAATCGCGATTATCAAGGTGCGCAACACCCGTGTCGCTTTTTTGAATTACAGCTACGTCCCCACCTTTACCCGCATGAACGATGCGCAACGGATCACATTTGAGATTCAACAGGCGCGCAGTCGGGCAGATTGGGTGGTGGTGACGGTGCATGGCGGAAAAGAAGGCGCGTCGGCTTCGGGTATGCCCAAAGGGGACGAATACTTTATGAATGAATACCGTGGCAATTTAACGAAATTCGCCCATCTCGTCATTGACGCAGGCGCGAATGCGGTTTTCGGTCATGGACCGCATGTCGTGCGCCCCTATGAAATGTACCGAAACAAACCCATTTTTTATTCATTGGGTAATTTTGTCGGCTATCGTTCGCTTTCCACGCAAGGAAAACTCGCGCATTCCATTGTGGCAGAGGTGCGATTCAGCCCTCAAGGCGAGTTGCAGGGCGCGGGCGTTATTCCACTAAAATTGGATCATTCGGGCATCCCCAGCGTCGATTACAGCGCAGAAAATGTGCAATCTTTGAGCAATTTGCTGCGGGATCAATTAGAACAACGCCCTGTGTTGAGTCTTGCCGCGCAGTCACCTGAACCGCGCAAATAAACAGCGTTGCGGCTAAGCAACACGCAAGCGGTCAGATGGACTTGTGTCAGCAAACCGCCCTTTCTTGAAAAAATAAAGGGGGCAGGTCTTTCATTATCACATTTGCATTAAATAGCCACACTATGACCAGACCTTTACGACTTGGACTTGCAGGCGCGCTATCACGTCACGCGACGATGGACGCGAGAATATAGAAACTGAGGGAATGTAATAATGAAAAACTTGATCCATTTGTTCGCACTTGCCCTTGTTGTTCATGCTCCACAATCAACCTCCCCACCTGCCAATAGGTTTGCACCATTGCAGAATTGACCGACCGCACCAATGCTTGTCGGGATTGGCTCAATAATTGGCGGAGGTCATTCAGTAGCTGGGGTGATATGAGTTGTGACATGGCATTTCACGGGATAGAAAGTATCAGCGCATTGTATGGTAAAGCCCGTTTTTGGTAATTGAAGCGGTTTAATCACCCATCTCGTCAGGCAAACTTTCCATCTTGTCCGCCAGTGTTTGGATGCTGGGCAATATCTGAGCAACCGCATCGGGCAACGCCGTACGGTAAGTCGATACCCCCATCGGCGTGTTGGTGTCGCGCAAGGCATATTCCACCACCGTACCTTTTTTACTTTTGCATAAAATCAGCCCAATGGTCGGCGCATCGACGGCTTTATCTCGCACCAGATCATCCACCGCCGCCAGATAAAAATTCAACTTGCCCACATATTCAGGCTTAAACGCTGTGTTTTTCAACTCAATCACCACATAGCAATGCAGGCGCGTGTGATAGAACAATAGGTCAATAAAGAACTCGTCGCCCTCCACTTCAAGGCGATATTGATTGCCCACAAAAGCAAATCCCACGCCCAATTCAACGAGAAAATTGCGCAAATTGGCAATCAAACCATGCTCAATGGTGCGTTCATTGGTCGCGTCGGTCAGCCCCAGAAAATCAAAAGTATAGGGGTCTTTGAGTAAATCCCGCGCCAAATCAGATTGCGGCGCAGGCAATGCCCGCTCAAAGTTGGTCTGTGCCGCACCAAGTCGCAAGTGTGCTTGTGTCTCAATCTGCAACTCCAATACCGAACGACTCCAGCCATTTTCGATGGTTTTTTTGATGTACCACTCGCGGGTGGAGTGGTCTTTGACTTGGTCGATAATCGTGACGTTGTGCCGCCAAGGAATTTGGGCACCAAGCTGGTGACCAATTGAGCCTTCTTCCCACGCTTCGGCAAAACGCGCCATAGATTTCAGATTTGTCAGCGAAAATCCCCTCATATCGGGGAACTCAGCCCGCAAATCTTTGGCAAGGTTTTCGAGGATTTTTGTCCCCCATGTTTGCGTGGCGCGCCGTTGGACGATTTCTTTGCCCAATTGCCAATACAACAACACCAGCTCACGATTGACCGCAAGGCTGGCTTGAATGCGTGCGGTGCGGATCGCTTCTTTGAGTGAGACTAGCCATGCGGCATAGTCATTTTGAGGGGTGAATTCAGACATAGCGTTTCAAAAGATAAAAAATGTTCGTGCATTTTATGGGAAATAGACCTTTTGGCAATTGACTTGCTCTGAAATGCTTGTTTAGACGGCAAAGAGTTTAAACGGCAAAACGCTTAAACAGGAAAATAAGAGCGCATCCATTTTTGGCTTGATAAATGGATATAAATGGATATGATATTGGCTATGCTTAATATCGAAACCTTATCCATCACCACGGACATCCTGGCACTTGTTGCCAAAATAGACGAATTCAAAGGGGCGTGGCGCGCTCTTGGTACACTTGCGCCTGAACGCCTTTTGGCTTTGCGTCGGGTGGCAACCATCGAAAGTATTGGATCATCGACGCGTATCGAAGGCAGCAAACTTTCCGACCGCGAAGTAGAAGCTCTGCTATCGCGTCTTGAAATCCGTACCTTCACCACGCGTGATGAACAGGAAGTTGCTGGCTATGCCCAAGTCATGGAACTGGTATTTAGTGCCGCCGAACATATCCCCGTCACGGAAAATCATGTCCAGCAACTGCACCGTGATTTGCTCGTCCATAGTGAAAAAGACGCTTGGCATCGCGGCAAGTACAAAACCACCTCCAACAGTGTTGCCGCCTTTGACGAAAACGGTGT
>FZPZ01000201.1_pt1 | contig 26604 bp, 22 predicted proteins | sample 1534811 | NCBI WGS metagenome assembly FZPZ01 (sample SAMEA104161953, study PRJEB21768) | metagenome | biome: subterrestrial habitat; feature: phreatic zone; material: underground water | place: France | collected 2016-06-01 | depth 60 m | reverse complement strand
GCCGAACGTGCGCACCTTGCCTTGGTGTTCCCGTTGAGTGTGCATCCCACCAACAAGAATGAAGTCATCGTGTGGGACTGTGCGTTTGATCCTAGCGAGTTGTTTACGCTGGACGCGGCGGCGATACAGCAGCGCATGTTTACCCGCACGGATGACTTGCCCGACGGGGTGACGCGCTTGCCGATTAAAACCATCCACATCAATAAATCGCCATTTGTGGCGCGGGATGTGCGGGTGTTGAATGCGGCGGCGCAGGCACGTTGCCAACTGGACTTGGCGTTAAATCAGCAACATGCGGAAATTTTGGCAAACCGTATCGGCGAGTTGGATGCGGGGGTTTGGCAGCAAGTGTTTCAACGCGAATTTGACGCGGGGGATGTGGATGAATCGCTGTATAGCGGGTTTATCGGCAACAATGATCGCAATTTATTGAATCGTTTGCGTAAACTCGATCCTGACACCTTGGCGAAAGAACGCCCCCGTTTTGCCGATGCGCGTTTGAAAGAATTGTTGTTCCGCTATCGGGCGCGGAATTTCCCTGATACCTTGAGTGAAGATGAATTTGAAACGTGGGAAGTACATTGCATCGCTCGGCTGCATGGGGGGCAGGGTGGGGCGTTGAGTTTGGACGCATTCTTTGCACAATTAGAACAACTGGCGCAAGGCGAAGGTGCGAATCTGGCATTGCTGCATGAGCTGAACGACTACGCGCAGATGATTGCACCGTAGTACACATTGCGCCTAACGCTGGGTGAATTTGCCCGCAATGCTTAATTTTGACTGTGGGTAGGAATCTGTCTTACCCACAAAACCCACGGTGTTTTACATCGCGTCTGGTTTTCAACGGTTGAGCACGGGAATGGATTTAAATACCGTATTTGTTTGTGCCGTAGGCTGGAGGACATCGGCGAGGGTGTGCTGGTTTAGGGTATTGAGAAAATCATTGCGCGCACCGAAAAAAATAGACTTCAATCGGCAACTTTGTGTGATAACACATTGATCTGTCAGCGTATTAAAACATTCAAACAATTCAAAATCAGGCTCCATTTTTCGGATCACCTCGCCAATCACAATCTCATCGACAGGACGTGCGAGCTTCATCCCGCCATTTTTTCCGCGTATGGTGAGGATATAGCCTTGTATGCCAAGTTGATGCACCACTTTAACCAGATGATTGCGTGAAATATGATAAAAATCAGTTAGTTCACTGATGGTTGCCATTTGATCAGGCTTGCTGGCAAGGTATAGCAGGACGCGAAGTGAGTAATCGGTATAGAGGGTTAAGCGCATTTTATTCCTTTGAGTGAATCACGATCCTTGACACCGCCATGGATAGTCAATAACATGTATTTAAGATATATGTTATGTTTAGGTGCCAGTTGACCAGCGGAATATACCTCTTTTAGTGACTGTTGCTCACGTTTCCAGAAAAAGTTTTACACCGATTCTGGGGATATAACCCAAACTATTTTAAAGGAACCTTAAATGAGCTTGTACGAAGAAATTGGCGGCGAAGCCGCAGTAAACGCCGCAGTGGATATTTTTTATCGCAAAGTATTGCAAGACACTCGCATCAACCACTTCTTTGCTGACGTGGACATGGTACGACAAGCCGCTAAACAAAAAGCCTTTTTGACCATGGCATTCGGCGGTCCGCATAGCTACACAGGCGAAGATATGCGTAGGGGTCACGCACATCTGGTGGCACAAGGCTTGAACGACAGTCATTTTGATGCGGTGATGGAACACATTGCCGCCACGTTGACGGAGCTGAATGTACCCGCCAACCTGATTGCCCAAGCGGCGGCCATTGCTGAGAGTACACGCAACGACGTACTCGGCAAATAAGCTTAATCCATGCCTAATGTTACGTATGCTGGGCAAAGCTATGCGTGTGAAGGGCAATCTGTGTTGGATTGCCTGACGGCGCAAGGTGTCAGTATTCCCGCTTCCTGTCGTGTAGGTTCTTGTCAAACTTGTTTAATGTGCGCCATCAGCGGCACACCGCCTGAACAATCGCAGCGCGGATTAAAGCCCACTTTGGTGGCGCAAAACTATTTCAAAGCGTGTTCCTGCTATCCAGAGACCGACCTCGAAGTCCAACTTCCCAATACAGCGTTAGGGAAAATTGACGCACAAGTCGTCAGCCTAGACGCGCTTAATGACGAAATTATTGGCGTGCGACTGCGCCCCGCTTCATCCTTCCCTTATCAAGCAGGGCAGTTTATCAACCTTTATCAAGATGACAGCACTGTCCGCAGCTATTCTTTGGCCAGCGTGCCGCAGCTTGACGATACGCTATGGCTACACGTGCGGCGCGTGCCCAATGGCGTGGTCAGCAACTGGATTGCGAATCAACTCAAAACGGGCGATCGTGTCGCGATTTCGGCGGCAGCAGGTGATTGCTTTTACGTCGCAGGACAAGCCGCGCAAAATATGCTGTTGATTGGCACGGGATCTGGACTAGCACCTTTGTACGGCATCATGCGAGACGCGCTGCGACAAGGTCATCAAGGCGACATCCATCTCTATCACGGCAGTACGCAAGTGTCGGGGCTGTACTTAGTTGAAGCCTTGCGTGCCTTGGCGCAAGCGCATCCCAATTTTCACTACACGCCTTGCGTATCGGATGAAGCGCCGCCCGCTGACTACCGTCGTGGCATGGTGCTAGACGTGGTGTTGAAAGACTTGCCCGACTTAAAAGGCTTCCGTGTGTTTTTGTGCGGCAATCCCAATATGGTCAAAGCAGCGCAACAAGCCGCTTTTTTCGCGGGCGCATCCTTACGTGATATTTTTGCCGATCCGTTTTAATCTCGCAGTCTGTCGGACGCAAAGTTTGTGCCTCTTGGGTCAGACAATAGGGGGTAAACCAGCCCGTTTACCCCGTTATGGCTTAAATTTTGAATTTAGCATCGCTGATTTTGCAGTGTGGTAAGCACATTTAACGCGTAAATCTGGTATCGTTGCGCGTCTTTTGTGTCTTTATTCTTGATCACGCTATGAATTCCATTTTGCACAATGTTATACACCAAACCGAAAGCATTATCTTCGGTAAACCCCAACAAATTCGTTTAGCCCTCGCTTGTCTCTTAGCGCGCGGGCATTTGCTGATTGAAGACTTACCAGGGGTGGGTAAAACCACGTTAGCGCATGTGTTGGCGCGTACCTTGGGGCTGGAGTTTCAACGGGTGCAATTTACCAGCGACTTATTGCCCGCCGATATTTTGGGGGTGTCGGTCTATCAGCGCGACAGCAGTACCTTTCAGTTTCACCCAGGTCCTGTGTTTACCCAAATGTTGTTGGCGGACGAAGTGAATCGTGCCACGCCCAAGGCGCAAAGTGCTTTGCTAGAAGCGATGGAAGAGCAGCAAGTGACCATAGAAGGGACGACGCGCCCTTTGCCGACTCCTTTTTTTGTGATTGCCACGCAAAATCCCACCCATCAAATTGGCACGTTTCCCTTGCCAGAATCGCAGCTGGATCGTTTTTTACTGCGTATTCAGATGGGCTATCCTGACGCACAGGCAGAGCGCGGCTTGCTGTCAGGGGTCGATAGACGCGAATTGGTGGCGCAATTGCAACCGCAAATCACGCGGGCGCAATTGATGAAGTTACAACTGGAAGTCAAAAAAGTCTTCGTCTCGCCAGCCTTATTGGATTATGTGCAAGCAATTCTTAAATACACCCGCGAATCACCGCATTACGTTCATGGCTTGTCACCGCGTGCGGGATTGGCTTTGTTGGCGGCAGCGCGTGCTTGGGCTTTGTTACATGGGCGCGAAGCGGTTCTGCCTGAAGACGTGCAAGCCGTGCTGCCAGGTGTGGTCAGCCATCGTTTACAACCTGTTGGCGATCAGGCAAAACAAAGCACGGAAAGTCTAACCCAAGCATTGCTCAAAGCGGTGGCAATTCCGTAACCCGACAATGCCAAACGCTGTCGGGTTACGCGATGAAGCTGCTCACCCGACCTATTCGCCTACTCGCCTTCTCCTAATCATTGGGTAAATTGAGCATTTCCAACTCCCTTAGGTGTGAACATGCTGCGCTTTTCCCTCTTTTTTATCTTAGGCATCTGGTGCTTGCAGCAGCAATCGACTTTGCCTGATTCCGCTTGGGCGTGGGGCTTGTTGGCGTTTCCCTTGGTGATTTGGCTGGAAATACGGTCTGTCCCGCGCAGCGTGGCGCGTGGAATTTCCTTATTGTTATTCGTGCTGTTTTCCACGGGATTGGGGTTTTATCATGCAGCATGGCAGGCGACACAGCGGGTCAATGTGTCTTTACCTGAGGCGTGGCAAGGCAAAGACATTGAAATGGTGGGGGTCGTCTCCGAACTGCCGCGTGAACGTGAGCGCGGACAGGGATTTATGTTCGATGTGGAACACACCATCACGCCCCATGTCGTGGTTCCCCCTCGGATTTACCTTTCTACCTACGATGATGCCAAAACCCCGCCGACACGGATGCGGGCGGGAGAGCGTTGGCAATTGACCGTGCGCTTAAAGCAACCGCATGGCAGCAGCAATCCTTACGGTTTTGACTTTGAACGCTGGGCGTTGGAAAACCAGCTGCGCGCCGTGGGCTATGTCTACCACAAGGGGACAAACATCCGTGCAGATGCGTTGGCGGCGGGCTGGCACTATCGTTTAGCATCGTGGCGTTGCGCTATTTTTGAGAAGCTTCAATCGACCTTGGGTAATGCGCCTTACGCTGGCGTGTTGATTGCTTTGGCGATTGGCGAACAAAGCGCGATTCCGCCTGAGCAGTGGCAAGTGTTCACCCGCACGGGCGTGAACCACTTAATGAGCATTTCGGGCTTGCATATCACCATGTTGGCGAGCATGGCATTTTGGGTGTGCTATGCCGTGTGGCGACGCAGTGTGCGATTGACCTTGCGCTTACCCGCCCGCAAAGCCGCTGCGTTAATCGCTTTTGCAGTGGCACTGGCTTACGCACTGTTAGCAGGTTTTGCCGTCCCCGCCCAACGCACGGTGTATATGGTCGGCGCGGTCGCGGCGGCATTATGGTTGAATCGCCAATTTTCCTTGGGGCAAATTTTAAGTATCGCCTTGTTGGGGGTGCTGATTCCCGATCCTTGGGCGGTATTGTCAGCGGGGTTTTGGCTATCATTTGGCGCGGTGGCGTTGATTTTATTCGTGACCGCGCATCGCCCGATTCAGGAAAATTTATTCGACGCGAATCCTGACGCAGTACACCAACTGGTCAATACCCAAAACATCCAACAAATTCCGCCTGACGCATCCTTTAAACCACTCGCCCGACGTTTTACGCTCAGAATGTGGGCAGCGTTTCGTGAATATCTGACGATTCAATGGGCAATGACCATCGGTTTAATCCCTTTGCTGTTGGCGATGTTTCAACAAATTTCGCTGGTGTCGCCGATTGCCAACGCCTTTGCTATTCCCCTGGTCAGTTTTATCGTCGTGCCGCTGACTTTGCTCGGCGCGGCTTTGCCATTTGACGCGCCGTTGTGGATGGCGCATCAAGTATTAGCGTGGATGATGCAAGGGCTGGAATGGCTGAACGCCTTGCCGCAAGCGGTTTGGACACAACACGCGCCGCCCGCGTGGAGCATTGTGTTGGGCATGGTCGGCGTGGTATGGATGTTGTTGCCACGCGGTTTTCCCGCCCGCTGGTTGGGCGCGATTTGGCTGTTGCCGATGTTTCTCAACGCCCCCGAAGCCCCCGCCACGGGCAATGTGCGCGTGGTGATTTTTGATGTGGGACAAGGTTTATCCGTTGCCCTACAAACCCAACAACACGCGATGTTATACGACGCGGGCGCGGATTTTAGCGGTGAATCTGACAGCGGCAACCGCATCATCGTGCCCAATTTACGCGCCTTAGGCATCGCAGAACTCGACGGCATGGTCTTGAGCCACGACGACAACGACCACACAGGCGGCGCCGATTCCGTGCTGCAAGCCATGCCCGTGGGGTGGCTACGCAGCTCCCTGACCGATGAAACCTTGCAAGCCGACTTCAATCGCACAGGCACGCGTTGCATGGATGGGCAAGCGTGGGATTGGGACGGCGTACATTTCGCGTTTTTGCATCCAGACGGCACGCCCTCCGACAAAGTCCACGACAACGAACAAAGTTGCGTGCTGCGCATCAGCATAGGCGAACAACACATTTTGTTAGTCGGCGATATTGAAAAAAATGCCGAAGCGCGCTTAATCAAAGCACACCCCCAAGACCTCGCCGCCACGCTGCTCGTCGCCCCGCATCACGGCAGCAAAAGCTCCTCCAGTGAAGCCTTCGTCGCCAAAGTGCTGCCCGAATACGCCGTATTCACCGTCGGCTACCGCAATAGATTCGGACATCCCCGCCCCGAAACCATCCAACGCTACAGCGATGCAGGTGCAGAATTATTACGCTCAGACGAGGATGGCGCGATTTTGGTTAATATGAATGCGGCAGGGCTGACCTTGGAACGCTATCGTAAAACGCATAGGCGGTATTGGATGCAATCTTCCAACTAACTCCTACACGAATTTTCAGTGAATTGAATCATGCTAAACTCGCCCGAATTGTTAATCTGTTATAGAGGGGCTTCAAAATGACGCTTGCGACCAATCTCGACGAAGTGTATCGCGCTTGCAATCCTGATTTGCCATTAAAGGCTGACGATACGCGCTATGTGGATTTATCCACTGTGCGAGGCACTAAAATTATTTCCAAAACCATTGCACGCAGCATTGCTCGTAGCGGTCAGTTTCACCAGCAGTTATTTACGGGGCATCGTGGTTCTGGCAAGACCACAGAATTGTTCCGCTTAACAGCTGAATTGGAAAGCGAACATTTTTTTGTGGTGTATTTGGATACAGAGGAGTTGCTTGATCTCAGTAATTTGAATTATTTGGATGTATTGTTGAGTATTGCTAAAGAAATTGAAAGCGGATTGCGCATCAGAGGCATCAGCTTGAATTCAGACTTATTGAATGACCTGACTACATGGTTTTCAGAACGGATCATCGAAGGAAACGATACGCGTGAACTTATCGGGAGTGTCAAAACCCAAGCCGATGCGGGGATAGAAATTCCTTTTTTCGCCAAGCTGTTAAGTAGTTTGACCGCCGAGATCAAATCGGGCAGCAGTCGGCGTATCAGCACACGGCAAAAATTAGAGCAGGAGTTAGCGGTATTTATTGTCAAGCTCAACGCATTGATTAGCAATGCCCGCAACCAAGTCCAACAGCGTGGATTCAAAGACTTAGTGCTGATGGTGGATGGATTGGAAAAAATGCCTTATGTGCTTATGCCAGATGGATACTCCAATCACACGCATTTGTTTGTACTTCACGCCGAGCAAATCAAAGCCCCGCAGTGCCACATTATTTATACCATTCCCATTTCATTAGCTTACAACGCTAATTTGGGCAATGACTTTAATAGTGTTTTGGTGTTGCCGATGGTAAAAATTAACGATGCGGGTATCGTTTGTTTGCGTCAGGTCATTGAGAATCGGGTGGATTTAGCACAAACCTTTGAGCTATCAGCACAACTGGATGAGTTGATTAAATTGAGTGGCGGCGTGGTGCGCGATTTAATGCGCTTGGTGCAACTTTCCACCGATACCGATAATCCCAAAATCAGCGAACAAGAGATTCAATATGCTTGCACCACTTTAACGCGTGAATATGACCGTCTATTGCGTGATGACGAGCTGGAGTTTTTAAAGCGTGTGAATGACACCCAGCGTGTGACGGGCGAAGAAGTCTATGCGCGTATGTTAAGTTTGCGGCTCATATTGGAATATCAAAACAGTGAAGGTGAACGTTCGGCGGGTTTACATCCTGCTGTATTGGCGGTGCCTTGGTTGCAACGTGCATTGAAAGCAGCAGAAACTTCTCCTGAAGCAACCCTACAACATGGCTGAAACCTTGTATGAGCGTTATCCCGACTTAGCACGGGTAAGGCGTGCTTTGCAGCGGGCGGAGGGGGAGTTTTCCTTGTTTTTTGCGGAATGTAACTTGCCGTTGTTGCGTAAAGAACTTGCCACCGCCCTAACCCAAGACCTCACCCCCGCACCGTTCTGGGTCGATCTCGCCACTTTGCCTGTTACCTTCGCGCAACATCTTGACCAACTGATTGCGCTCCAAATTCAAGATGCCCCGCCCGATGCGCCGATTTTTCTGTTTGGACTAGAAAACTGGCTGCCTGCTTTATCCAAAGACCTGCTGCGCAGCACCTTGCTACAACTCAATTGGCGACGTAGTGCCTATGCCCGTTTGCACCGTCCGCTGCTGATTTGGCTACCCCGTTATGCCATGGATTTGTTGGCGGAATACACCCCTGATTTTTACGATTGGTATAGTGGCGTGTTTGTGTTTGCATCCTCGACTGAACAACAACGATTGGAGGAACGGTATAGTTTTCTAGTGATGATGCCATCTACTGATGGTGCAGCTATGACAGATTATTTAGACCAAGAAGAAAAAAGACGTTGGCTACATACCTTGCATTCCTTGCTGGAAGTGCATACGCAAGTGGATGAAGGACAGGCGGATTTGTTACATGAAATGGCCATTTTGATGATGTCTTTGGGTGATTATGCTCAGGCACTTGACTATTTCCAACAGTCGCTGGTGATACAACGAGAAATAGGTGATCGCTCAGGTGAGGGGGCGGCACTAAACAATCTGTCGCAAATCTATGGGGTGCGTGGTGATTACGATACTGCGCTAAATTATTTGCAACAGTCTCTGGTAATACAGCGAAAAATTGGTGACAAAAAGAGGGAAGGGACGACGCTGAATAATCTGGCGGGAATCTCACACGCACGCGGTGATTACGATACCGCGCTGGACTATTTGCAACAGTCGCTGGTAATGCAACGGGAAATTGGCAACAAGCAGGGCGAGGGGGTAACGCTGAATAATCTGTCGCAAATCTACCATGCACGCGGCGACCTCGATACTGCACTGGGTTATTTGCGAGAGGCGTTGGCGATACAACGGGAAGTTGGCGATAAAGCGGGTGAGGGGACGACGCTGAATAATCTGTCGCAAATCTACGATGCACGCGGCGACTACGCCACTGCGCTGGACTATTTGCAACAGTCGCTGGCGATTTGTCGGGAAATTGGCGACAAAGCAGGTGAAGGGGCAACGCTAAATAATCTGTCGCACATATACCGTGTACGTGGCGACTACACGACAGCTCTGGATTGTTCGCAACAGTCGCTGGCGATACGACGAGAAATGGGCGACAAAGCGGGTGAAGGGACGACGTTGCATAATCTGTCGCAAATCTACTATGCACGCGGAGACAACGCGACTGCGCTGGACTATCTGCAACTGTCGCTGACGATCCAACGAAAAATCGGCGATCAATCTGGTTTATGCGCTACCTTATTCCATATAGGGCGTATTCATCAGCAAAATGGCGAACAAGAATTGGCTATGCAACACTGGCGCGAGTCGTATCAAATCGCCCAGAAAATAGGCGATGCCCAAGCCTTAAGCGAATTGGAAAAACTGGCGGCGCAGCTTGGTTTGCCGAATGGCTTGGCAAGTTGGGCGGCGTAGGTGCGAATTCATTCGCTCGCCTTTCAACTCTCGCCCCGATAATCAAAAACCGTGCGAATGAATTCGCACCTACAAACCACCGACTAGCACCTACAAACCAGCGACTAACCGCTAATAACTAACCACAAGGACAACCATGAGTTTTTCAATTGATATTTCCGAATCCGCTGGGGTGCGGTATTTGCATTTTAGCGCGGAGTGGACGCAGGGGGCGATGCGGGTGGCGCGGCCTTGGCATTTGGAGCTGGAATATACTCGCGAGATGATGGTCAGCTTGTTGTTGCGGGAAGACGCGCCGCGTAAAATTTTGCTGATAGGCTTGGGCGCGGCTTCGTTGTTGAAGTTTTTGTACCGCAATTTGCCCTTGGCGCATTTGACCGTGGTGGAAATCGAACCGCGTGTGGTGGCGGCGGCGCGGCAGTTTTTTAAGTTGCCTGAAGACTCGAAACGCATCAATTTGGTGTTGGATGATGGCGCGAATTATGTGTTGAATCACGATAAGCAATATGATTTGATTTTGGTGGATGGCTTTGATGAGTATGGGCGGGCAGGGGTGCTGGATACCGTGCCGTTTTATCAAACTTGTCGCAGCCGCTTAAGCGACAACGGAGTGCTGGCGGTGAATTTATTGGCGCGCAGTCGCGGCTTTGAAAACAGTGTGGAGCGGATGTTGATCGCATTTGACGATAGAGCCTTTGTGTTTCCGTCGTGCGAAAGCGGCAATGCGATTGCCTTTGCGGCGGCGGGCGGGCAAATTGTGTTGGATTTTGAGGATTTGAAAGACTCAGCGGTGAAGTTAAAAGCCCTTGCAGGCTTGAATTTGTTACCGACCTTGACGCGGTTGGCGGAGGCAAAAACCTGTGTGAATAACCAGTTGGTGTTGTAAAGAAGGTGGCTTAACTACCGTGTCGAAAAATCACGCTTGGCACCTATTTGGTAAGCTTAAAAGTAGCAAGTTGCGCCATTTTTAAGCCTTCAGGCTACTTTTCGTGATAAAAATTCTGCCACACCCTTGAAATATCCTGTTCCATCCCCCATTAACGAAAAATCGCAATTTGGAGAATGTTATGGAACAGCCAGCAAACCAGCAACAAGATGTCGCCGTAGAGACCCCAGTCGAAGTAACCCCCAGTTTAGCGGAAATGTTGCAAACCGCCGAACGTCGTGCGCAAGAGCATTACGATGCGTGGATGTATGCAAAAGCTGAAAGCGAGAACATCCGCCGCCGTGCTGCGGATGATGTGACCAAGGCGCAAAAATTTGCCGTAGAGCGTTTTACCAATGAAATGTTGGCGGTGAAAGACAGCTTGGAAGCAGGCTTGGCGGTGACGACTGAAAATGTCGAAAGCTTTAAAAGCGGTATGGAGTTAACTTTGAAACAGCTGTCCAGCGTGTTTGAGAAGTTCCATATCAGCGAAATCAACCCCGTAGGTGAGAAGCTTGATCCGTATAAACACCAAGCCATCGGCATGGTGCCCAGCGATCAACCAGCAAACACCGTCGTCACCGTGATGCAAAAGGGTTATGCCTTAAATGACCGCGTCTTGCGTCCTGCTTTGGTGATGGTGGCACAAGCGAAATAAGAGAGTTATTAGCTGCTAGTCGCTAGTCGTTAGTTTCAAAAGCGAGAGGTTTTAACTAATCGCTAACGACTACCAGCTAACGACCAGCTTCAAAAACCACTTGAAAATTTAAATCGTCGCCCCACGTTAGGCGGCATCGTAAAAACTAATCTTAAGGAAATATTATGGGAAAAATTATCGGGATTGACTTGGGTACTACTAACTCTTGCGTTGCCATTATGGAAAACGGCAAGACTAAAGTCATTGAAAATGCTGAAGGCGCACGTACGACGCCTTCGATCATTGCTTACATGGAAGATGGCGAAGTATTGGTCGGCGCGCCAGCTAAACGTCAAGCAGTTACCAATCCAACCAACACACTGTACGGCGTGAAACGTCTGATCGGTCGTCGTTTTGACGAAAAAATGGTACAAAAAGACATCGACATGGTGCCTTTCAAAATCGTTAAAGCCAAGAATGGCGATGCGTGGGTTAAAGTGCGTGATCGTGAATTCTCCGCACCAGAAATCTCCGCGCAAGTGTTGATTAAAATGAAGAAAACGGCCGAAGACTACTTGGGCGAAGAAGTCACCGAAGCGGTCATTACCGTGCCTGCGTACTTCAATGACAGTCAACGTCAAGCGACGAAAGATGCAGGTCGTATCGCGGGGCTGGATGTGAAACGTATTATCAACGAACCGACCGCAGCGGCATTGGCGTTTGGTCTGGACAAACAAGAAGGTGATCGCAAAATCGCGGTGTATGACTTGGGCGGCGGTACGTTTGATATTTCCATCATCGACATCGCGGAACTGGATGGCGAACACCAATTTGAAGTGTTGTCCACCAATGGCGACACGTTCTTGGGCGGTGAAGATTTCGATATGCGCGTCATTGACTTCTTGGTCGAAGAATTCAAGAAAGAAAGCGGCGTAGATCTGCGTAAAGACGTATTGGCATTGCAACGCCTGAAAGATGCGGCCGAAAAAGCCAAAATCGAATTGTCCAGCGCGCAACAAACGGAAGTCAATCTGCCTTACATCACCGCAGATGCCACAGGTCCTAAGCATTTGGCAGTGAAAATCACCCGTGCTAAATTGGAAAGTTTGGTCGAAGAATTGGTCGCACGTACCATCGAACCTTGCAAAATCGCGATGAAGGATGCGGGTGTGTCGATTTCTGACATCGCGGATGTCATCTTGGTGGGCGGTCAAACCCGTATGCCGATGGTGCAAGAAAAAGTCAAAGCCTTCTTTGGTCGTGATCCCCGTAAAGACGTGAATCCTGATGAAGCGGTTGCCGTGGGTGCTGCGATTCAAGGCGGCGTGTTGCAAGGTGAAGTCAAAGACGTATTGTTGTTGGATGTCACACCGTTGTCCTTGGGGATTGAAACCATGGGCAGCGTGATGACCAAACTCATCAAGAAAAACACCACGATCCCTACCAAAGCCTCGCAAGTGTTCTCGACGGCCGATGACAACCAAAATGCCGTGACCATTCATGTGTTGCAAGGCGAACGCGAAATTGCATCGGGTAACAAGAGCTTAGGGCAATTTAATTTGTCTGACATCCCGCCTGCACCACGCGGTATGCCACAAATTGAAGTGACCTTTAACATCGACGCGAACGGCATTTTGCATGTTTCCGCTAAAGACAAAGCCACTAACAAAGAAGCCAATATCACCATCAAAGCCAGCTCTGGTTTGAGTGAAGCAGAAATCGAACGTATGGTGCGCGACGCAGAAGCCAATGCCGAAGACGACAAAAAAGCCGTTGAATTAGTGACTGCACGTAATCAATTGGACACCCTGATTCATTCGACCAACAAGTCGATGAAGGAATACGGCGACCAATTGGGCAATGACGAAAAAGCGGCGATTGAAGCCGCGTTGAAAGAAGCCGAAGCGGTGGTGAAAGACAATGACAAAGAAGCTATCGAAGCTAAAACTGAAGCCTTGGCAACTGCGGCACAAAAACTGGGCGAAAAAATGTATGCCGCAGAACAAGCTAAAGCAGGCGGAGACGCAGGTGGCTGTGGCTCCTGTGAGCCAGGTGAACAGTGTGCGGATCACAAGCGGGATGACGATGTGGTCGATGCGGAGTTTACCGAAGTAAAAGATAAGAAGTAAGAGCTGTCGTTAGTTGCTAGTCGTTAGTCGTTCGTTAAACCCCCTGTGGGTTTGATTTTCGACTAGCGACTAGCTTATTTTTAACGAACAACTAGCGAGTCTCTCGCTTTTCAACTAATAACTAGCGACTAACGACTAGCGACTAGAAACCATGAGCAAAAAAGACTATTACGAAACCCTAGGCATTAACCGTGATGCCTCGGAGGATGAGATTAAAAAAGCTTATCGCAAGATGGCGATGAAGTTTCACCCTGACCGCAATCCTGACAATCCCAAGGCGGAAGAGCATTTCAAAGAGGCGAAAGAAGCCTATGAAACCTTGTCCGACGGACAAAAACGGGCGGCTTACGACCAATATGGACACGCAGCATTTGAAGCGGGTGGTATGGGTGGCGGCAGTCCGTTTGGGCAAGGCGGTGGCGGCCAAGGGTTTGATTTTTCGGATATTTTTGGCGATATTTTCGGGGGTGGGCAACGCGGCGGACAACGCAGCACTGCGCATCGTGGTGCGGATTTGCGCTACAACTTGGAAATCACCTTGGAACAAGCCGCGCGCGGCACAGAAACCCAAATTCGCATCCCCACCATGGCAGAATGCGACACTTGTCATGGTTCGGGCGCGAAGGCGGGGACAAAGGCCACCACTTGCACGACCTGTGGTGGGCATGGTCAAGTACGGATGCAGCAAGGCTTTTTCTCGGTGCAACAACCTTGTCCACGCTGTCATGGCGCAGGCAAGATGATTGATTCACCCTGCAAAGCGTGTAACGGCAATGGACGCATCAAGCAGCACAAAACCCTGTCGGTCAAAATCCCGCCAGGCGTGGACAACGATGACCGCATCCGTTTGTCGGGCGAAGGTGAATTGGGCAGCAATGGCGGCTCCCCAGGTGACTTGTATGTGGTGATACAACTGAAATCACACTCAATGTTCCAACGTGACCATAACGATTTGCATTGCGAAATGCCGATTAGTTTCACCACGGCGGCATTGGGGGGCGAAATCGAAATCCCCACGCTGGACGGCAAAGCGATGATTAAAATCCCCGCTGAAACCCAAAGTGGACGGATTTTCCGCCTACGTGGCAAAGGGATTAAAGGCGTGCGCAGTGCTAGTTATGGCGATTTACATTGCCATGTGGTGGTGGAAACGCCCGTTAATTTGACGGATCGTCAACGAGAGTTGTTGCAAGAGTTATCTGATTTGAATGACAAAAATAGCGATCACCATAACCCCCGCGCGAAATCGTGGATGGATAAAGTGAAAACTTTTTTCTCGGAATAAGCGGGAAATGCCGTAAAGTTAAACGCCTCCTTTGGGAGGCGTTTTTTTATAGGAACGTTGATTGATGCTCACGAATATTCATACGCTATTTTTTCGTGCTACTGTGTGCGCAAAATACACCTAGCACACTCGGATATAAAACCTAATGAATCATAAAATTGAACAAATTATTGAGCAAATAGCAGCACTTGAACATGAGCTGCATACGGTCATTGAACAAGAAGAGGGGCAGTTACGCTACCAACTTGAGGGGAAGCGAGTCCTGTTTGAACAAGCGATTAAAGAGGCGCATCACAAGGTTAAAGTGGGGGTGTTTCGTTGGTTTATGACGGTGCGCCCGCAAAACTATCTGACAGCACCTATCATCTATGGTATGGCAATCCCATTGTTTTTATTGGATATTTGCATCACGATTTACCAGTTGACGTGTTTCCCCATTTACCGTATCGCTCGCGTCAGTCGGGGAAATTACATTGTGATGGATCATCAGCATTTGGCGTATTTGAATATTATCGAGAAAGTCCATTGCTTGTATTGCTCCTATGGCGTGGGGCTGTTGGCGTATTCGACCGAAATCATCGCACGTACCGAACAGTATTTTTGCCCAATTAAACATGCGCGCAAAGTGCTGGGAACGCATGCTCGCTATCAGCATTTTCTAAAATATGGCGAAGCCGATAATCTTCATGCCAAAGTCGAGGCACTGCGTAGCGAGTTGGCGCAGGAAATGCTTCAAAAGCCGACGGAAAAATAATGATTTCGTTCAACGCATCGCTTTAACGCCCAGTGTGTATAATTTTGCCCTATTTTTATTGTCGAGGATGATTGATGAGTCTCAGTATTGGTACGCCTTTAAGCCCTTCTGCCATTCGTGTCATGCTGCTGGGCAGCGGCGAACTGGGTAAAGAAGTCATTATTGCCTTACAACGTTTGGGCGTAGAAACCATCGCCGTGGATCGTTATCCGAATGCGCCTGGGCATCAAGTCGCCCACCACGCCCACGTCATCAATATGGCGGACGGGCAGCAATTGCGCGCCTTGATTGAGCAAGTCAAACCGCACCTCATCGTGCCTGAAATCGAAGCCATTGCCACCGATATGTTGGCGCAAATTGAGCAAGAGGGCTTGGCAACCGTCATCCCCACCGCCCGCGCCACGCAACTCACCATGAACCGCGAAGGCATACGCCGTCTCGCTGCTGAAACTTTAGGTTTGCCCACGTCGCCGTATCGTTTTGCCGATAGTTTGGCTGAAATGCGCGCCGCGATTGAGGTGATTGGCTATCCCTGCATCATCAAACCCGTGATGTCGTCGTCGGGCAAAGGGCAATCCAAAGTCGATACCCCCGATGAAGTCCAAGCCGCGTGGGACTACGCCGCCAGTGGCGGGCGGGTCAATCAAGGGCGCGTCATCGTCGAAGGCATGATTTATTTTGACTACGAAATCACCCAGCTCACCGTGCGCGCCCGTGCCGCAGACGGCAGCGTTGCCACGCACTTCTGCGCCCCAATTGGACACGTCCAAGTCAAAGGCGATTACGTCGAAAGCTGGCAACCGCAAGCCATGAGCGAACTCGCCTTGCAACGCGCCCGCGACATCGCCGAAAAAGTGACGGGCAATTTGGGCGGGTTAGGATTATTTGGCGTGGAATTATTCGTCAAAGGCGACGAGGTGTGGTTCAGCGAAGTCAGCCCCCGCCCGCACGACACAGGCATGGTGACTATGGCGACCCAACGCCAAAACGAATTTGAACTCCATGCGCGGGCGATTTTGGGATTGCCCGTCGATGTCAGCCTGCGCAATCACGGCGCGAGTGCCGTGATTTACGGACAACACGAAGCCCTTGGTATTTCCTTCACAGGCATCGCCGACGCACTCACCGTCCCCGACACCGATTTGCGCCTATTCGGCAAACCCGAATCCTTCGCTCGCCGCCGTATGGGCGTGGCACTGGCAACGGGGTGCGATACCGATCAAGCTAGAACACGCGCAAAATTAGCGGCCAGTAAAGTCGTGCCTATATTGTAAGCCCCCGTCGGCAGAATCAATGGGATTAGAGCGCGTAGGTTGGGTTGAGCGTAGCGAAGCCCAACACACAAGCATCTGGTAAACGTTGGGCTTCGCTTGCGCTCAACCCAACCTACGGACTGTGGTATGCGAGCGATGGGTACAGGGATGCGCAATGCTATGATGCTAGACCTAACCCTGTGGTTCCTGCATCACTGCATCCGCCCATCCACCATTTTGACTTGCTTGCCCGCCCGTTTGCCCAGCAGTGGGTCGTGCGTCACCAAAATCAGCGTGACATTTTGCTCCAATAGCTGTTCCAACAAGCTCATCACTTCTTTGCCTGTGGCTTGGTCTAGGTTGCCTGTGGGTTCGTCTGCCAGCAACACGGCTGGGCGCATACTGGTGGCGCGGGCGATGGCGACGCGTTGGCGTTGTCCGCCTGAGAGTTGGTCGGGGCGGTGGTCGGCGCGGTCGCTTAAGCCGTAGTTTTCTAATAATTCCGCCACGCGGGCTTGGCGTTGGGCGGGGGGGATGCCTGCCAAAATCAGCGGGAGTTCGATATTCATCGCGGCGGTTAAACGCGGGACGAGGTGGAAGGATTGAAAGACAAAGCCGATTTTTTCGCTGCGCACGCGGGCTTGTTGAACGTCATTTAAAGCCGTCACATCGGTATTTTCCAAACGATACACGCCTGAACTGGGGCGATCTAATAGCCCTAACAAATTCAATAAAGTGGATTTTCCTGAACCAGAAGGTCCCATGATAGAGACATAATCACCTGCGGAGATGGTGAGATTGAGGTCGTGTAGTGCTGTCACCTCTTGCGTGCCGACGGTAAATTTTCGGGTGACGTGTTCGAGTTGGATCATGCGCCACTCCCTCGTAGGTGCGACAAATTCGCCCTTGTTTTTAAGAACCGTGCGAATAAATTCGCACCTACGAAAACCTGTTTCATTTCGCTACCCCGCCCGCAGCGGGTTTAACTTTCGCGCCCGCTTTCACACCTTCCCCATCCAGCGATAACACCAGTTGGTCATTTTCAACCAATCCGCTGGTGACTTCGGTGAACTCCCAATTGGCTAATCCTGTGGTCACGGCGCGCTCTTCCAATATCCCATCGGCTCGATACAGCAACACGCGTTTACCTTCTAACAAAGTGGGCGTGGGGATACGCAAGACTTTGTCGTGCAAGGTGTGAACGATTTCCACATCCGCGCTGTAGCCGACCAATAAATTTTCCGCATCGGGGCGGGTGACAAACTCGACTTCAACTTCCACGGTGCGGGCTTGTTTTTCCAATTCCAGCACATAAGGCGCGATGCGTTTAACTTTGCCCGCGAAGGTTTTTCCTTTGATCGCGTCCAAGGTGATGCGGCTGGTTTGTCCGATTTTGATATGGGCGGCATCGACTTCATCTATCGGCGCGCTGACGTACAAGCAGCGATCATCAATTAAATCTATGGTGGGCAAGGTCAAAATCCCAGGGGGAGAAGGCGTGGCGTATTCGCCTAATTCGCCGCTGATGTCGGCGACAATGCCGTCAAACGGCGCACGCAACACCATGCGTTGCAAGCCTGCTTTTGCCACGTCTATGCGCGATTGGCTTTGTGAAATTTCGCTGCGGGCGGCGTGGCAGGCGGCTTGTTTAGCTTGCGCATTAGCTTCGGCGCGTTCTAGCCCTTCGGCTGAAATAAAGCCTTTATCGCGCAATTGGCGCACGCGCACCGCTTCTTTTTGGCTTAAATCGGCGACTGTACATACTTCGGTGATGCGCGATTGCGTGGTGTGTAATTGTTGCTCGGTTAATTGCACTTGTGCTTGCAAGTCCTCGTTCCATAAGGATAAAAGCACTTCGCCCGCTGTCACGCGCTGTCCTTTTTTAACTAATAATTTGGCAATTTGCCCACCCGCAGGTGCGGATAATTTAGCGCGATGGCAAGCTTTCACCGACCCCGCTCGCGTGTTGTTGACCGTGGCCTCCACCGCGCCGCGTTGCGCTTTGACTAATTGCACCTCAATAGGTGCTGGACGGGTGAAATACCACCCGCCGCCCGCCAAGGCTGCGACGACCAGCCCGCCTACTATCCACCGAACCACCATGTTACATTCTCCAGAAATAAACGCCGCTAGTGCCGCGCGGGGGTGAGTATAGCAAGGCAAACGAATCTACCTTAGCACCTTTACGATCTGACGCTGAGGCGGTGAAGGGGCTTGGTGCGCTGCACCCACTTGGCTGACAACTTCCGCCTCAGCTCGTAAAACGGTTTATTCGGATTTCGTTATGCCTGCGAACACTTGTTGTTGGGTATAAAACACCTTGAGCGATTTTGTACCGAGCAAGGTTAATAATTTCGTGGCATGTTCATCGTCTAGTATAAATTCCACTTTCACCGCCAATTCGCCTGCCAGTTCAAAAAAGGTGTCTTCGTGTAGTTTGCCATGCCGTCCGTAGCCCGCAATGGCACGGAAGGCGGAGCCACCTGAAATACCCAGCTTTTTCGCGGTTTCCAACAGCCATTCATAGAGTGGCATACCCGCGTAATGATGTTGTTCGTTTACATAAAAAGTGAGTATGTTCATGCTGTGGTATTCATCCATTTAAAGGTTTGTATGCCCAAAATCGTCATGCACAATGAGCCGCCCAGATGGGTCAAAATAATCCCCACCGCCCAAGTATATTGACCACGCAGCAGCAGCGTGACGGTTTCGGCGGAAAAAGTCGAGAACGTGGTCAGTCCGCCCAAAAATCCTGTGACAATCAACAATCGCCATTCTGGGCTAAGACTGGGGTGCTGCATAAAAAAGGCCAGTGCTAATCCAATCAAATACCCGCCCAACACATTAGCGATCAACGTCCCTGGGGGGAGTTGCGGTAAATAGGCGTTAAACCAAAGCCCCAAGCCCCAACGCAGCCATGCACCGACCGCCGCGCCGCTGCCGATGGCGAGAAAAGCATATACATTGCCCATCCCGAATCTCCTGAAATAAAGGCGGCCAGTATAGACCAGCAGGTGGGTAAATCACAAAATTGACGGTTTCGTGCATTTTCATTGAATGAAAACAGCGAGACACGTTAAAATCCGCGCCCGCTTAATGCTTTGGCACGTCTGCCAGAAATATCCGCCATGAAATTTTGTCTGGTTTGCCAACATCCCTTTAACGAACCGCACTGGACTTGCCCGTCTTGCGGGGCAACACCCGCGCAACGCGAAGGTTTTAATGCGTTCGCGCCCATCTTGGCGGAACAAAATGATGGCTTTAATCCTGATACTTTCAAACGCTATGCGGCGGTTGAGGCGGGACATTTTTGGTTTGTCGGTCGCAATCAGCTGCTGCGTGATCGTATGTTGCGGCATTTTCCGCAAGCGCGGCATATTTTGGAAATCGGCTGTGGCACAGGGTTTGTGCTGGCAAATACCCGTCGCATTTATCCTGATGCCGAACTCAGCGGTAGCGACATTTTTACCCAAGGGCTGCATTTTGCCCAAAGTCGCGTGCCGAGTGCGACGCTGTTTCAAATGGATGCTTGCCACATTCCTTTTCGCGAGGCGTTTGATTTGATTGGCGCATTTGATGTGCTGGAACATATCGACGATGACCAAGCCGCGTTAAACCAAATTTTTGCCGCGTGCCAAGTGGGCGGTGGCATCGTGCTGACCGTGCCGCAACACCAGTGGTTATGGAGTGCGACCGATGATTATGCCCATCACAAACGTCGCTACACGCGATCAGAATTGGTGGCTAAAGTCCAACAAGCAGGCTTCAAAGTCGGCTATGTCAGCTCTTTTGTCTCCTTGTTATTGCCGCTGATGTTGGCATCTCGCTGGTTGCAAAAATCTGCGCAAGCCGATGACCAAATGGATGCGGGATTCAAAATCGGCAAATTTTCCAACAAATTGCTCGGCGCGGTGATGAAGCTGGAACGCAGCTTATTGTCGCTCGGCATCACTTTCCCCATCGGCGGCTCGTTGCTGCTGATCGCTCAAAAAGGAACACACTAATGGGATACGTCGCACCCAAACACGGCTGGTGGCTGATACTCGCCGTCTTGTTCATCTGGTTTTGCAATTTGGAATACCGCACGCTGATTAAGCCAGACGAAGGGCGTTATGCCGAAATCCCGCGTGAAATGGTGGTCAGCGGCGATTGGACGACCCCGCGCTTAAACGACCTGAAGTATTTTGAAAAGCCGCCGCTGCAATACTGGGCGACGGCGACCGCCTACACCGTATTCGGTCAACATCAATGGACATCGCGTTTATGGACGGCGTTGACTGGTTTCGCGGGCATTGTGCTGGTGTGGATTGCGGGTGTGCGCCTGTTTGGACGCGAAACCGCGTGGTATGCCACGCTGCTCTTGGGCAGTAGCTTGCTGTATGTGCTGATGTCCCACGCCAATACGCTGGATATGGGGGTCACGTTTTTTATCACGCTGGGCATCGTCGGGCTGCTGTTCGGGCAAAGTGCCACCGACCCGCAATCACAGCGCAACGGCATGTGGTTAGCATGGGCAGGTATGGCGTTGGCAGTGCTGAGCAAAGGCTTGATGGGCATTATTCTCCCTGGCACGGCGGTGCTGATTTATGCCGCCATCCATCGCGATTTGGGTGTATTGAAGCGGATGCACTGGCTGTCAGGGCTGGCGATTTTCTTCGCCATTACCGCGCCGTGGTTTTATTTGGTGATGAAAGCCAATCCCGAATTTTTCGAGCGATTCTTTATTTACGAACACTACACGCGCTTCACCACCAAAGATTTGGGACGCTACCAACCTTGGTACTACTTCGTGCCGATTTTGATCGCGGGCGCATTGCCGTGGACGTTGTTGATGTTTGACAGCATGGCGCGCAGTTGGCGCGTGCCGAAACATTACAATTTGTCGGATAAACCCTTCCACCCTGCGCGTTTCTTGCTGATTTGGGCGGTGTTTATCTACGTGTTTTTCTCGATGTCGGGTTCAAAATTACCATCGTATTTGTTGCCGATGTTCCCCGCACTGGCGTTATTGATGGGCAAACGCCTGACTGAAATCCGCGAGAAAACCTTGATTTGGCAACTCGTGCCGATTGTGCCTGTAGCAGGACTATTCATTTGGTTAGGACTGAATGTGGATCGCTTCGCCGATACCGTGTTGCAAAAATCCTTATATCCCAACTATCAACCTTGGCTGGTAGCGGGAGCTGGCGCGTTGTTAATCGGCGTACTGCTTGCCATCGCTTTGTTGCTCAAAAACCGTAAACCTACCGCCGTGCTGGTATTGTCTTTGTCGGCGTTGCTCATGGCGCAAATTTCTTTAACGGGCTATGAAACCGTGGCGAAGGAACGCTCCGCCAAACATGTCGCCACTGCCATCCGTGCATACGTCACCCCCACCATCCCGTTTTATTCGGTGCTGACTTACGAACAAACTTTGGCGTTCTACCTCAAGCACACATTCACGCTGGTGCAATACCAAGATGAAATGGCGTTTGGTATCAAACAAGAACCAGAACGCTGGATACCCACGCTCGCCGCCTTTCACGACGTATGGGCAAAACAACCGCAAGCCTTAGCCATCATGCCCGTTTGGGCTTACCCGCAACTACAACAACTCAATATCCCCATGACCATCATCTACCAAGACACACTACATATTGTGGTGAAAAAACCATGAGCCTGATTAGCTTTATCCTCATCGTCACAGGCGTGATGCTCAACGTCGCCGCGCAATTGCTCATCAAATCAGGCACCAACGCGATTGGTTATTTTGAATACACCCGCGAAAACATCCTGCCCATAGGCTGGAAACTCGCCACCGAACCTCACATCATCGGCGCGCTGACCTGCTATGTGGTCGGCGTAGTCGTGTGGATTTTGGCGTTATCGCGTGTGCAAGTCAGCATCGCCTACCCTTTGTTATCGCTGGGCTACATCGTCAACGCCGTCGCCGCCAACTACCTGTTTGAAGAAGCCATCACCCCCAGCAAGATGATCGGCATGGGGATTATTATCGTCGGCGTAGTGGTGATTTCGAGGGCGTAATGAATCAGCTATTAGTCGTTAGTTGGTAGGGTGGATAAGCGTAGCGCATCCACCATTTTTTGAAATATATTCATATTTCTAGCTTGCGAACTCACGACGAGCAACGCAAAACGCAACGAATCAGCCGCATCATGTTGGAACGGAAGGAATGGTATGACACCCGAAGCACAAAGTAACTTTCACCGCAATCTCGCTCAGTTCAAACCCGAAGACCCTGAAGCCATTGAACTGCTGGCGCAAGCCCACGCCGCTTTTGCCCAAGCCGAATTTATCCGTGCCGAACAACTCCTCAAACAAGCCAAAGAAAAGGATGCCATTGCCGCAAAAGCAGTGATGGAACGCGCCCTGCAACGGTTATTTTCCGCCAGTGAATCGGAAATAATCGTCAATCACGCGCTTCCCATCGCGCAACAGGGAGAAGCTGAAATACAAGCGCGTTTAGCAATGATGGAACAGACCTTAGGGGCAGATCATCCTGATTTAGCAGAATATTTAAATCAGCTAGGGCTGCGTCATTATGAGCAAGGTAACTACGCCGATGCTGAACCCTTGTTTCAACGTGGTTTAGTGATTCGGGAAAAAATCTTGGGCAAAGAGCATCCCGATGTTGCCGAAAGCTTAAATAATTTAGCAGCACTTTATCATGCCCAAGGTAACTACGCGGCGGCTGAATCTTTGTATCAACGCAGTTTAGTGATTCGGGAAAAAACCTTGGGAAAAGAGCATTTCGATGTTGCCATAAGTTTGAATAATTTGGCAGGACTTTATCAAAATCAAGGCAACTATGCAGCTGCTGAATCTTTGTTTCAACGTAGCTTGACCATTCTGGAAAAAAAATTGGGAAAAGAACATCCCGATGTTGCACAAAGTTTGAATAATTTGGCAGGAATTTATCACGATCAAGGTAACTATGCTGCTGCTGAACCTTTGTACCAACGGAGTTTGGAGATTCGGGAAAAAACTTTGGGTAAAGAGCATCCTGCTGTTGCCAATAGTTTGAATAATTTAGCAACGCTTTATCAAGACCAAGGCAATTACGCGGCTGCTGAATCCTTGTTTCAGCGTAGCTTAAGCATTGTGGAAAAGTCTTTGGGTAAAGAACATCCCGATGTTGCCAATAGTTTGAATAATTTAGCGGGGCTTTATCAAGCTCAAGGTAAGTACGCCGATGCTGAACACTTGTTTCAGCGTAGTTTAATTATTTTTGAAAAAACCTTGGGCAAAGCTCATCCTGATGTTGCTAAAAATTTGAATAACATAGCATCGCTTTATCAAGACCAAGGTAATTCAGCTGCTGCTGAACCTTTGTACCAACGGAGTTTGGATATTCGGGAAAAAACTTTGGGCAAAGATCATCCTGATGTTGCCAATAGTTTGAATAATTTAGCAACGCTTTATCAAGACCAAGGCAACTACGCGGCGGCTGAATCCTTGTTTCAGCGTAGCTTAAGCATTTGGGAAAAAACTTTGGGTAAAGAGCATCCCGATGTTGCCAATAGTTTGAATAATTTAGCCGTACTTTATCAAGACCAAGGCAACTACGCGGCTGCTGAGCCGTTGTTGCAACGTAGTTTGGTGGTTAGGGAAAAAATATTGGGAAAAGAGCATCCCGATGTTGCCACCAGCTTGAATAATCTAGCAATGCTTTATCAAGCCCAAGGCAACTATGCCGCCGCCGCGCCTTTATTTCAGCGCAGTTTGACTATTCTGGAAAAAACTTTAGGTAAAGACCACCCCAAAACCCAACTGGTTAGAGAGCATTCGTATGGTTCTCGCCGAATTGCAGTAATGAAAATCGAACAGCTTAAAGTCACCAATTTCAAATGTTTTGAAGCATCGACCTTTCACTTTCACCCTGAATTTAACTTGGTGGTGGGCGAAAACGGCAAAGGCAAAACTTCTTTGCTGCGTGCCTTGGCGGTCGCGTTGGGCGGTTGGGCGCACGCCTATATCAAAGACAAGGATAACTTGCGCCCGATTGAAGAGGATGAAATCCGTCAGGTGCAAGAAGCAGGGCGATTTACGAAAAGTCGCATTACTCAAATTGAGGTACAAGGCACGACCAAAATTGTTGATTACCAACAACAAGCCGAAAACGGCAAAGCAAGTTGGTCGCGTACACGCCAAGACACGGGCGAGCATACTTTTGCCAAAGGTCAGATTGTGTATGACAGTGGCATCAAACAAGACATTGACTTTGCGCGATTAGGGGCGGATGTGCTGCACTATATCGAACAAGGACAATCGTTTGATTTACCGTTGATTGCTTTCTACGAATGTGGTCACTTGCGGACAACGATTAAAAAATTTAATCCTGAAGCAGCGGCAACTAAGCGTTATTCACGTTTTGATCCCTATATAGACTGTTTTCATGCAGGCGCGGACTTGAGCGAGGTGGCAACTTGGGTGTTTAAAGAAGACATGGCGGCAAAAGGTTCAGAGCGCGCCAAGTCTAAAATTCAGCTTTTTCAAATTGCGGTAAAAGCCGCGATTGAAAATTGCACCGCCATTCGGTATGACTTTGATCGGAGCGGCATCGTGTTGGATTTTGACGATGGGCGAATCATCCCGTTTGAACACCTAAGCGATGGACAGCGCACCATCATCGGGCTGTTCTGCGACTTAACGCGTCGCGCCGTTATTATGAACCCTCACTTGGGCGGCAATGTCTGCGCGGAAACGTCAGGCATCGTACTCATCGACGAACTGGATTTGCATCTGCACCCCAAATGGCAACGTGTTGTCATCGGGAATCTACGTCGCATTTTTCCTAAAATTCAGTTTATTTGCACTACACATTCGCCACAGTTGATGGGACAAGTAAAGGCGGACGAAATTATTTTGTTGGGTAGTGAAACGCGGCATCCCGCCCAAAGTTTTGGAATGGACTCTAACTGGGTGCTGCGTCATCTGATGGGAAGCGATGATCGCGATCCTGATGTGGCGGCAAAGTTGGATGCAATTTTTGAAGATATCGAGGAGGCTCGTTTTGACGAAGCCTTAGCGGCGGTGAAAACACTGCGCGCTGAAATTGGCGAGCATCCTGAATTGGTTGAAGCCGAAGCTCTGATTAGTCGCTATACGCGGTTTAAACCATCTGAATCGGAGTAATTGCCATGCGTTTTATTAAAAAGGGAGGCGAACCGTCAGCTTTTACTGAGTGGAAAGAGCTCAATCAACGGTTATCGCCGCAAAATTTGTCATACAAAAACCTACAAAATCCACAAAAGGAAATAGTTAAAGATAGCTTACTAAAAGAGCAGGGTTTTGTGTGTGGTTACACCATGAGTAGGTTAGATAGCACTAAGAATCTTCATATCGAACACATTGAGAGCCAATCAGGTAACCCAGAAAAGGATTTGGACTACAGTAATATGTTGGCTTGTTTTCCCGAGAATGGTGGTGATGAATCGCATGGATATGGAGCTCCGATTAAAAAGGGTAAATCGGTTGTGTTAAATGTGAATTTTGTTTCTCCTCATAATCCTGAGTGTGAAGCACATTTTATTTATGACAAAGATGGTGGCGTGTCTGCAACCTCTGAAGCTGCGAAGCTAACGATTCAGGCACTTAAGCTTGATCATCAGAAATTATGCGATTTTAGGAAACAAGCTGCCGAAACACATGGATTGACTTTGAAAGTCAGAAGCGCACGAACTAAAAGAGAATTCAAGAGTGTCGCTGAAGCACGACGTTTTGCGCAAGAAGTAATGCTGCCTGCCGTCGATGGAAAGTTAGAGCCATATTGTGTGGCATTGGCACAAATCGCATTGGATTTTGCCCACAAAGAAGAACAAAGATGCAACAGTTTGAGAGCAAGCTAAACCACAATGCTTACATGACTGAAATTTTCCACGTTTTCTATTTCCATATTTTCGTTCAAAGGACTCAAACATGACCCGTCATCTCCCTTTTTCTCAACCTTTTATTGACGAAGATACCATTGCAGCGGTCGGCAATGTATTGCGTTCGGGCTGGATTACCAGCGGGCCTAAGGTCGCGGCGTTTGAAGCGCAGTTGTCGGCGTATTTTGGTGGTCGTCCTGT
>FZPZ01000037.1_pt1 | contig 26907 bp, 28 predicted proteins | sample 1534811 | NCBI WGS metagenome assembly FZPZ01 (sample SAMEA104161953, study PRJEB21768) | metagenome | biome: subterrestrial habitat; feature: phreatic zone; material: underground water | place: France | collected 2016-06-01 | depth 60 m | reverse complement strand
AGATCTACACTCTTTCCCTACACGACGCTCTTCCGATCTCTGTTGCTGAAATCATGCACCTAGCTTCGGAGGCAAACAGATAATGAACGAGGACACCACCGCTGTGGCTGTAAAGAAGTCATATCTGGATTTTTTGAATGCGCCGTACCCTACAAAAAAATATTATGCAGAAGCGCGGGAGGTTTGGGAGGAATACGCAAAATGCGCGCTGAAAAACAGAAAGGATGCATGGGACAATCTTTACGAGTTCAAAGATTCAGTTTTGGGCAATGAGATTCGAGGCGCGTTGCGCGGCCACATTGCCAAGCTGCAAAAAAATCGCTGTTGCTATTGCCAAACACCACTACAAAATATCGCTCATGCCAAACCACTTGAACATATTTTGCCACGTAAGGATTACCCACAATTTTCTGTTTTATATGAAAATATTGCCGTCTCTTGCTTCAACTGCAATCACCATAAAAGTGCTGCTAATTGGGGAAGTCTGGATAAGAAAGCGACTAAATACTACAAATCAGAGAAAGAGATCACAACGTTCTTTCACCCACGCTTTCATATTTATGATGCCCATATCCGCTACGTTAAACTAGAAACAAATGACACACTGATCTCGATTTATATGGGACAGACCGAACAAGGAAGGCATTTGTGCCGAAAGCTCCTAATGGAAATTTCAAGACAAGATGCACTGTATCGCAACAATCCCACATTAAAATCATCCATTGAGAAACTGCAACAATATGGTCTAGAAAATACACAAGAAGGTCATTCTGAGCTTTCCAAATTTCGTGATCTACTTCATCAAGCGATAATCAAAATTGGAGACGCTTAACCAGTTCGTTGTCCCATGCACATAAAAAACACAACCAGTTGCTTTGCTGACGAAACGATCTTGACCAGTTGTAACAATCCTCAGCTTATACCAAGCGCAAGGCAGGCTCACGACTCACAGCTCTGGACTCAGGAGGAACGGATTTAATCAGTGTCACTTGAGGCTAATCAAATATAATCACCCTGATTAAAGCTGATTTTAAGGAGGTTGAAATGCTGACTAAAGTGTTGACGGCGCATGTTCCCATTCCACTGATAGACAAGGTGGATCAAATTGCGGCGCGGATGGAACGCTCTCGTGGCTGGGTGGTGAAACAGGCATTGGCTGCTTGGGTCGATCAAGAGGAATTACGTCGTCAGTTGACGTTGGATGCGATGGCGGATGTGGATGCGGGGCAGGTCATCGATCATCAGTCAGTACAAGCTTGGGCGGACAGCCTGAATACGGATGCGCCATTGCAGGTGCCACGCTGATGGAGCTGAAGTGGACGAACAAGGGTTTGTCTGACTTGGCAAGACTGCACACGTTTTTGTTGCCATTCAATCAGCAAGCGGCGGCTGCCACCGTGCAATCCCTAACCGCCGCTCCGACGAAACTTTTGTTGCAACCGCGTCTGGGTGAAAGGTTGGATGAGTTTGATCCGCGCGAGGTGCGTCGCCTCTTGGTGGGTGCGTATGAAATGCGTTACGAAATTCAGGGAACGACGCTCTATGTGTTGCGACTCTGGCATACGCGAGAAAATCGCTAAGACAGCACGGATTGATGCGTTATGCCGATGTTGGCAAGTGGCCCTTAAAAATTCAATCTGTAGCAACGCTGTAAAAACCAGTAAAATGCGCGCCTTTGTTTAAGCCTGAACACCTCATCGAAATGCTTACCTTTCAACAAATCATCCTCACGCTACAAAATTATTGGGACAAACAAGGTTGCGCGCTGTTGCAACCTTACGATATGGAAGTCGGTGCGGGCACGTCGCACACCGCCACGTTTTTACGCTCACTCGGCCCAGAGCCTTGGAAAGCCGCGTATGTGCAACCCTCGCGTCGTCCGAAAGACGGGCGTTACGGCGAAAATCCCAATCGCTTGCAACATTACTATCAGTTCCAAATCGTCCTCAAACCCGCGCCCGCGAACATTTTGGAGCTGTACCTCGGTTCGTTGGAAGCCTTGGGGTTCGACTTAAAACAAAACGACATCCGCTTTGTAGAAGACGACTGGGAAAACCCGACGTTAGGCGCGTGGGGCTTGGGCTGGGAAGTGTGGCTGAACGGCATGGAAGTGACCCAATTCACCTATTTTCAACAAGTCGGCGGCATTGATTGCAAACCGATTACAGGCGAAATCACCTACGGTTTGGAACGCTTGGCGATGTATTTGCAAGGCGTGGAAAGCGTGTATGACCTCGTGTGGACGGACGGCGTGAGCTACGGCGACGTGTATCACCAAAACGAAGTCGAGCAATCCACTTACAACTTTGAACGCAGCGACGTGGAATTCTTGTTGGGCGCGTTCGGCAGCTTTGAGAAACAAGCCAAGCATTTGATGGAGCAACAACTCGCCTTGCCCGCTTACGAACAAGTGCTCAAAGCCGCGCATACCTTCAACTTGTTGGACGCACGCGGCGCGATTTCGGTCACAGAACGGGCAGCGTACATCGGACGCATCCGCAATCTAGCCCGCTCTGTTGCCGCCGCCTACCTAGACAGCCGCGCCCGCCTAGGCTTCCCCATGGCAAAACGCGAATGGGCGGAAGACGTGTTGGCGCAATTGGAAAAGAAAGCGGCGTAACGTGCCTAGTGCATGGAGATTTTTCGGGAAAATGGCATGAATTCTTTCGTTACTGAAACCGACCCCCGCGCCGTGCGCACTTGGGTGCATAGGCGTGTGGTGTTTGTCGAATTGACCGATGGTCGTCAGATTGGCTTTCCGTCCAGCCGTTTTCGCCTCCTCAGTCAGGCGAGCGACCAAGAGCTGGGTGAGGTGCAACTGAGGTTGGAGGGCGCAGCCCTGCGTTGGGAAAATTTGGATGAGGACATCACCATACGCGGCATCCTCGAAGGACGTTTTCAACGCCCCTTGCCGCTGGAAAAGCAGGCTGCGTAAGGCGTGCGCCATACTTTGCTGACCGTTTAAAGGAACATCGACATGGATAGTAAAACATTGCGTGAATGGCAAAAAGTACTGCGTCAAAGTGGCGATCCCATGCCGACGACAGACCCTCGTTATGTGTTTAATTTGCATGGTTCTGATAGAGAAGATGTGATTGAGGCGTTGTCGCAAGATATTCAACTCACGGATGGAACAGCGATTTATTACTTTACGGGGCAGCGTGGCACGGGAAAAAGTAGCGAACTGTTGCGCTTAACCGCCAAATTGGATGGGACGGGAGAATTCCGTTGCGTGCTGTTTGATGCCACGGAATATCTCAACGATACCCAGCCCATCACGGTTGAAATGCTGTTGTTGATGCTCGCCGTCGGGGTAAGAGATTGGTTAAAAACGCATTATCCCGAAGCCGAAAAAGATGCGGAGTCCCCGCTTGAGCGGTTTAAAAATTGGTTAGGCAAAACAGAGGTTGAATTAAAAGAAGTTTCCATTAACGAGCACCTCAAATTTAATCTTAAAGATGCGCAACTTACCATCGACCAAAAATTACGTTCGCTAACCAGTGAGCAGGATTTTTTAAATAAAATCAGAGCATTCGTTAAAGAAATGGCGGATTGGCTTAAAAAACGTGAAAAGCGTGAAGTGGTGATTCTGGTGGATTCACTGGAGCGTTTGCGTGGCAAGTCGGGCGATGATGGTGCGGAAATGTTCGACAGTGTCGTGCGCACGTTTAGCGAACAATATGAACACTTACGCATCCCCCTAGTACAAATTGTGTATGCCGTCCCGCCTTATTTATGCTTGTTAAGCAATATTCGTAATTTAGTGCCTTTTTATTCCTTGGCTTCCGTGCGCGTGTATGAAACACCCAGTACCAATCGTCGTCAACCGCGTGAAAAAGGTCTGGCGGTCATGCGCGACTTGTTGGAAAAACGCATTCCAGACTGGGAAAAAGTCTTTACCAAAGATGCCATTGATAAACTTTCGATGATTTCAGGCGGGGATTTGCGGCATTTTCTGCGTCGTCTGATGGTGGATGCGATTTATCAAGCGCAATACGCCTTGGATCGCCTCCCGCTACAGGAAAACGATGCCATTATTCAATCACTGAAAGACACCAGCGAAGTGGAAATGGCGCAGCTCACAGTGCGCAACGATTGGGTATTGCTCAGAAGCGTGGCAAAAGAGAACAAGGTGATTGCCAATAATCGTGGGCATGACTTTTCTGCACTGGCGTATTACCTCGATAACCGCGTCATTCTCAATTATCGCAATGGCAAAGAATGGTACGACCTGCACCCCTGTTTATGGGCGACGATTGAGGCGGCTGCCGATCCTGCACCATGACCGAACACGCCCTGTCCGCGCCGCCTGCTGTGGCGAATCTGGAAAACAACGAGTTTGAAGCCGCTTGGCAGCGGCTGTTGTTGTTGCTGGAAACGCCTGAGCATTTTGGCGTGATGTTTGTGTTTACGGGTAATGACTTGTTGCGTCAGGCATTGCTATCGCGCTTGGAACAGGCGGCAACAGGGTGGGCGTTGGCGGTGCAATTCTTGCCCGAACAACCGTGGAAACTGCCCGATCTGCATCTCACCGCGCTTGACTCCACCGAAGCCGAACCCGCTTGGTTGCGGCTCATTTTGGCGGATTGCTTAAACACCCTATTGCCCGCTGCACCCACTGCCTTGCGCGTGGGGATTTTGTCGTTGGACGGCAATTTGCCCTTGGCTTTGCACACCGCCTTGAGCGCGCAATCGGCTTGGACACCCTCCGACAGCAGCGATCCGATTCAAGCCAGCATCCGCTGGGCGCACCTGCTGCGCCGCGAATTGCTCGCCCGCCTCAACGAACGCCGCACCCAGTTGGAACAACGCGGCCCGCTGCTGATTTTATTGCCGCTGGATGCCACCAAACAAACCGCCGAACTCGCCCCCGACCTGTGGACGGTGCGCCTGACTTCGCACTATTTGCAACCGCAAGCGACCAACATGGATATGCCCACGCTCCCGCCTTTGCCTGATGCGAAGCGTATTACTACTGGCGGCGAAATCACCCCCGCCCACCGCGAAATTTTGGTGCACTGGCAACAGCGGCAACAAGCGGGCAATACCAAAGGGCTGCAAGTATGGGACGGGATACTGGCACTGGATACGGCACGGGCATTGGGTTTGAGTAAAACGGAAGTGCAGAAAATTGCCCAGCAAGTGGTTGCGCTCGCCTATCTTCGTGGTTCGGTGCGCGAGCAAATGATGGCGCAAAACGCGCTGGGCGATGTGGCGCGGGATAATGGCGAACGGGAATCCGCCCTAGAAGCCTATCAAATAGCCTTCAAGATCGCCCAAGTCCAACACACTGCCGCGCCCGATAACACACTCTGGCAGCACGACTTGAGCGTGTCGCACAACAACATCGGCAACATCCAAAAAGCCCAAGGCGATTTGGCGGGCGCGCTGTTGTCCTACCGCGCCAGTTTGACCATCAGCGAACGCCTCGCACAGCACGATGCGGCGAATACCAAAAGGCAGCGCGACTTGAGCGTGTCGCACAACAACATCGGCAACATCCAAAAAGCCCAAGGCGATTTGGCGGGCGCGCTGTTGTCCTACCGCGCCAGTTTGACCCTCCGCGAACGCCTCGCCCAGCACGATGCGGCGAATACCGAATGGCAGCGCGACTTGAGCGTGTCGCACGACAACATCGGCGACATCCACCTAGCCCAAGGCGATTTAGCTGGCGCGCTGCTGTCCTACCGCGCCAGTTTGACCCTCCGCGAACGCCTCGCCCAGCACGATGCGGCGAATACCGAATGGCAGCGCGACTTGAGCGTGTCGCACGAGAAAATCGGCGACATCCACCTAGCCCAAGGCGATTTAGCTGGCGCGCTGCTGTCCTACCGCGCCAGTTTGACCCTCCGCGAACGCCTCGCCCAGCACGATGCGGCGAATACCGAATGGCAGCGCGACTTGAGCGTGTCGCACGAGAAAATCGGCGACATCCACCTAGCCCAAGGCGATTTAGCGGGCGCACTGGTGTCCTTCCGCGCTAGTCATGCCATTTTTGAACGCCTCGCCCTGCACGATGCGGCGAATGTGCTATGGCAAACGGATATGGTGGTGTCGTGTTGGAAATTAGCGGAAGTGAGCCAAGGCGAGGAAGCAAAAGGATTTTTACGGCGCGGCTTGGCGATTTTGGAACGGCTGGCGCGGGAAGATCGTTTGAATGCAGAACAAAAAGGCTGGGTGCAACTGTTCCGCGACGCGTTGGCGAAGTAGCCCGTATGCAATACGGGAATACAACGCGTCAAACCCCGTATTGCATACGGGCTACGGCGGTGTTTCGACAAGCCGCACTGAATTGATGATATTTTTGAATTAACCCATTGTGATGATTGAAAAAATGATGCTTAAAAATTTACTTGTGGAATTGTTTGTTGAGGAACTGCCCCCTAAATCGTTGAAAAAATTGGGCGAGGGTTTTGCCGCGACCTTGGCTTCGAGTTTGAAGGCGCAAGGCTTGGCGGGGGATGGCGCGGAAGTGGTTGCTTACGCTACGCCGCGTCGTTTGGCGGTTTGGGTATCGGATGTGGCGGTGCAGGCTGCTGACAAGCGGGTGTCGCAAAAGTTGATGCCTGTCGCGGTGGGCTTGGATGCCAATGGCAATGCCACGCCCGCGTTGTTGAAAAAACTCGCGGCATTGGGCGCGGATGCGTCTGTCGTGCCGAATCTGACCCAAGCGGCAGATGGCAAGGCGCAGGCGTTGTTTTTTGAAAACGTGTTGGCGGGCGCGACCTTGGCGGAGGGGCTGCAAAAAGCCTTGGATGAAACCTTGGCGAAATTGCCGATTGCCAAAGTGATGACTTATCCCAACCCGTCTGGTGAAGGCTGGGCGACGGTGAATTTTGTCCGCCCTGCGCATGGTTTGGTGGCGTTGCATGGCGCGGACATCGTGCCGATCAGCACCTTGGGGCTGCAAGCGGGACGCACCACGCAAGGACATCGCTTTGAAGCGGCGAACGCGGTGATTAGCTTGAATGACGCGGACAGCTACGCGCAGCAATTGGCGGACGAAGGTGCGGTGATCGCCAGTTTTGCCGAACGTCGTGCGAACATTGTGCGCCAACTGACGGCGGCTGCCGCGCAGCAAAATTTGCAACCCATTGACGATGAAGCCTTATTGGACGAAGTGACCGCGCTGGTGGAACGCCCGAATGTGCTGATGGGGCAATTCGAGGCGGAATTCCTCGCTGTGCCGCAGGAATGTTTGATTTTGACCATGAAGGCGAATCAAAAATACTTCCCGTTGTTGGACGCTACTGGCCGTTTGACCAATAAATTTTTGATCGTGTCCAACATTCGCCCCGCCGATGCCAGTTTGGTGATTCAAGGCAACGAACGCGTGGTGCGCCCGCGCTTGGCGGATGCGAAATTTTTCTTTGACCAAGATCGCAAAAAACCGCTGGATGCCCGCGTGTTGGGCTTGTCCAAAGTGGTGTATCACAACAAACTCGGCACGCAAGGCGAACGCGTCGAACGCGTGCAAGCCATCGCCCGCGCCATCGCCGCGCAACTGGGCGACGAAACTTTGGTGCGCCAAGCCGACCAAGCCGCGTTGTTAGCCAAAGCGGATTTATTGACCGATATGGTTGGCGAATTCCCCGAATTGCAAGGCATCATGGGACGCTACTACGCCCAACACGACGGCTTGAGCGACGACATCGCCTTTGCCATTGAAGACCATTACAAACCGCGTTTTGCGGGCGACGAATTGCCGCGCAACCTCGTCGGCATCTGCGTTGCGTTGGCGGATAAGTTGGAAACCTTGGTCGGGATGTTCGGCATCGGACAAATTCCCACGGGCGACAAAGACCCGTTCGCACTGCGTCGTCATGCCTTGGGCGTGATTCGGATGTTGGTGGAAAAAGCCTTACCGTTGAACGTGTTGGACTTGGTGCGTGCCGCCTTCGCGGGTTTCCCAGCGGGTGTGTTGAACGATGCAAACGCCGAAGTTGCCAACTTTGTGTATGACCGCTTATCAGGCACGCTGCGTGAACAAGGCTACAGCGCGCAAGAAGTCGATGCGGTGTTGTCGCTGCGTCCGCAACAATTGAGCGAAGTGCCGAAACGCCTTGCCGCCGTGCGCGCCTTCGCCGCCTTGCCCGAAGCCGCCGCGCTGGCAGCCGCCAACAAACGCGTGGGCAATATCTTGAAAAAAGTCGAAGGGGATTTGCCCAACGCGGTCAGCATCGACTTGTTGCAAGAGTCCGCTGAACAAGCACTCTACCAAGCCTTAAGCCAAGTTGCCCCCCAAGCCGATGCCGCCTTTGCCGCAGGAGACTACACCGCTTCGCTGCAAACCTTGGCAACCCTGCGCGACCCCGTCGATGCCTTCTTCAACGGCGTGATGGTGAATGCCGAAGACTTAGCCCTGCGCGCCAACCGCTTGGCATTATTGGCAAAACTGCACCAAGCCATGAACCAAGTGGCGGATTTGGCGAAGTTGGCGAGCTAATTCGGTATGTTGGAAATTGATTGGATCAAGACATCTGTTGGCAACGATCACTATCGTTATTCCCGACATGGCGACCAAGAGCGGCAAAACGATAATTTAACGCTTGCCGACATCAGTCAAGCCTTGCTAAATGGGCGCATACTTGAGCAATATGCCGATACGGGGCGCGGGGAAAGCTGTTTGGTCGTGGGTTTTAGCGATCACGGCATTCCCATTCATGTGGTTTGCGGCAATATGGGCGTGGTGTTGGTCATCATTACCGTTTACATTCCCACGCCGCCAAAATTTACCAATCCTTTTGAACGAGGTTAATCATCATGGCTGACCATTGCGTATTTTGCGGACACAAACACCTTGAAGCGAAACTCACGCGCTATATTTATCAAAAAGAAGAGCAGCTTCTGCTGGTGGATCATGTGCCGTGTCTGGAATGCACTTTTTGTGGCGAACAGTATTTTGAAGCCACGGTGTTAAAGCAAATTGAAAGCGATTATTTTGCGATTCACCAACAACAGAAAAAACCGAGAAGAATCATGCAGGTTGCGGTAGAAGATTTTTGTGTGGCAGCATAATCTAAAATGAACATCGTCAGATTAAAGCAAATAAATCAATCAGGTAGGGTGATTTTATGCGCTATACCTTGCCCGCGATGCGTTGATAGGAACACGGCTTTCGCACGCAAGGCGTGTTCCTACGGTAGCGGGCCCCTACCTGCTCTTCAAGCAGCTATTAGTCGTTGGTCGCTAGTCATTAGTTAAAAGCAGCACGCTAACGACTCCCAACTAACGACAAAGAGCTAATGACTAACGACTAGCAACTAACGACTAAACCATGAAACTCATCATCCTAGACCGCGACGGTGTGATTAACCACGATTCGGCGCAATTTATTAAAAATCCTGCGGAGTGGCAGCCGATTGCGGGGAGTTTGGAGGCGATTGCGCGGCTGAATCAGGCGGGGTATCGCGTGTTGGTGGCGACCAACCAGTCGGGCGTGGGGCGCGGGTTGTTTGATATGCCGATGCTCAATGCGATACACGACAAGATGCACAAAGCCTGTGCGCAAGTGGGGGCGCGGATTGACGCGGTGTTTTTCTGCCCGCATACCAGCGAGAATCATTGCCATTGCCGTAAACCCAAAACGGGGATGCTGGAAGAAATCGCCAATCGTTACAACACCAATTTGGCGGATGTTCCCGTGGTGGGCGATTCCTTGCGCGACTTGCAACCCGCCGCCGCGATGGGCGCGCAGCCGTATTTGGTGCTGACGGGCAAAGGCGAAAGAACCCGCGAAACGGGCGGATTGCCTGAAACCACGCGGATTTTCCCTGATTTGGCGGCAGTGGTGGCCACGTTGCTTTAATGCCAATTTAAACGCAGGGCAATAACGATTGCCCCTTGCACCCACTCAATACCCCCTTAATTTACACCTGCGATATTGGAGAAATTGAAGTTACTGTAACGCCACGGGAGGGATGCGGTAACGATACTTATCCGCTGGTGAACACGGTGCTATGGTCTTCCACGAATTATCAGCCTTGGCATAATCATTCCCGCTGACGCTCATGATTCATTGGATGCACATTTACTTTAACTTATTTCAAAAGGAAAGATCATGGCTACAGTTTATGTAATGGTAGTGGTAAACGTATCACAGGCGGTTGCTTCGAGTAATTTGGGCGCGTATGTCTATATGGCTGATACGACTGGATTTTCTGGCAGCGGACAAGGGGGAAATGAACTGATTACGACGGTGACAGACGGCAACACCATTATCTGGAGCGTGGTTCCAATTGACCCCGCCACATCGGTCTCGATTGTTAATTTTACGGGGCAAGCAATACCAGGCTTAATCAAACCAGTGGAATATGCCCAATATAACGATACCGTTTGGGGCGGGCAGGTTCTGAGTCTCGGCACCCATGTCCAATACAGTATGACTCTGCTGCTAAATGGCGCAGACCAACTGACCTTTGATCCATTCATTACATCCAACCCGCCACAATAAAGCTTCACGTCTTAACTCGCTTCGCGCCTTAACACGTCAGGTGGATTCGCCGTCAGGCAATCCACCTTTTTGCTATCCGCTCATCGCGGTCTTCATTGGGATAAACCGAGATAGGGGTAGAGAAAGGCTCTCGCCCTCCCTCCGAACCGTGCGTGCGGTTCTCCAGTCAAGAGTTCCCACATCGGGACTGAATATCCACTTGTCTGTCATATGGTGAGACAGTTTCAAGCAGCGCAGCTTTGGGTTTGAGACTGCAATTCCATGACCAGAACCATCAGCAGAAATCCACTTCGTTTTCAAATCAATGCCACGATTCTAAAGCCAGCAATTCTCATTTTGACCGTGGGCACGACAAATTCGTCCCGTTGCTGGTGAATAAGGCTGGGTTTTCACCCTTTCGGGCGATGTACGAATTTGTCGTACCCACAAAACCCCTCTGTTTAGTCAAAATGAAAAATGAGAATTGCTGGCACGCGATGTGAAAGGTTTATATGCTAAACGCGACAAGGTAGAATTACTAATTTACGAGCATTGGCAGCCGCTATGAGTCGCCTTGTTCACCTGAAATTCGATTCGATTAAGTGCAATATACCCTGGCGCAATGCGTTGATTTTTTGATGGCACAGAGATGTCGCCATTGATGGGTCTGGAACACGATTTTTCACCCGCCCAATAACATGAACGATTATTTACGTACTTTTTTTTGCTATGACCCACGCGGTATTAAACGAGCGGTATTGCTCAATTTTGTCGCGGCCTTTACGGAGGGGGTGGGGTTGTTATTGCTGCTGCCCTTGTTATCTTTGGCGGGGGTTATGGGGCAAGCGGGCGGGAGCATCGCGTGGCTTCCCCCCTTGGATGCAGCACTTGCGGCACTCGGTATAAGCTGGAACATGGAAAGCGCGCTTATCCTATTTGTTGCGCTGGTTTTTATTCAGTCACAATTGACCCTGCGACGAGATCGTGAATCCAACGCGCTGCAACTGCGCTTTGGGGATTATTTGCGCAAGCAGTTATATGCTGCGATTGCGCGTGCCAAGTGGCATTTTTTGATGGAGCATCACAGCGGGGAGCTGTTAAGCGTACTGACCAGCGAGGTGCAACGTGTTGCGACAGGTACTTCTTTCCTGTTGCGCTTTTTCACCATCGCAGTCATGTTGCTGGCTTATTTAACGGTTGCGTTACGCTTGTCCATTGGCTTGACTTTATTGGCATTGATCACGGGTGTGCTGTTGTGGACACTGTTGCGTGGGGCGGACGATGTAGCCAAACAAGGTGGCAAGACGCTAAATCAGGCAAACCGCAATTTGTTTGACCAAATACAAGAATTTATTTCTGCCATGAAACTGATCAAAATTCATGGGGAAGAGGCGGGCAATGTACATCGCTTTAATCATCAAGTTGATCAAGTCAGTGAACGCTTTATTGAGTTTCAACAAATTCGTTCTCGCGTGCAAGCCGTGTATCGAGTTGGGGGGGCGATAGCACTTGCGCTGGTGAGTTATGCTGCGTTGACGTGGTTTAAGCTGCCCGCCGTCGATTTGCTGGTGATGATTGCTATTTTTGCCAGAATGTTGCCGCAACTTGCTGAATTACAAAGTGGGCGACAACAGCTATTGCACATGTTACCCGCTTATGCCGCGTGGCGAAAATTGCTGGACGCGTGTGAGGCGAATGTTGATCCCATCTCATCGGTGAATGATCCTGTGCACTTGATGGCAGGGTTGCACTTGGAACGCGTTGCTTTTCGCTATGCCCATCACCCTATTTGGGTTGAAAATTTATTCATCCCTGCGCGTAAAACCACTGCGGTTGTGGGGTCTCTGGCGCAGGCAAAACCACTTTACTGGATTTATTAAGCGGTTTACTGGTGCCTGAACAAGGGGAAATTCTGATGGATGGCGCACCGCTGCCCGCAGGCTGGCGGCACAGTATCGCGTATATTCCGCAAGAAACCCAAATTCAAAATGGCACGATTCGAGAAAACTTGAGTTGGGGCAATACCGCGCCGCAGGATGCGGATATTCAAAGCGCGTTATCACAAGCCGCCTTAGACACTTGGGTGCAACAATTGCCGCTAGGATTAGACACTCCCGTCGGCGAACGTGGGGTGAAGTTATCAGGGGGCGAAAAACAGCGAATAGCCTTAGCGCGCGCCTTGCTGCGCCGTCCGCAATTGCTGGTGTTGGATGAAGCCACCAGTGCGTTAGACCCTGATAATCATCGCTTGGTATTGGACGCGATCCGAACATTGCACGGACAAATGACCGTGCTGATTGTCACGCATCGGATGGACGAATTGACGGGATTGATTGATGGAATAGTGCGGATTGAAAAAGGAGACGTGGGAAAATGGCAAGCAGTGAAATAGCACACAAACGTGCGCAAAGCTTTATTTTTGCAGCGTTACATCTGGATGCGCGCTTGCCTGAGCAAGCGACCGTATTGCAAATGCAGGCGGAAGATTGGGATTATCTATTGCAAGTTGCCAAGGAACATCGCCTAGGGGCAATGCTACACCATCGACTCAAACGCGACGATCTAGCCCATATCATCCCCGAACAGGTGCTAACAACTTTAAAAGCCGCCTATCGTAAAAGTGCTTTGCGTAGCTTGGTGGTTTATCGCGAATTAGCGAAAGTAACCCAATTACTCGAAGCAGAAGGCATTCCTTCAATTGCCTTAAAAGGCGCGTATCTCGCCCGCTTTGCTTATCCCGACCCCGCATTGAGACCAATGCGGGATATTGATTTGCTGTTAAAACCAGAACAGGCGATCAAGGCGTTTGAGTTGTTAAAAGGATACGGTTATCGTCCTATGTTCGATGCTTCTCCTGAAGCTTATCTAATCGAGAACGAACATTTTGCGCCCCTGATGAGTCCAGAGGACATCAGTGTTGAGCTACATCACCGTTTAAATGAGTCCGATCAAGAACAAGCATCTTTGTGTGGTTCAGAAGATGAAATGTGGCGGCGGAGCTTGCTCAAACAAGTTGGTGGTATGCAAATTAGATTTCTGGCTCCTGAAGACCTTTTGCTGCATTTGTGTGTCCATGCCACGGTGCGCCACCACTTTAATCTAGGTGCTTTGGCATTGGCTGACGTTGTTTTTCTCATTGAAACGCATTCAATTGATTGGGGTGCGTTCCTCAAAGCCGTATCAACAGGTGGAGGGCAACATTGCGCGCTGGCGTTGCTGTATTTGGCCAAGAAAAATATGGGTGCAAACATACCTGATGAGGTGATTGCAGCACTTAGATCTTCAAAACGTGACATGCTGTGGACGGACAATGCTGAATATTTGTTATTTTCAGCTCTGCCCGACCACAGATTAGCGACAAATGGTTTAAGTTTCCTGTATGCAGACAGTTTTTCCAAGAAATTTTACGCGCTGATTGGTTTTGTTTTTCCGCGACGTTCTGAAATGGCAAAATACTTTCCCATCAGACCTGATTCAACATCCATCGTGGTGCTACGGTGCCACTTACAACGTTGGAAGCGTTTGTTTTACAGAACCTTAGCATTCTTACTCAAACAAAAACGCCCCGTTCAACAGTTGGCATTACATCGAACCGCATTCAACGACTGGCTGCATGAAAAATCACCCCATTAAATGGGTTTAGGGGTGAAAATCAAACATCAAGGTTTCGCCGTGCCTTGCAACGTTTCTAACGCCACCCATTTGCCTTGTTGGACTTGATACACGGTTACCGCGCCGCCTTTCAAATCGCCTTTGGTATCGAATTGAATTTTCGCTGTTACGCCGTCGTGGCTGAGGTTGGCTAGTTCGGGTAGGTATTTGGCGGGTTCTACGGAATTGGCTTTTTGCATCGCGGCGATCATCACATTGACCGCGTCGTAGCAATACGGTGCGTACAGTTGAATGGGTTGGTATTTCGCGACAAAACGGGTTTCAAAGGTTTTACCAGCGGGCATTTTGTCTAGCGGCACACCAGGCAAAGTAGCATAGCTGCCTTCACCCGCATCACCCGCCAGCTTGATAAATTGCGGCGTATAACCGCCATCACCCATGACAAATTTCACGTTCAAGGCGAGGGATTTCAGTTGCTTTGCCATCGGCCCTGCTTGCGGATCCATGCCGCCGAAAAATAGCAAATCGGGTTGCTTACCTTTAATCACAGTCAAAATCGCGGTGAAGTCGGCGGCTTTGTCGGTGGTGTATTCGTGGGCAACAATTTCTGCACCACGCGCTTTGGCGGCTTTGATAAATTCATCCGCCAAGCCTTGACCGTAAGCCGAGCGATCATCAATCACCGCGATTTTTTTCGCTTTCAGATTTTGGGTGGCATATTCGCCCAACACCAATCCTTGTTGCGCATCATTCGCCATCACGCGGAAAGCGGTGCGAAAGCCTTGCTGGGTATAGTTCACCGCCGTGGCGGACGGGGAAATTTGCACAATGCCGCTGTCGCTGTAAATTTTTGCCGCTGGGATGGTCGTGCCAGAATTCAAATGTCCAATCACGCCTTTCACCCCTGCATCCACCAATTTTTGCGCCACGATGGTGGCGGTTTTGGGGTCGGCTTGGTCGTCTTCGCTAATCAATTCAAAATGGATTTTGCGCCCGCCGATGGTGATACCCTTGGCATTGGCTTCGTCTATCGCCATGCGCGTGCCGCTTTCATTGTCTTTGCCGATATGGGCTTGACCACCTGTTAAAGGCGCGGCAGCACCAATGCGCACCACTAAATCGCCCGACGCGGCGGCTTGGTCAGAGGCAGATTTACCGCAGCCTGCTAATGCTAAAATCATGGCGGCGAGGAGGAGTGAACGAGTAGAATGTTGAGTCATGGCAGATTCCTAATAAGTTGGCGTGGATTATGCGTAGCAGGTGCGCCGCTTGTCAATTTAACTCGTTCATTTGCCGCAATTTTATATGCTTCCCCTCGCCCGCTTGTGGAAAAACGACAGGGGCGAGGGAATTTGTGCCATGGCTACAACCACACGCTAATCACCCCAACAACACCATGATCCATCACGATTCCCTGACCACCGCCCCGCGTTTAGTGACTGCCGCGCCCGTATCCAAACACGAAGAAGCCTTGGAACGCGCCTTGCGCCCCAAGCAATTGGACGAATACGTCGGACAAGAAAAAATCCGCCAACAGCTCGACATCTTTATCACCGCAGCCAAACGCCGCCAAGAACCCTTGGATCACGTCCTATTATTCGGCCCCCCTGGCTTGGGCAAAACCACCTTGGCACAAATTATCGCCCGCGAAATGGGGGTGAATTTGCGCCACACCTCTGGCCCTGTGCTAGAGCGGGCGGGCGATTTAGCGGCGTTATTGACCAATCTTGAACCGCACGACGTGCTGTTTATCGACGAAATCCATCGCCTCTCGCCCGTGGTGGAAGAAATCCTCTACCCAGCACTAGAAGACTACCAAATCGACATTATGATCGGCGAAGGTCCCGCTGCCCGCTCGGTCAAGCTCGACTTGCCGCCGTTCACCCTCGTGGGTGCGACCACGCGGGCGGGGATGCTCACCAACCCGCTGCGCGACCGCTTCGGCATCGTCTCGCGACTGGTGTTCTACACCCCCGAAGAACTGCAACGCATCGTGCTGCGCTCGGCGAAACTGCTGGAAATGGACTTGTCGGACGATGGCGCGCTGGAAATCGCCAAACGTTCACGCGGCACGCCCCGCATCGCCAACCGCCTGTTGCGCCGCGTGCGCGACTTCGCCGATGTCAAAGCCAACGGCATCGCCACCCGCGAAGTCGCTGATGCCGCACTCATTATGTTAGACGTGGATGCGCAAGGCTTGGACGTAATGGACAGACGCTTGCTCCTCACCATCATCGAACACTTTATGGGCGGCCCCGTCGGCGTGGATAACCTCGCCGCCGCCATCGGCGAAGAACGCGACACCATCGAAGAAGTCCTCGAACCCTATCTCATCCAACAAGGCTATTTACAACGCACCCCACGCGGTCGCATGGCAACCGCGCATGCCTATCGGCATTTTGGTTTGCCTGTGGTGGAAAATGGCGTAGGGCAGGTGGGGTTGTTTGGGGAATAACGGGTTGCAAAACCCATTTTTATGAACAAAAAGGAACGACTGCCATGAATAAAAATTTAACCGATTCAGACATTCATCGCCAAAACATTTTAAACAACCCATACGCGCTGGAAAAAATCCAAGCGCATTTTGCGTTTCAAGGTCGCTTATACGACGGGCAAGTCGTTTTTACCAAGGCGGACTTGGTCAATTTGTTGGCTCTATGTGAAACACCCTGGATAATGCGATAATTATACGCCTGATTAAACCATGGTTACCTGTTCATCCTCCCGACCCATCATCATTTAGCGCAATGCGCATCCAATAGTGAAGCCGCTGTTTTCTGGTCTTTTCATCTTGCCGAATAATATCCGCTTTACTTTAAAACATCTGTTTGATACGCTCGCCCGCACCTTTTGCGATGGTCGCATTTAACCGATTTTTTAAGCCGTTCGCTGTCTGCGGGCGGGGTTTTCAGGATACTCAAATGAAATTTCCAATGGTACTGATGGCGGTGTTATTAACCGCGTGTGGTGGTGGCGATAAACCCGCAGCGGGACCATCGGGTGCGGCGATGCCGCCCCCTGAAGTGGATGTCATCACAGTCAGTCGCGGCAGTGCGACTTTGACGCAAGATTTGCCAGGGCGGTTGCAGGCGTTTCGCACCGCGCAAGTGCGCGCACGCGTGGAAGGGGTGATTGAGCGGCGCGTGTTCCAAGAAGGCAGCGAGGTGAAGGCGGGGCAGCCGTTGTTTCATATCAATGCGCGCACCCACCAAGCGGCATTGGAATCGGCTAAGGCGGATTTTTTGATTGCGCAGCAGACGGTGGCGCGTTATCAGCCGTTATTGGCGATGAAAGCCGTGAGTCAACAGGAATTTGACCTTGCCGCCGCCAAAGTCAAACAAGCCCAAGCCGCTTTAACGCGTGCCGAAGAAGACATGGAAAATGCCCATGTACCCGCCGCGATTTCGGGGCATATCGGGCGCAGCTTGGTGACGGAAGGCGCGTTTGTGGGTAAAGGCGAAGCGACTTTATTGGCGACCATAGAACAGCTCGACCCGATTTACGCCAACTTTACCCAATCGGGCGGGGATTTATTGCGCTTGCAACAGGCGATTAAGCAAGGCAAATTAAAGCGCACGGATTCGGCGATGGTGGAGTTGTTGTTAGAAGATGGCAGCATTTATCCTGCCAAGGGAAAATTATTTTTCACCGACATGGCGGTTGACCCCAGCACAGGTGCGGTGTCAGTGCGGGCGGAGTTCCCCAATCCTAATCGCGACTTATTGCCAGGGATGTTTGTCCGCGTGCGCTTCCCACAAGCGGTGGCGGAAAACACCGTGCGTGTACCGCAACGTGCCGTGCAGACTGGCGCGCAAGGTCAATTTGTGATGATGATTAACGCCGAAAGCAAAGCCACGCCGCAGCCGATTAAAACCAGCGGTATGGCGGGGACGGATTTTGTGGTGGCGGATGGGTTGAAAGGCGGCGAACAAATCATTATCAATGGCTTGCAAAAAGCGCGCCCTGGGACGGTGGTCAAGCCCGTGCCTTTGGGTGCGCCTACCTCTTCTGTTGCGCCCACCACTCGGTAAGTCATTATGTTTGCAAAGTTTTTTATTGACCGCCCCATCTTTGCATGGGTAATCGCCTTGATTATTTTATTGGGCGGGGGCTTGGCGTTGAACAAGTTGCCCGTGGCGCAATATCCCGCCGTCGCGCCACCCGCGTTGTCGATTTCGATTAACTACCCTGGGGCGGCTGCGCAGGTAATTGAAGAAACCACGGTCGCGCTGTTGGAACAGGAATTGAATGGCATCGACCATTTGCGCTATCTGGAATCTGCCTCAGAATTGGGGACGGGCAGCATCACGCTGACTTTTGAAACAGGCACGAATCTGGATTTAGCCTCGGTGGAAACCCAAAATCGCATCAAGCGGGTGGAAGCACGCCTCCCCGACGATGTGCGTCGTTTAGGCATTACCGTGGCAAAAACCGCCCGCAATTATGTGATGTTTGTCGCACTTTTTTCGCCCGACAAAAGCATGAGCGACGTGGCATTGGGCAGTTATGCCAGCGCGTCGGTGTTGGACAGTATTCGCCGCGTCCCAGGGGTAGGGGAAGCCTTGTTGTTCGGCACGGAATACTCCATGCGCTTGTGGTTGCAACCCGAAAAATTGCAAAACTACGCCCTCTCGCCAGCGGATGTGTCACGCGCCGTGCGGGCGCAAAATTCACAACTTGCCACGGGCGAATTGGGGCAATTACCGTCTGCGGCGGGACAAGAATTGAACGCGGTGATTGTGACACGCAGCCGTTTGTCGTCGCCCGAAGAATTCGGCAACATCATCGTGCGTACCAATCCTGACGGTTCAACTTTGCGGGTGAAAGATGTGGCGCGAGTGGAATTGGGCGCGCAAGAGTATTCGCGCACCGCACGGATAGACGGACAACCTTCCGCCAATATCGCCATTCGCCTCACGCCCGATGCCAACGCGCTCAAAACCGTTGCCGCCGTCAATGCCAAAATGACGGAATTAGCCCCCTTTTTTCCCAAAGGCATGAGCTGGGTCGTGCCTTATGACACCTCCAAATTTATCGACATCTCCATCAAAGAAGTGCTGAAGAGCTTGGCGGAAGCCTTGGTTTTGGTGGTGCTGGTGATGTATTTGTTCTTGGAAAATGTCCGTGCGACCTTGATTCCTGCCATTGTCATTCCCATCGCTTTAGTTGGCGCGCTGGTGGGGCTGTTTTTGTTGGGCTATTCGATTAACGTCTTGACCTTGTTCGCCATGGTGTTGGCAATCGGCATTGTGGTGGATGACGCGATTGTGGTGGTGGAAAACGTCGAGCGGATTATGCGCACCGAAGGCTTGTCGCCGCGAGACGCGACGCGCAAGGCGATGGATCAAATCGTCGGCGCGATTATCGCCATCACGCTGGTGTTGTCGGCGGTGTTTATCCCGATGGCGTTTTTTGCAGGTTCAACGGGCGCGATTTACCGTCAATTTGCCGTCACACTGGTGTTGACCATGATGTTCTCGGCGTTGATGGCGTTGACGCTCACGCCTGCCTTATGCGCCACCTTGCTCAAACACGATACGCATCAAGGTGAGCGGCGCGGTTTCTTTGGCTGGTTTAACCGCTTTTTTGCCCGCATGACGGCGGGTTATACGGCGGGGATTCAAAAAATAATCCGCAAAACAGGGCGTTATCTGTTGCTCTATGGCGTGATTTTTGCCGCGATGGGCGGCTTGTTTATGCAGTTGCCCAGCAGCTTCTTGCCCGAAGAAGACCAAGGCTACTTTATGAATATGATTCAATTGCCGCCTGGTGCGACGCAAGCACGCACCTTGGAGGTGTTGAACCAAGTCGAGCAGTATTATCTGAAACAACCTGAAGTCGAACACGTCATTGGCGTGGCGGGCTTCTCGTTTTTTGGACGCGGGCAAAATGCCGCGCTGGCATTTGTGCGACTCAAGGGTTGGGATCAACGTCCCAAAGACGAAAGTGCCGCGCCCAACATGGTGCGCCGTGCCAATATGATGCTGGGGCGCATTAAACAAGCCATGATTTTTGCCATCAATCCGCCGCCGATTCCTGAGTTGGCAGCCGTGGGCGGCTTCGATTTTCGCTTGCAAGATCGCGGCGGCATGGGGCGTGAAAAATTGCTGGAAGCACGCCAATTGGTGTTGGGACTCGCGTCTAAAAACCCCGTGTTGGCAGGCGTGCGCCCCGAAGGTCAAGAAGCGGGTGCGCAATTGTTATTGGACATTGACCGCCTCAAAGCCGAATCCTTGGGCGTGTCCATGACGGACTTAAACGACACCCTGCAAGCCACGTTGGGCGTGGCGTACATCAACGACTTTGTGCGCCAAGGGCGGATTTTGCGGGTGCAAATGCAGGCGGATGCCAGTCTGCGCCGCACGCCGCAAGACATTTTGCGCTTGTCGATCCGCAACAACAAAGGGCAGATGGTCGCCTTGTCCGAACTGGCTACACCGCGTTGGATCGTCGGTGCGCCCAAGTTAGATCGCTACAACGGCTTGCCGTCGATGAAAGTGTCAGGCGGAGCTGCCCCTGGGCGGAGTACGGGTGACGCGGTGGCGGAAATGGAAAAAATCGCCAAGCAATTGCCCGCAGGTTTTGGCTTTGAATGGTCTGGCACATCGTTTGAAGAACGCCAATCGGGTTCGCAAGCCCCAGCTTTATTTGCCATTTCGCTGTTCGTGGTGTTTTTGTGTTTAGCGGCGTTGTACGAAAGTTGGTCGATTCCGTTTGCGGTGTTACTGGTCGTGCCGCTGGGGATTTTTGGTGCGGTATTGGCAGTCACGTTGCGCGAATTGCCTAACGATGTGTATTTCAAAGTCGGCTTGATTGCGATTATTGGCTTGTCGTCCAAAAATGCGATTTTGATTATCGAGTTTGCCCGCAAGTTGCAAGACGAGGGCATGAGCTTGATGGACGCGACGCTAGAAGCCTGCCGCTTGCGATTCCGCCCGATTTTGATGACCTCCATCGCCTTTATCGTCGGCGTGTTGCCGTTGGCGATTTCCACAGGTGCGGGCGCGCAAAGCCGCCACGCCATTGGCACAGGCGTGATGGGCGGGATGATCGCCGCCACGGTGTTAGCGGTGTTTTTCGTCCCCGTTTTCTTCGTCGTGGTACGCAAAATTTTCCCTGGACATGCCCGCACAGGAGAACACCATGAATAAATATACTGACAAAAATACCTCTCCCTCGCCATATTCCCTCCCCCTAGCAGGGGGAGGGTTAGGGTGGGGGTTGAAATCGTCGCGGTGTGGTGACGGATATAAATTAGCCAGCACATTGAGTCTGCTATTGCTCACAGGTTGCGCCCTTACCCCCGATTACCAACGCCCCGCTGCACCCGTCTCGGCAAAGTGGATTAACCCCACCGCCAAGCAACCACAGGTAGCTGATTTTGAAACGCATTTTCAAGATGCGCGCTTAAACGCCTTGATTCAAACCGCACTGGAAAACAACCGCGATTTGCGCATCACCACCGCGCGCATCGCCGAAGCGCGGGCGTTGTATGACATCCAACAAGCGGATGTGTTGCCCAACGTCAATGTGTATGGCAGCCGCAGCGCGTCGCTGTCCCCCGCCAGCACGTCGTTTACAGGTCGTCCTTTTCAAGCTAACCGCTACGATGTGGGTTTGAGTTTGGTGTCTTATGAGCTCGATTTCTGGGGACGCGTCAGTCATTTAAACGAAGCGGCGAAAGCCAGCTTTTTTGCCACCCAAGCCGCGCAACAAGCCTTCCGTTTATCGCTGATTGCCGAGGTCGTGAACGCCTATTTGACCCGCGTGGAGTTAAGCGAACGCGTAGCCTTAACCGATACCACGCTCAAAACCCGCGCCACCACCCGCGAATTGGTCAGCCAACGCCGCACTTTGGGCGTATCCAGCGACTTGGATTTTTTACAAGCCGATGGCGCGTATCAAGCCGCCTTAGCCGAACAAGCCAATTTGCAGCGTCAATTGAGCGCGGCTGAAAACGCCTTGGATATGCTGATTGGAAAATCGGTTTATGAAATCAAAGACTTGCCAGAAGGTCGCCCTTTAGCCGCACAAGACATTCAACCCGCGCTATTTGCTGATTTGCCAGCAGAAGTATTGTTGCAACGTCCCGACGTGATAGCGGCGGAGCAAAAACTCATCGCCGCCCATGCCCATGTCGGCGCGGCACGCGTGGCATTTTTACCGCGTATCAGCTTAACGGGTGGATTCGGCACGGCAAGTCGCGCCTTGTCGGGCTTATTCGGCGCGGGCAGTCAGGCGTGGAATTTTCAACCGATGTTGAGTTTGCCCTTGTTTGACGCGGGGCGCAGCGAAGGTAATGTCGATTTGGCCAAAGCGCGAGAAGTGGTTGCCGTGGCGGAATACGAAAAAACCCTCCAACAAGCCTTCCGCGAAGTGGCGGATTTGTTGAGTGCGCGGGAAAATTACGCCAAACAACTTGCCGCCCAACAAGCCAATCAAGGCACCCAACAACAAAGGCTGAAATTGGTCGAAGCGCGTTTTAATGCGGGCGTTGCCAATCATCTGGAAGTCTTGGACGCGCAACGCGAGTGTTACGCAGCAGAACAAACTACGCTGCAAGTCCGCCGCGCCGCGCTGGTTGCCAATACTCAGTTGTACAAAGCCCTCGCGGGAGTCAATAAAGAGGTGTCGCCATGACTCAAGCGCACGAACAAACAAGGGAACGCTTGCTCAACGCCGCGCGTCTGGTTTTCTCAGAACAAGGTTTTCAGGGGGCGACGGTGCGCGAAATTTGCCGCCGCGCCGATGCTAACGTCGCCGCAGTCAATTACCATTTCGGCAGCAAAGATGGCTTGTTAGCCGAAGCGTTGAATTTCACCCAACTCAAAACTTTGCAAACCGAAAATGCGCAAGTGGATGCTTGCCCAAAAGCGCGCTTACGCTTGTTTATTCACGCATTTCTATCCATGTTGCTAGACGAAGGTCGCCCTTCTTCACCTTGTCAAATCATGGCGCGTGAGCTTGCCAATCCCTCGCCCGCGCTAGACCAAATTGTGCGAGAAGCCTTAGCCCCCTTGCATAAATTCTTAGACCAATTAGTACATGAAATCGTCGGGGATGCCGCCACAAACATGCAACGTCGCCGCATAGTGTCGAGTATTTTCGGGCAATGTGTACACTACAGCCACGCTCGCCCCGTGCTACAACGCCTACACCCCGAACTCCGCTACGACACCGCCGAAATCGCTGCCATCGCCGAGCATATCGCCAGCTTTTCGTTGGCGGGGATGGGGGGTTGATTAAGGGAGTGTGGCGGATCGCCAAAGACGAATCCGCTTCGCGCGTTATTGGTCGTTAGTCGCTAGTTTTTAGTTGGCGGAGTGAAAGGTTTTTCTCATCCGCTTGAATATATTGTTAAAAATATAGCATCAAGCAGACTCACAGCATTAACTAGCGACTAAAAACTAACTACTAAAAGCTAACGACCAACCGCTTAGTTGTCACCGCCTAAAAAATTACCGAGCAATCCGCCTTGTTCACCGCCAGACCCCCCGCCGCCTTGTCTGGCGGGTGCAGCGGCAAAGATACGTGAGGCAAGTCGGGCAAAGGGCAAGGATTGTAACCACACCGTGCCAGGTCCGCTAAGTGTGGCGAAAAACAGCCCTTCGCCGCCAAAGAGCGCAGTTTTAACCCCGCCAACATATTGAATATCAAACGAAATATCCGAGGTATACGCCACCACGCAACCTGTATCCACGCGCAACACTTCACCAGGGGCGAGACGACGTTCCAATACGGTTCCACCAGAGTGGACAAATGCCAGTCCATCCCCGTCCAGCTTTTGCATGATAAAACCTTCACCGCCAAAAAATCCCACGCCAATTTTTTTCTGGAACGCGATGCCCAGCGACACGCCGCGTGCCGCGCACAGGAAAGCATCTTTTTGACAAATGATGGTGCCGCCGTATTGGCGTAAATCAAACGGAATAATTTTGCCTGTATAAGGAGCAGCAAACGCCACTTTGCGCTTACCAACGCCTTTGTTGGTAAAAATGGTCGTGAACAGCGATTCGCCCGTAATCAGGCGTTTCCCTGCCCCCAACAATTTGCCAAACAGCCCGCCTTGTTGCGCCGACGCATCCCCAAACACGGTGTCCATCTGTATCCCGTCTTCCATATACATCATGCTACCCGCTTCACCAATCGCGGCTTCGCTGGGGTCAAGTTCGATTTCGACAAACTGCATATCGTCACCGTGTAGCTGATAATCAATTACGTCCATCGCCATGTCATTCTCCTATTGTGATTATAAATGCCACGTGTTCCGTACTCGTTCGGGCGCGAAATCATACACCCGCCAAGCGACTGAAAGGGCGAGAGGGAGGGGTAAATTTTCGAGGGGTGAGGAAATTGAGCTTGCCCGCATATTTTAAAATGACACGATTTTAATGCCGCCACAGTCTGATTGCGGCAGCGCGAAACCCCCATTGACGCACGCTATTTGGCGGGATACGCTGCGCCAACTTTCATTATTCGAGGGGCAACCATGCAAGCCAAACCCGCTTTATTTGAAGAACACGAAATTCGCCGCATTTATGATGAAGCCACTGAAATTTGGTGGTTTTCAGTGGTGGATATTGTCCGCGTCTTGACCCAACAGCCTGATTATCAAACGGCGCGTATACACTATGCCAATCGCATCCACACAGACTATCCATTGCCAGAAATAACAGAAATAGTGAGTGATTTATACGTCTCTAGCTGTTGTTCGGTCAGGCAAGCAAAAAATTCATCGTCGGCTTTTTCAATTGCCACAACGGCTTGTTGAATCACTTTTTTCCCTTTGGCAGTAAATTTAACGTTGATCGCTCGGTTATCGGTGGATGAGGGTGATCTGGATACCAAACCCTCTTCTTCCAGTTTTCGGATTGCTTTGGAGAGCGTCATTTTGTCTATTTTTGCATGTTCGACCACATGAGCTTGCGTTGTGGCTTCCCCTTGTTCTTCAAACCATCTGAGTGAAGCCAATATCGCATATTGGGTTTGTGTGATGCCAAATTCGCTCAACACTTCCGATAGCTTGCTTTGCCACAATGCCGTGATTTTCCACAGCAGAAAGCCCGCACTATCGTCCGCTTTGGCATGTTTGAATGGCGAAGTATCAGACATTTTTTGCTTTTTCGATCAAATTCGCTGTTTGCTCGCTCATGCCATTTGCCACATCCTCGGCAACGAGTTTTCGCCACAGCAACGACAACCATCCTTCGATGCTCATCGTCGTTTTGATCTCCAATTCATCCCCGTGAATCACGAACTCATGTGAGCCATACATCCTCGCCCCAGGAAATCGCGTCAAGTCCATGAACTGTTTATTTTCGGCTACTTGGATGATCTCGATTTTGACCCGTGGCCCACCTTTGGGCTTAAGCAGAAAGGTATTGCCAACCTTGAATTCGCCTTCCAGTTTTGCGTATTCAATATCACTTTGCCATGTATGCCATTGGTTTAGGTCTGTCCAGACTTTCCAGACTTGTTCTGCGCTTAATCCCTTGACTGTCTTGCTATAAGTTTTGCTCCACATGCTCATCTCCTCGTAGTTGTTCAATAGAGGAATATGATAAACTGGTTTACTATATTTTACAAACAACAGATTTGCGACGGGGAAGGAAATGGCGAATCTGCCTTACGGGTTGCACATTGACTTGAAAATGTACAATTACGCTGCGCTAATCGTACCTACACGGGCTTGGCGATGTTGTTGAAATAGATGCGATTAAATTTGGGTATTGAAGCCAATGCGTAAAAAACTTTTGCCTAATTCTGAACCACGATAGCCTATATCGCCACCGCCACCAAAACCTCCCACGCCCTCTAACGTAACGGTAACTAAGCCCGTAAGGCTTAACTCTTGGATGATTTCTTTTTGAATTTTCACGACAGGCTCTGTGCGAGAGTAGTATTGCTCTAGGCTCGGTAGAAGCTCAAGATTGAATTTTTCCAAAGCGCGGGCGAGACGGGTAAACGTTAAACGGTCGATTTCTGACTTTATGTAGGCGGCAAAAAAACGTGCCAAAATCGCTGGTTTCTTGACATCATCGAGACGTTCAAGTGCCAGCAAAAGATTTTCACCAAGATATTTTTGCTCATCTGAAGAATCTGGATACTTCTCAAGTAGCTTTTCTCGATCTTCTATAGCAATCGTATTCAATCCCGTTAAGAAGCGTTCTAACTTTCTGATGAAGAGTTCCTCAGAGATTGATTGTCCTGTACGAATAAACTTAACTAAAGTTCCAACAACAGGTGCATCTTTAAGTAAGCCTTCCGCTAAGTTTCTATCCAATGCTATTTCAGCAAGATCAAAAACTGCGTCGCCAAGCTGATTGCTGGCGACAGTACGGATTAAATTGCTACCAAAAGAAGCCATATTCATTCCCCAAAATTTATCGTAAAAACAGTGGCGTAGGGTGGATAAGCGTAGCGCATCCACCATTTTCATTGTTAAATCAGGTGGATGCGCTACGCTTATCCACCCTACTACTTGCTTGTTGACCTTCATTATTCAGAAAGCATTACATCACCATCGTCACCATCTCATGGTCACATAAACTCTGGTAAATCGCGTCTAGCTGTTGACGGGAGGTAGCACTTACGGTGCAGGTAAGGCTGATGTATTTGGCGGTTTTGCTGGCACGCATGTCGATTTTGGCGGCGGTGAAGCTGGGGTCGTGTTGGGTAATGACTTCCATCACAGCTTTGGCAAAGCCCGCGTGTTGTTTGCCGAAGACTTTCAGCGGGAATTCGCAGGGGTATTCGATTAGGCTGTCGGTGATTTCTTTGACGGTGGGGGTGGTATTCATGCGCGCATCACTTCTCGTTTAAAGGTTTGGTAAAGGGAATACAGTTGGGTAAACATCGCGGCG
>FZPZ01000055.1_pt1 | contig 27685 bp, 21 predicted proteins | sample 1534811 | NCBI WGS metagenome assembly FZPZ01 (sample SAMEA104161953, study PRJEB21768) | metagenome | biome: subterrestrial habitat; feature: phreatic zone; material: underground water | place: France | collected 2016-06-01 | depth 60 m | reverse complement strand
GCAATCCAAATTTGCCGAAATGGGATATCTTGATTCGACCTATTTTAATGGTATGAAATTTTATGGAAATAGCCTTAATGAAACTTGTGCCAGCATTCAGTGCGTAGCATCACATCATATATGAGGGGCATTCCGTCGATATGCACGAGCGTTGGATGGCGACGTATGCTGTGTTCTGCGGCATAATACGCGCCTTCATTTTTAGGAAAGCGTGCGGCAATGAAAATCACGGTCATAGGTTCTGGGTATGTGGGGTTGGTGTCGGGCGCGTGTCTGGCGGAATTGGGTAATGATGTGTTGTGTCTGGATGTAGACGCACGCAAAATCAACTTGCTCCAAGCGGGCGGCGTACCGATTTATGAGCCTGGTTTAGACAGTGTGATCCAGCGCAATGTGGCTGCGGGGCGGTTGCGTTTTACCACTGATGTGGCGGCGAGTGTGGGGCATGGGCTGGTGCAGATGATTGCGGTGGGTACGCCGTCGGGTGAAGATGGTTCGGCCGACTTGCAATATGTGATTGCTGCCGCCCGCGCCATTGCGCTTACCATGACGGAATACAAAGTCATTGTGGATAAATCGACCGTGCCAGTCGGGACGGCGGACAAGGTTAAGCAAGCGGTGCAGGAAATTTTGGATCAGCGTGGGGTCGATACGACGTTTAGCGTGGTGTCTAATCCTGAATTCTTGAAAGAAGGGGCGGCATTGGATGACTTTAATCGTCCAGACCGCATTGTGATTGGGGCGGAAGATGCGCGCGGTATTGACGTGATGCGCGAAATGTACGCGCCTTTCCAACGCAACCACGATAGGCTGATGGTGATGGACATTAAATCCGCTGAGCTGACCAAGTATGCCGCCAATGCCATGTTGGCAACGCGCATTTCGTTTATGAACGAATTGGCGAACTTGGCGGAACGTGTGGGTGCGGACATTGAACATGTGCGCAAAGGCATAGGGTCGGATCAACGTATCGGTTATCACTTTTTGTATGCGGGTTGCGGCTACGGCGGCTCGTGTTTCCCCAAAGATATTCGCGCTTTGCAACGCACGGGCGAAGAATATGGCTTGCCGCTCAAAGTGTTAGACGCGGTTGAGCAAGTGAATGATGCGCAAAAATCCGTCTTGCTTCATAAAATTACCGCCCGTTTTGGGGATGATTTAACAGGTAAGCATTTTGCTTTATGGGGCTTGGCATTTAAACCTGGCACGGATGATATGCGCGAAGCCACCAGCCGCGTGACCATGGAAGGCTTGTGGGCGCGGGGTGCGACCGTCACCGCATTTGACCCTGTTGCCATGCCTGAAACCCAGCATATTTACGGCGAACGGGCGGATTTAAGCTATGCCGAAAACAGCAAAGACGCGCTGCACAACGCCGATGCGTTGGTGATCGTCACCGAATGGAAAGCCTTCAAAAGCCCTGATTTCGACATTATCAAAGCGCGCTTGAAACAGCCTGTGATTTTTGACGGACGCAATTTGTTTGAACCCAAAACCATCGCCGCGCTGGGCATTGAATACCATGGGATTGGGCGGGAAGCTTGAGAGCTGTGAAGGGAGAGGAGGGAAGGGGGAAGTGAAAAAACGTGGGTGTGCGACGGTTTGTTTCACGTTTCACCTTTCTCGTTTCACAAAAAAACGTGTGAATGAGTGACGCTTTGTTTTACCCTTCACCCTTTTCTCTACTCCCTTCTCGTTTTACAAATAAGGAATAAAAATGAGTGATTTAAACGATCCTAGAGTGTTTTTTGCGGCTGAGCGCACGTTGTTGGCATGGAATCGAACCAGTTTGGCGTTGATGGCGTTTGGGTTTGTGATTGAACGCTTCGGCTTGTTCCTCAAGCTAATGAGCCCCAAAGTGAGTAGTCAGTTGGAAACGAACTTTTCATTTTGGGTGGGTATCGCTTTTGTGCTGTTGGGTGCGTATATTGCCTATGCCTCCACGCGCCAATATCGTTTGGTGTTAAAAACCTTAAAACCGATTGAAATTCCTGACGGTTATCGCACGGGGAATGGTACATTCACCAATCTCATGGTCAGCTTGCTGGGGGTGGCACTGACGGTTTATTTGTTTATGGCTCGGTGACGATGAGTGCAGTCAATGGATTATAAATTGTAATTTTCAAACAACCACAACCCAAAGAGGAAAAGTCATGAGCGAGTTCGCCGTTAAAGCAATAGATGAAAAATTTTGTAGCGAGTGTGGTGCGGTCATCAAAGCGAAGGCGGAAATCTGCCCCAAATGCGGCGTTCGGCAAATGAGTAAGCCCGTCGCCATCAACCTAGGGGCGGTGGCGGACAATGGCAAAAGTAGAATTGCCGCTGCGCTGTTTGCTTTTTTTCTGGGTGTCTTCGGTGCGCACAAGTTCTATCTTGGTCAAGTGGGCTTAGGTATTCTGTACTTGGTCTTTTTTTGGACATTTATTCCCGCCATTGTGGCTTTTATTGAGTTTATCCTGTTGCTCACCATGAGTGATGAGACCTTCAATCAAAAATATGGTCATGCGTAATCCCCGCTTAATAATGGAACGAAACAACGAGCAACTAACGACTACCGACTACCGACTACCGACTAACAACCAATTTTCGCTAAGCACAACTATATTGCAAGGGGATTAAAATTCCCCTCGCTTTTATTTTTTAAATCCGTATAATGCGCGCCTTGCCGCACACCTTGCGGCAGTTTAGTTCATCGTTTCCGACCTACCTCTCGTGCGTATTCAAATCGCACCTGTCTAAAAAGCTCCATTAGATTCCATATCAGGGTCTTGGGTTTTCTGGTTAGCAACGATGTTTTTTGCGCCAGTTAATCGTCTGCCTGTAGTACGGGTGGTTTTACTGCCTGCGCGCCCTGCTGGGGAAATATACAAATCCGTTTTCGGGTCAAACTGTGTTTCAGTCATTGTGTACTGAGCCTCGGTATTGTGCTGCGATAACGCTTTGTTTTCCTCGGAATTTATATAGAGAAATAAATCATGACATTTGAAAATTTAAACTTGAACGCCGCCATTCTGAAAGCCATTGCTGAAACAGGCTACACAGAACCGACCGCGATTCAATCCCAAGCGATCCCCGAAATCATGGCGGGTCACGATTTGATGGCTTCTTCCCAAACGGGGAGTGGCAAAACCGCTGCGTTTATTCTGCCTGCGTTGAACCGCTTGGCGATTCCTTCAACGGTGACCAGCAGCAAAGGACCACGCGTATTAGTGTTGACACCTACTCGCGAATTGGCACAGCAAGTGTGTGATGCTGCGACTAAATACGGCAAAAACATGCGCTTCAAAATCATCAGCATTCTGGGTGGGATGCCTTACCCTGTGCAAAACCGTATGTTGTCAGGTCAAGTGGACATTCTGGTGGCAACCCCAGGGCGTTTGATTGACCATCTGGAACGCGGTCGTATCGACTTTTCCCGTTTGGAAATGTTGATTTTGGACGAAGCCGACCGTATGTTGGACATGGGCTTTGTGGATGATGTTGAACGCATCGCTGCGGCTACTCCTGCAACCCGTCAAACTTTGTTGTTCTCGGCCACCTTGGACGGCGTGGTGGGCAACTTGGCGACGCGTTTGTTGAAAGACCCAAAACGTATTTCTGTTTCTGCTGCGAAAGCAAAACACGAAAACATCGAACAACGCATGATGTTTGCCGATGACGTCGCACACAAAAACAAGATGTTGAACCATCTGTTGACCGACGCTGAATTGAATCAAGCCATTGTATTTACAGCCACTAAACGTGATGCGGATACGATTGCAGATCAATTGTCTGTATTGGGACACTCGGTTGCCGCGTTGCATGGCGACATGAGCCAACGCGAACGTAATCGTACTTTGTTGAACTTGCGCAATGGCACCGTGCGTATTTTGGTGGCAACGGATGTGGCAGCGCGTGGTATTGACGTGCGCGGCGTGTCCCACGTCATTAACTTCGACCTGCCTAAGTTTGCCGAAGATTACGTCCATCGTATTGGTCGTACAGGTCGCGGTGGTTCATCGGGTATCGCAATTTCCTTCGCTTCTAACCGTGATGCACAGTTGTTGAAACGCATCGAACGCTACACCGACCAAAATCTGAAAATGCACACCATTGAAGGTTTAGAGCCTAAGTTCAAGATGCGCACAGGCGGATCCGAACGTTCTGGTTCTGGCGAACCGCGTCGCAGCAGCGGCGGTGGTTTTGGTGGTGGCAATCGTAGTGGTAATGGCGGTGGTTTCGGTGGCGGCAATGGCGGTCAAGGCGGCAACCGTGGTTATGGCAATAGCACGGGTTTTGGCGGTAATCGCTCTAGCGCGTTTACAGGCAATGGTAACAATGGCGGCGCAGGCTTCCATCACAGCGCACCTGATAGCCGTCATTCCCATACAGGACGTGATGGTCAACCAGCAGCGTCAACAGGTTTTGGCGCACCGCGTCAAGAACGTAGCTTTGGTGGTGATCGCAGCTTCGGCGGCAATGCGGGTGGCAATCGCGGTGGCAATACGGGCGCACCTCGTACAGGTGGCTTCGGTGGTGACCGTGGTGGTAATCGCGGCGGCAACACAGGTGGTAATGGCGGTCAAGGCGGCTTCGGCGGCAATCGCGGCAACCGTTAATGGGGCGTTAGTCGTTAGCTGCTAGTCGTTAGTTGAAGATGCGCGGCATTTAAGACGATTTACCCGCCACAAAAAAAGGCACACTTCGGTGTGCCTTTTTTGTGGTAAAAATACCTTATTCCCCACGCCTTAAAGCAGCCTATCGAACTTAAAGGTATTTATTCCAATTTCATTTTAAAAGTGAAATTAAAAATATCGTAGGGTGCGCTGTGCGCACCATGGTGCATGGAATCACCCTACGTCATTCTTGCTGTATTGAACTGGAAACGGAATTAGTGTTGAGTTGTTGGTCGCTAGTCGTTAGTTTTTAGTTGCTGGTGTGAAATGTCTTTGTCATCTATTTGAATATATTGTAAAAAAATATAGTGAGGGCAGCTTTCCCATATTAACTAACGACTAACGACTAGCAGCTTAAAATACCCGAAAATTTAGGTACAGGTGCTTATCCCGCCACCCAAAGGAATTCATCATGCAAACTGGTTTTTTACAAATTAACGGCATTGAGGCGTTGCCTAGTTTTCTGACCAGCATTGCAATTGGCTTGTTGATTGGATTAGAGCGTGAGCGCAATCCTTCTGCTAAGGCGGGGCTGCGGACGTTTGCCTTGGTGGCGATGTTTGGGACGTTGACGGCGTTTTTGTCGAATAAAGTGGGTTCGCCGTGGCTGTTGGTGGGCGGACTGTTGACGGTCGCGGCGATGATTATTGCGGCATACCATCATCAACCTGATAAAGACAATGATCCTGGCACGACCACCGTGATCGCCCTGTTGCTGTGCTATGGCTTAGGCGCGATGGTGTGGTATGAGCAGGCGAAGTTGGCGGTGATGTTGGCGATAGGGGTTACCGCCTTGCTCTACTTCAAGCCTGAATTACGCGGCTTTTCGCAACGCATGGCGCGGCGTGATTTGGTGGCGGCATTGCAGTTTTGTGTGCTGACTTTCATTATTTTGCCTATTTTACCTAATCAAGATTACGGTCCTTATTCCGCCTTTAACCCCTATCAAGCATGGTTGATGGTGGTGTTGATTTCAGGGATTAGTCTAGCGGGTTATGCCGCACTGCATCTGGTGGGGACGCGTTATGGCGCACCGCTCTTAGGTATATTGGGCGGGCTGGCTTCTAGCACCGCGACCACCTTGATCTATGCTAAACACAGCAAAACCAATCCACCGATGGCGGCACTGGCAGCGATGGTGATTATGGTTGCCAGTATGGTGGTGTTGGTACGCCTGATGGTGGTCAGCGCGGTGGTGGCATTTGGCGCAGTACCTAGCTTACTCCCCGTTTTTGCGGGGGGACTATTTTGTGGTTTGTTCGTCGTTGCCTATCGCTGGCATAAAATGGATCCCACCGCCGAGCTATATGTACCTGAAACCACCAATCCCGCCGAACTGCATACCGCCGTGGGGTTTGGCTTGCTGTATGTGGTGGTGCTGTTAGGATCGGCGTGGATGGAAGATTTAGCGGGTAGTCAAGGCTTGTACATCGTGGCATTCGTGTCGGGTTTGACCGATGTCGATGCGATCACGTTATCCAGCTTACGGCTGTTTAATCTCAAACAACTCAGTGAACATCAAACCGTTGCCGCCATTGCGATTGCTTTTATCGCCAATCTGATTTTCAAATTTGGTTTGGTGTACTTTATTGCGGGACGGGAATTAGCCAAACGCGTCGCCACAGGGTTTGCCGCGATTGCGTTTGGGGTGCTGATCGCGTTGTTATTTTAAATCAGCGGGACGATCACCCTCAGCCTGCGCGCATTCCCCGACGACCACGTAGGCAATCCGTTATAATCCGCGCCCTTGTTTATTGAAATCATCACCATGTCAGTTTTGCTATGGATTGTTGCGGCGAGTTTTGTCGGCGGCATATTGAGCGTGTTGTGTGCCGCGTTGTTTGCCTTGAATGCGCGCGCCCATTGGGTGAATAGTCTGGTCAGTTATGCCATCGGCGCGCTCTTAGGTGCGGTATTTTTGGATATTTTGCCCGAAGCGATTGCGCTCAGCCCCAGCATTACCAAAGTCAGTGGCACGGTATTGGTCGGTATTTTGCTGTTTTTCACCTTGGAAAAGTTGCTGTTATGGCGGCATTGCCATCACGATCATTGCGAAGCCCACGAACCCACCCCTGCGCACAGCCACGGACGCAGCGGCACCATGATTATTGTGGGCGATACTTTTCATAATTTTGTCGATGGCATCATTATTGCCGCCGCATTTTTGACCGATATACATCTGGGTATCGTCACGGCACTGGCGATTATCGCGCACGAAATCCCGCAAGAAGTGGGTGATTTTATGATTTTGCTGCATTCAGGCTACAAAAAATCGACCGCGTTGATGCTGAATTTGGTGTCCAGTTTGGCGACGCTGGTAGGCGGGGTGTTGGCATATTTTGCATTGCAATCCATGCAAAGCGTGGTGCCGACATTATTAGCACTCGCCGCTGCCAGTATGATTTACGTGGCGGTCGCCGATTTAATCCCAGGATTACACAAACAAACCCAGCTCCGTGATACCGTGCAGCAAGTGGTGCTGATCGCGCTGGGTATTTCGTCCATTTTGATCATCAATTTATTGGTCGGGGCGGGGTAAACGTAGGGGCAGACCTAGGTGTCAGCCCTTTTGCAGCCAATATGGAAAAACAGGGCGCACACGCAGGTGCGCCCCTCCCGTACCGACATTATTACAAGGATTTTTCATGTCTTCCTCCCTTCCTAAAATCGGTTTCGTCTCACTAGGCTGCCCTAAAGCCACGGCGGATTCCGAGTTGATCTTGACGCGCTTGCGCGCAGAAGGTTATTTAATTTCAACCAGTTACCAAGAGGCAGATTTGGTTGTGGTCAACACCTGCGGTTTTATTGACAGCGCGGTGGAAGAATCATTAGACGCGATTGGCGAAGCCTTGGCGGAAAACGGCAAAGTCATCGTCACAGGTTGTTTGGGCGCGAAAGGGGAGGTGGTCAAACTGGCGCACCCCAAAGTCTTGGCCGTCACAGGTCCGCACGCTACCGATGAAGTCATGGCCGCCGTGCATCAACATGTACCGCCCCCACCGCTGGATAGACTGCTTGCCGTACCGCCTCAAGGCATACGTTTAACCCCCAAACATTACGCTTACGTCAAAATTTCTGAAGGCTGCAACCATCGCTGCACCTTCTGCATTATACCCAGCTTACGCGGCGATTTGGTCAGCCGACCTGTGGGCGAGGTGTTGCAAGAAGCACAGCATCTGGTCAATGCAGGCGTAAAGGAATTGCTGATTATTTCGCAAGACACCAGTGCTTACGGCGTGGATGTCAAATACCGCACAGGATTCTGGGGGGGTAAGCCCGTCAAAACCCGCATGACCGAACTCGCCGTGGCGTTGGGTGAATTGGGCGTGTGGGTGCGCTTGCATTATGTCTACCCCTATCCGCATGTCGATGAAGTGATTCCTTTGATGGCGGCAGGTAAAATTTTGCCTTACTTGGACATTCCCTTCCAACACGCCAATCCGCGCATCTTGAAACTGATGAAACGCCCTGGCAACAGCGAAGGCGTGTTAGCGCGTATCCAACAATGGCGCGAAATTTGCCCAGACTTAACCTTGCGCAGTACCTTTGTCGTCGGTTTCCCAGGCGAAACCGAAGCGGAATTTGAAGAGTTATTGGAATTTTTACGCGTCGCCCAATTAGATCGCGTGGGGGCTTTTGCCTATTCGCCCGTTGAAGGTGCGGTTGCCAACGACTTGCCTGACCACATTCCACCCGACGTGCAACAAGATCGCTTGGAACGCTTGATGTTGTTACAAGCCGAGATCAGCGCAGAACGCTTGCAGCGTAAAATTGGGCGCACCATCACCGTGCTGGTCGATGAAGTCGATGAAGAGGGCGCGGTGGCGCGCAGTGCCGCCGATGCACCTGAAATTGATGGACTGGTTTACATCGAAAACGGGCAAGATCTGTCCGTAGGTGATCTGGTCACAGTGCAGATCATTGACGCGGATGAGCATGATTTATGGGCTGAATTGATTTCTTAATCTGAACAATAAGGGGAATAACATGAAAATACGCCTTCATCTTGCTTGGTATTTCATCGCGATCATACTGTTGGGGCTGACTGCTTGTGACCAGCTCAAAACCGAAGAACGCTTCGCCATGAGCGTATTTGTACACGGCGAAGCAGGACGTGAAGTCATTCCCCTAAAACGGGATGGCATACTCACGGTCGATTTAGGGACTGAGAAAAAGAGCTTTGCCCTCAATGAGCAAGGTGAAGCGCGCATTACGAATATTCCTCAATCGCTACGTGACAAGCAAGTTAAAGTCACTTTAGCCGCCGCTGGATATGAGCTACTCGATCCTAACGGCATCATTAAATTATCCCCTGAAAACGTCTATTTGCCCGTCAGAATGATTACCTTGCCGATTAGCGGTCAGGTGCAAGATACCAAAGGCAATGTCGTCACAGGCGCGCAAGTGCGGGTGGGAGAATATACCACCCAAACCGATGAAAATGGCTGGTATTTATTGAACGTGCCGCGCAATTTACCTGCAAGCAATCAAACGCTTACCGTCTCCATCGTCGGTTACCAAGCCTACAAAATCCCTGTCATCCTAGACAGCAATCCGCAAACTTTGATCCTACAACCCGAAAAATAAACGCGGCAATTGTCAAGCTAGTTGTCGCATCTCCTTTGTTTTTATGCTGCCATTTTTAGCGGTCTTTCTCCTTGCATTTTCTTGCTTTTTTCCATGTTGTTTTGGTCGGGGTTGAACCCGTGCCAGAAGTTTCACCACAGGCTGATTATTGCGCGAAATCACCCCCTCGTTGCCCTCCAAGGCATAGGTATCTACACAACTCTTTATTACTTGCCATATTCCCTCCCCCTAGCAGGGGGAGGGTTAGGGTGGGGGTTGAAACTTTCACCTGTAACGAAGCATTCCACCCCCATCCCAACCTTCCCCCTGCAAGAGGGAAGGAGCAGGTTCGCTATAATTTTAATTACAAATCATCATGTTAGAGTTTATCAGTCAAAATAGGTGAATTTTCAGAAGTGCGCCATAACTTGTGTAGATACCTATGCCTCCAAGGTCAGTTGAACCTAGAAAAAGCAGTCTCACGCGGAGAAAAATCAATAAGTTACATTGAAATAGAATGCAATACATTGTTTATATTGTAAACTTATCAAACCCTCCTCCTCATTCAACCAGAAGAAAGGGGCAGGGTTGTGTAGATACTGATGCCTTCACCCTTCACCCTTCACCCTTAACCCTTCACCCTTCACCCTTCACCCTTCACCCTTCACCCTTCACCCTTAACCCTTCTCTTCATAATCATCCACCTGAAAAACGGTGATGGGCTGTTCTTTGCCTTTGAGCTGAATGGAGCCGACCAGATGGGTGCGGTAACGATTGTTGAGGCAGTGTAAGGTGCGTTCACCGATTAGAATACGGCAGGCTTCATAGTCTTCTACGCCTTTGTAGCTTTCTAAGCGTGAAGCGACATTCACCGTGTCGCCGATGACGGTATATTCCACCCGTTGCGCACTGCCCAAGGTACCCGCCGCGAGTTGACCAGTAAAAATGCCAATACGCATCCCCAGTGGCGGCGCGTCAGGGCGTTCGGCATTCATTTTCTCAATGGCGGCGCGCATGGCTAAGGCACAATCCACGGCGGAAGTGGCATCACGGGCGATTTCGGCTTCTGTGGTGCGGGGAATCGGCACGCCAAACAATGCCATGACGGCATCGCCTATGTATTTGTTAATCATGCCGTGATGTACCAGTACGATTTGTGACATGACTTCCATATAGCTATTGAGCCAGTCAAATAGGGCAGGGGGGTCTAACTTTTCGGAGATGGTGGTAAATCCTCGGATGTCAGTGAACATCACCGTCGCGGTGATTTGCTGTGGACGGGGGCGATGACCATCCAAAAATTGATCCCGTTCCCGCCACATGGCTTCGGCAACATCATTGGAAACATGGCTGGAAAAAATTTGCATCAACTGCTTGCGTTGATTTCTCTCTTGTCCAGACAAATAGGCAACGGTGCTACTGGCTGAAATAACCCACCCCAACAAGGCGGGGAGTATGGGAATCCACCAATTATAGCTAATGCCGATAAACGTCAGCGTGCCTAATCCCGCGATACCTAGTCCTACCGTCACCCCAAACAGCCACAGCGAGCGCATCCGAAAGCCAATCAGCGCGCTGAGCGTACAGGCCAGCCACAGTAATATACCTTCGTCTCGCTCCCGTAAACTATGGATATGGCGATCTCCTGTCAGTGCCATTCCCAGTAATTGATTGACAATTTGGGCGTGTAGCTCAAAGCCTGCAATCCGTTGATGGATGCCCGTTCCGCCGCTATAAGGCGTGTAAAAATGATCGTTCAGGCTTTTGGCAGACGTGCCAATGATGACAATTTTATTTTTAAGGGCGGCAAGGGGGACTTGACCATCCAGCAATTGCGAAAAAGTAAATATCGGCAAACGCGAAGGCATGGTGCCGTAATCCAGTAAAAACTGATAGCCAGCCGCGTCTTCTGAAATATAGCCGCCCTCATTGGCTTCAAAAGGGGGGAGGGTGGTTTTGCCAATTTTGACAAAATCGGGATTTTGCTCATCGCCTTGTAGCGTAATGCCTTGTTGTGCCAGATAGCGTAAGGCGACGACCAGTGCGAATGCGTAGCTGGTTGTTTTGCCATCATCCAAAAACAGCGCGCCCCGCCGAATCACGCCACCCGCATCATCCGTTAAATCATTGAAACCAAATTGATCCGTGCCTTGTAATTCAGGCGGGGGAGGGACGTGCTGGTCGCCTGCTTTACCAAATTTACTAATCCAGATAATGTTGGAATGGCTACGCAGCATGTTGCTGAGTGCTGTTTGACCAGGGGCGGTGGAAATGTCTCGGTATTTATCGACCCCAATGACGCTTGCCCCGCCGTCTTCTAGGCGTTGCAAAATGGCGGCTAAGACCCCGTCTGGTACAGGAAACCCCCAACGACGTAAATCATCTTCAGTTTGGTCTATCAGTATGATACGGGGATCCAGAGGCTGGGTAGGGCGAGAGCGCAACGTCCAGTCATACACCATCAAATCTAGGGATTCCAACGTCCCCACTTGCTTAAGCCCCAAAATCATCAGAAAGATAATTTGCCCTAGCACCAAACTGATGACTAAAGGTTGATTGAGCTTGTGTAGTAAGGCACGAAGGTAAATCATGGTGTACGTCCTGACCGAAAGTTAAGGGGGTGAGCGGTTGGCTGTTAGTCGCTAGCGGTTAGTCGTTAGTTGGCAGGATGGGCAAGGGTAGTGTATCAGTAATTTTTTGTATTATATTCATGTGGATATGCTTGAATTCTCACCCGCTAACTAAAAGCTAACGACCAGCGACTAACGACTAACTGACCGCTACAGCACTTTTTGGTTAAATTGTTCAGCCGAACCTTCTATCTCGATGGTAATGGTCGGCTTTTCTCCCTGAATTTCGAGTGAAGCATTGACGCGCCCAAGCAATTTATTTTGATCAAGCGAAACTTGCCCTGTCGCATTCAAGACCCCTTTCTTTAAATTTAATTGCTGGAACTCATAATGATGAGCAGAATAGGTCAATGAACCTGCTAACTCATCAAAATTAGTTCTCCCGCCAACGGCTTTCTCACGTCCACGGGTACGCAATATCTCTATTAAATCCATCCCTTGAATCACGCCTTTAGTGGCAACAAAATTACCTGACAGCGCAGCCGTCTCGACTAAACCTTTAAATTCGCCATGCTGCATTTTAAAATGCACTAAGCCTTTGAGATCGCCTATCAAGTGACGATTAAATTTTTGCAAATCTAAACTTTCGGCGTTAAACCTACCCTGTACAACCCAGCCTGAATGCCAAGCAACATTCATACTGCCTTCTAAAAAACCATCCGCAATGCTGGCATCCAATTGCGAAATAGACAGTCCGTTCGCACTCAATACCCCTGTTGCATGGAGTTCGTTAAATAACCAGTTAGGTAAGAAGGGTAAAGCCGCATTGCGCACCGTCAATTTAAATTCTTGTTGTCCCGCAATAGGCGTAATGCTCACACTCAATTTGCCGCCACTGTCTCGAAAATCGGCAAGACTTAATCGCCCCTCTGCATTGAAAATAAACTGTCCCTCGATCTCGTTAATTGAGAAAGTTTCCGTTTCCAAGACGGCTTGTTTGAAGGTGATTTTTTGGATAGGGAAAGCCGCATCGCTCGCCACAGATTCTAGCCAGCCCCCCAGTTCTTTGAAACCACCACTCGTGACTTTTAGACCTTCTAGTTCGATATGCTCAATGGTTTTTTTGGGGCTAAACAAGGTGAAAATAGCCAAATTGATGGTCACGCGTTGCGCCCTAACCTGATTCGCTTTACCCATAAAGAAATCGTCGAACGTCACTTGTGGACTCGGTAGCAAACGTGCCCGCATTTGACCCACGTGAACAGGTTGCTGTAGCTTTTCCGTGAGAAACTGCTCGGTTTTTTGTTCATATTCTTGCAGCGGCATCACCATGGGTACCACGTACAATGCGGCACCGAATGTAAGCAATAACAACATCATCAAACTGACCAACATTTTTTTCCAAGGAAACGGCTTGCGTGGTGCGACCTCAATTTTTTGTGCTTTAACCACCGACGCGACTGAGGCATGAGCGGCTTGTTGAACCGCGCGCTCGGCATTTATTTTAGCCGTCTCCATGGCACGACGTTCCGCCTGTGTCCACGCTTTTGCTTGTGTTTCCGCGAGCTTTTTAGCTTCGGCCGCCTGAGCCTCCAGCTGTTTTTGTGCTTCAATTTCTGCCATCAAGGCTTTCTTTTTTGCCTGCACCTCTTTGAGTTCTCTCGCTTCCTTGATGCGCTGAGTATCCTCTGGGCTAGGGGATGGGGGCGGCTGATGCGCGTGTGGCTTAGGTGTTTGTGGCTGGGGAGGAACAGGCTCTGTCACCACCGATTTGGGATGTGCGGCGGGATGTGCAGGATCGTTAAAGGTAAAGGGGGCGAGTGCAATTTTAAGGGTGGGGGCATCACTGATATTGCTTGCCTGACGCGCTTCAGAGGGCATACGACTATTGAGTGCATACACTTGATGCTCGTGACCATGCTTGTCTTTTTGTGCGCCACGATAATAAAACTGCTCGGCATATTCATCACTTAAACGCGAGATAAAGTCGTAATATGAACGCGAAATAAAGACTTGGTTTTCCCCCGCAAAATCCATCACGCGTTGCGCATCGTTAATGCCATTTCCCACCATATTGGGTTTGCCATTCATATCGACCACGATATTGATCGGTCCTAAATGAATGCCCATGCGGACTTTAATGCTTGCGTACTTTTCGTTGGATACAATTGCCTCGCGAAACTTCATGGCAACTTCCAGTGCTTCTTCTGGATGATGGGTAAAGCCAATCGCAGCACCATCACCTGTATCTAGGATAATGTACTCGTTCTTATCGTCAGAAACCGATTTTAAGCAACCTGTTACCAGTTGATTAAACAGCCTTTTCATCTCGGTTTGTTTTTGAACCGCCTGTTTGGTATACGCTACCATATCAAAAAACAACACCGTCACCGTGGTGGTGCGCAAATTAGGATCTGTTTTATCCGCGCTGGCATCTGCTGCGTCAATGACACGAATTTGATGGGGTTCAACGCGGATATTCACCGTTCTAGCCATTTCTTTGGCTTGATGCTCAGCTAGTTCTTTGGCTTGACGTTCGGCTAGTTCTTTAGCTTGATGCTCAGCGATTTCTTTAGCTTGATGCTCAGCGATTTCTTTAGCTTGACGATCGGCCAGTTCTTTGGCTTGACGTTCAGCGATTTGCTTCACTTTTTCCTGTTCAGCCCTTAATTCTGCCAACTCAGCGGCTTGCCGTTCCTTGAGTTTCATCGCCGCGACTAATGCCGCTTTTTCTTCGGCTTGCGCCTTTGCCAGCATAATTTGCTTGGCTTTTAATTTTTCAATTTCCGCTTCTTGACGCGCACGCAATTCAGCTGCCTGTTGTGCTTTTAATTCGGCCGCCATCCGAGCTTCCGCTTCTGCCCTCGCCAATGCTTTAGCGGCTTCCGCCTCCGCGCGTGCCTGCGCAATGGCACGTTCTTTTAAATGCGCTAATTCAGCGAGTTCTTTAGCACGACGCTCCGCTTCGACGCGAGCCTGCGCTTCTCGTGCAGCCTGTTTTTTTGCCAGCTCAGCTTCTGCCAAAGCCTGCGCCGCATTTTTTTCTTCCTGCAAGTGCCGCACCACCTCTTGTTTTTCTTTTAGCTTTGCCGTTAGCATCGCTTCTTTTTCTGCCTCGGCGGCCAGTATCGCGGCGGTAGGGGGGCGATAAGCAGCGGTAAAATCAAATTCATTTACCGCTTGCGCGGCAATCTCACCTGTTGGTTTGCTTGGAATAACCAGCTTAGGGACGCGCGCAAAACGGCTTTTATCTTCGATAAAACCTTTGTGCTGTAGATCACTGATCAACGCAGGCAAGGTCGCGCGCAAACTGGGCGCGGCACGTTTTTCAATATCTGCTAACGTGGCAACGCCATCAACCATCAGCAATGCCCGTTTAATATCCCCTGCCAATAAAGAGGTGGCACTGTGCAGTTCGGTTTCGCCCTTGCTGGTTCTAACAAAAATGATTTGGGTATCCATGTTTCACTTTACGCTGATATTTTTCTATACATTGACCGCTACGGACTGGGTACGGCAGATACGGCAGATTTTGCCAACGGGATTTCATCATCACCAAAAATCTTATTGAGCAAGCCCCCAATTTTCATGCCGATCACCGTACCAACCCCTGGCATTAAGGCCGTTCCCAACGCCGCACCCGCTAAAAAAGCCCCACTCGGATTGACCTGAGGCTGATCCGTTGTACCTGAAATGACCAGTGGCACACTGACCAGTCCTAATGTACCTTTTAAGTAAGCATCCAGTCCACCGCTTATTCGCTTATCGGGCAAAACGCTCATACGTCCTTGCGCCCTTAACACACCAGAACTTAAATCCAATTTATTGAAGTGGTAGACACCGTTCTCTACCTTAAACTCGCCCGTAAATTGATCAAATTCGGTACCGTCTGACGGAGTCGTCTCTTGCTTGGTTTTTGCCACTTGAGCCGCTTTAACCAAATCAACCTGACTCAACTTACCTTCTTTTAGCTGAAAATCGCCTTCTAGCAAGCTATTTGCAGGAAAGGGCATAGGGGTATTCAATTGCATGGCTAAATTTCCCTTGCCTGCCAGTTTGCCACTTAATACCACGCGATTGGTCAGTGCGGCGACCAAAGGCTGCATTTCAATTGCGTCGAGTACGATATTGGCATTGAGCGTTTGATCCAATCCAGACCACTGCGCTAAACCTGTTATTTTGCCGCCGTACAAAGTCACATCCAATACACTTAAATCTAGCAGAGCCGCGCCTGCTAACACTTGCGCGTGTAATTCATCTAACAACACCCCTGGCTGGTCTGTCGCGACAGGAATTTGGAGCTGTTTGCCACTGAGTTCACCAACAAACTGCACGCGCTGCTTTAATTCTGCCACCGTCTGAGCCTCTCCTTGCAATTTGCCTGAGAGATGCACGTTTCCCGTCGCCAGCAACGACTGGTCGAATAATTTAAGCACTTGCTCGATGGGCGCGTCTAGTTGATCGAGTTGCGCTGACACCTGTAATCGCTGGGCAAATTCTGCCCGTCCCGTCCCCGCTAAGTGTATATCCCCCATCTTGGCGGTCAGTTGCGTGGCAACCAAATCACCTTCGCCAACCACCCCTTCAAGATGCAATTCATCCCAAACAAAACGCGGATATAACGGGGTTGTCCAGCCCTTTGCATCCACTTGCATCGCAAAATGTCGCTGCGGTTGCGGCAACAAAGTCGCGTTCAAATGCTGTTTATCCAAGGTCAGCCAGATTTTTTCCAGCTTGCCATCGCCTGCAAAATTCACCTTGGTTGCAACATCCGCCAAGGTCAGCCAAGGGAGAATTAACGTGACATCACTGGCTTGAAATTCACGTAGTGTGACGATGGGCTTGCCAGAGGGCTTCCCCATTTGGGTCAGCAATTTGCGGAATTCTGCATAATGCACGGTGAGATGTTCGGCACGAATTTCGCGGACTTCTTTTTTACCTGCCATCAACGCCTTGAAATCAAAAGACACGGCAATGGTTTCGGCATGAATACCCGCCGCTGCTGCCCCTAGCTGCACCTGATGTAATTTCAGATGAGGCAATGGCAAAGCGGCAAGACTGATGGATTGGATTTTGACGGGGGTTTTAAATTGCTTGCTGGCGAATTTTTCCAATTGAGGCAAATACGTCTCTAATGGGATCAAATACAACGCACCCATGGACAGCGACAATAGCGCAACGCAACCCAGTAATAATTTTTTGCCTAGTGTCATCTGCAATTTTTACTTATTTTAAGCTAGCACCTTGGTGGGTCGAAAAGCCCAGTTCACTGACCACCCCTGCGCCAAAGCGTTTTGCCAGACGATCGGCGAAACCTTCTTTCACGGTAAAGTCAACAATGTCCTCGGCTTTAATCATGTCACGTGCAATAGACTCCACGCTCCCAAAGCCATCTGCTAAGCCCATTTCCACCCCTTTTTGGCCATTCCAAATTAAGCCGCTAAAGGTGTCTTCTGTTTCTTTTAAGCGTGTACCCCGCCCTTTTTTGACCACGTCAATAAACTGCTGATGAATATCGGCCAGCATTTGCTTGGCATATTCTTGCTGAGCGGGATTGGTGACCGAAAAGGGATCTAAAAAGCCCTTGTTGGTGCCTGCCGTCACTAAACGGCGTTCCACGCCTAGCTTTTCCATGGTGCCTGTAAAGCCAAAACCATCCATCAACACGCCAATTGAGCCGATTAAGCTTGCCTTATCGACATAAATTTTATCTGCTGCGACGGCGACATAATAACCACCCGATGCACAAATATCTTCCACAACCACATACAAAGGAATCGACGGATATTTGCCGCGCAAACGACGAATTTCATCATTGATTTGTCCCGCTTGGACAGGACTGCCCCCAGGACTATTGATGCGTAAAATCACGCCCTTGGTGTTTTTATCCTTAAAAGCATCCTGCAAGCTGGGAATCAAGTTGTCCGCACTAGCGGCTGCACCTGCGGCGATCACGCCCTGCATATCCACTAATGCCGTGTGCTTACCCTCGCCCAGCGTTGATTCTTTCTTCTCCAATTCCTCCATCCCGCCTAACAAGACAAATAACAGAAAAGAGAAATAGCCAAAAAATAAAAATTTAAAAAATACACTCCAGCGACGTGCGCGACGTTGCTCGGTTACCGCCGAGAGGGCTAGTTTTTCCAGTACATCACGTTCCCAGTTTTGTTCTACCATGTTATTCATCCTAAATTTTTTGTAAAAAATGCGACCGATGCAATGGTCACTTTACGCATTTTCTTTCAGCCACGCTTGCAGCGCGGCAAAATTATCCACCAATGCCAGTGGATTTAACTGCTGCAATGCTTGGGCAGGATGCGCACCGTGTCCCATGGCGATTACCTGCACGCCTGCATTCTGTGCCAACAAAATATCATGCGAGGTGTCGCCTATCATCAAGGTGCGCGCGGGAGTCACGTCCAATTCCGCCATGATTTCAAGCAACATCGCGGGATGCGGCTTGGAAAAAGTTTGGTCGGCGGTACGGGTTGCGTGAAAATAAGCGTGTAATTGCGTGGCTTCAAGGGCTCTATCCAAGCCTAGGCGACTTTTCCCTGTTGCAACCGCCAACAAATAGCCCGCTTGATGCAAAGACAAGATGGTTTCATGGGCTTGGTCAAACAGGGGAATGGCATTATCTTGCGACAAAAAGTGATGCCGATAACGCGCAACCAAGGCGGGACGCATCGCATCAGACAAGGTCGGCACTGCATAACTTAATGCCTGCTCCAGCCCCAACCCAATCACATGGCGTGCTGCCTCATCGGTTGGAATCGGCAAATCCAAATCGCGACACGCCGCCTGTATTGAACCTGAGATCACGGCGGTCGAATCCATTAACGTGCCATCCCAGTCAAATACAATTAAATCGTAATTCATTGTCCTACCATTATGCTCAAAAAGATGTCGGGGATATTACCACTTTCTAAGCGTCAACTTTGAGTTAAAAACGCCGCTTTCGTGACGAGACTGCATTTTGGCAATACATCGCGTCAGATAGATTAAGCGGCATCGCCCAATTCCACGTTATCTAACAGCCGTACCGTTCCTAATTTTGCCGCTGCTAAAATCACGCGCGTACCTTGTGTTGCAGGTAAAAGATCCGATTGATTGCGCATGGTTAGGTAATCGACGTGCCAACCACGCGCCGTAAGTGCGGCAATGGCAGCGTGTTCTAATGAGCTTATATCGGATTCACCTTGCAACACTGCGTCAGATAAGCGATTTAAGGTGCGAAACAAGCTGGCGGCTTCGGTGCGTTGTGCTTCGTTAAGGTATTGATTGCGAGAGCTTAAGGCAAGCCCATCTTCAGCACGTACCGTTTCACCCCCGACAATTTGAATGGGCAAATTAAACTGCGTCACCATCTGACGAATAATATGCAGTTGCTGATAATCCTTTTTGCCAAACAGCGCGACATCTGGCTGCACGAGGTTAAATAGCTTAAGCACCACGGTTGCCATTCCCCGAAAATGCCCAGGGCGATTCGCCCCGCATAACTGGTTTGCCACAGGCGGCGGCTCGACAAACAGGGTTTGCGGGTTGGGGTACATCTCCGCCACGCTAGGCGCAAACAAGACATCAACTAAGCCCTCCAACTGAGCACAGTCCGCCGCAAAGGTACGCGGATAGCAATCAAAGTCTTCATTCGGACCAAATTGCAGCGGATTGACAAAAATGCTTGCCACGACACAATCGCCGTGCGCGCGGGCAAGACGCATTAAATTAAGATGCCCTTGGTGCAAATTCCCCATGGTGGGAACAAAAGCAATCGCGGTTTCAGTGCGCAAACGCGCCCGCAGTGCGGCGGCAGTGGTCAAAATTTGCATAGGGTCTTTCGTCATAAGGTGTTGGTATTGGGTTATTGGTCGTTAGTTGCTAGTCGTTAGTTGTTTAGTTGTTAGCTGGCACAACTGACACGAATGGCACGTTGCTAGTCGTTAGTTGTTTAGTTGTTAGGGTGGATAAAGCTGCGCGCATCTGCCATTCTTTTCAATAGATTCAGTTAGATATACTCACCACTCACCTCGAACACTAAAAACTAGCGACTAGCGACTAGCGACCAGCAGCCTAAACAATACCTACTCTTCCTTTAACCATAATTGATGTATATCAATTAAGAGGCGATAACGGGCTTCATTGGCATCGAGTTGGGTTGTGTATTCAACCAAGGTGGATTCCAAGGCGATACGTCTTGCGGTCAGGCTATCGGACAAACTGCTTTCGCCCACTTGATACGCTTTGGTCACGAGTGCGGCGTTGTTGCGGATCGCGGTGGCGGCCAATTGAGCTTGTTGCCACGTGCTAAACGTGCGTACCGCTTGGGTATGGGCGGCATACACATCTGCTTCCAAGCGACGTTGCACGTAAGCTTCCTGATTCGCTGCCATCACCGCTTGTTGCGCCATGGCATCGGCCGTCGCGCTACGCAGACCAAATGATAACGGCACACTCACATACAGACTCAGCACTTTTTCATTGCCGCCCATATCGCTTGCCACACGCACCCCGACCGTGGGGTCAGGCACGACATCTGCTCGACTGCGTTGTGCTAAGCGTTGTTGCAACTGTGTTTCCGCACGTGCGATTGCCAACTCATTGTTATGGTTAAATATCTTATCTTTCCAAAACGCAAAATCTTGCGTAATCGGCTGCGGGGGGGTGGGTTGTACCGTGTCTAGGAACGTTATGCCTGCAAATTGCCGCCGCACATCGCTTTCTGCTAATTGCACCCGCATCAGGGCTTGTTGCCAAGACACGTGGGCTTGCGCCACCGCCGCATTCATTTGATTTAATTCCAACTTGGGTGCATCACCTTGTTGCACGCGTTTTTCGGTCATCCTCGTTTGTTGATTCAAGATGTTCACTTGCTGCTGCCATAGCTGCGCGGTAGCCTGCTCACGTTGCACCACAAACCATAAGCGCAGCAACACTCGCGCCGCTTCATGCTGCGCATCATCCCATGCCAAATTCGCCTTGGCGACACTGATACGACCAATTTCTTGGTCAATTTCTGCTTTGTCAAAGATCCGCACAGGGCGTTGCACATCCACATACCACTCGCGTAAATTCTCGCGTGGTATGCCGACCGTGCGCTGTCCCGTACCCATATTGAGCAAAAATTCATGCGAACCACTATTCCACTTGCGTTGATTCGCCAATTCTTGTTTTAACAGACTGGCGGCATTTAACACCAGCAAATGGCTGTTTAATGCCTCTTCCACTTGACGCGCTTGCGGCAAATCGTCCGCCGCGAAACTGCGCGCTATGGGGAGCGCAAGGCTTAATAGCAACAGCACGGACGACAGGCGGCGCAGCTTGATGGGCGTGGTTCTCATACTTGTTCCTCATGAAATCTGCCGAATTCCAGCACAGGGGTAATCCAATAGGCAATATGGGGCGTTGCTTCCTTTTCTTTCAGCATCGCAATCAGGGCGCGGGCATCGTCTAAGTTCATCACCGCCACAATCTGGACGCGTTGCGAACGCCCCCGTACTTGCTCCATCATGCTGGCCAATTTTTCATCCTGACTCGCGCCTTCGATGTGAGACAAGGTAAACCCCTGCACCCATTCAGGATGCTCTAGTAATCTATCCACCAAACGTTCGATGATCGAACGGTGGCACACAATATGAACACAACAATTCATCGCTTTCATTTTTTAACTTCCTTTGACGGGTTGAATACCGAAGCGTCGATACAAAATGGGCAGGACAAACAAGGTGAGCAAAGTCGAACTCATCAGCCCGCCGATCACCACAATGGCTAACGGACGCTGGATTTCTGAGCCAGGTCCTGTGGCAAATAACACGGGAATCAAGCCCCACGCCGTGATACTGGCGGTCATTTGCACGGGGCGCAATCGCCGCTTTGCCCCTTCAAATACCACTTGGGTGATGTGCATCCCTTCGGCATGAAGCTGATTAAAGTAGGACACCATCACCACCCCGTTAAGTACCGCAATCCCCAGCAAGGCGATAAACCCCACTGAGGCAGGCACGGACATATATTCGCCACTCAGCCACAAGGCAATTACCCCACCTATCAAGGCAAAAGGGATATTGGTCAACACCAAAGCCGCTTGGCGCATGGAACCAAAGGTGGCGAACAGCAGCAAGAAAATCATCCCAATGGCAACAGGTACCACCACCGCTAAGCGCGCAGCGGCACGTTGTTGATTTTCAAATTGCCCGCCCCACGTCAGGCTATATCCCGCAGGCAAAGTGAACTTGGCGGGATTCGCCACCGCCGCTTTGGCTTCTTCCACAAAACCCACCAGATCCCGATCGCGCACATTGCTTTGTACCACCACCATGCGCTGACCGTTTTCTCTATCCACTTTGACGGGGCCATCCACGCGTTCTAATTTAGCCACGGCGGACAAAGGCACGTTTTGCCCATTCGCCAAAGGCAACGTTAACGCCGCAAATAAAGCGGGGGAATGTTGCACATCCGCTTCTCCGCGCATAATCAACGGGGTACGTCGTCCTTCTTCAATCACTAAACCGACTTGCTGACCTTCAATTTGACTGCGTAAGGTGTTGCTGATGTCATCCACCGTCAACCCCAATCGCCCTGCTGCCAAGCGGTCTATGACCACGCGGAAGTATTGCACGCCACTATTTTTGACCGTAAACACATCCTCACTGCCTTTGATGCCTTCCAATAGCGTCACCATTTTTTCGGCGGTGTCATTCAGTGTATTGAGATTGGTACCAAAAATTTTAATGGCAATATCCCCCCGCGCGCCCGTCAGCATTTCCGATACCCGCATGGCAATCGGTTGTGTAAAGCTATATTCCACACTGGGAAAATCATCCATCACTTTACGCACTTGATCGACCAGCGCGGTTTTATCCTTGCTCACCCATTCGTGCTGCGGCTTTAACACCAAAAAAGTGTCGGTTTCGTTTAAGCCCATCGGGTCCAAACCCAGCTCATCCGCCCCCGCCCGTGCCACGATCCCTTTAATGTCGGGTACGCCTTTGAGGATAGCTTGCTGAATTTTGGTATCAATTTCGGCGGTCTGCGCCAAGTTAACCGAAGGCAATTTGGACACCTGCATAATCAGATCGCCCTCATCCATTTCAGGCATAAAGGTTTTGCCGATGAGCGTGTAAATCCCGCCCGTAATCACCAGCATCACCAGCGCGATCCCAATCACCCAACGTTCCTTTTCTAACGCACGTTTCAACAAAGGTTCGTAATATTTCAACGACATACGCACTAACCAAGGCTCTTCATGACTGGCGGTTTTGAGCAAGAAGGAAGACATCATGGGCACAACGGTGAGTGACAATAGCAAGGATGCCGCCAAGGCAAATACGATGGTCAATGCCACGGGAATAAACAGCTTGCCTTCTAAACCTTGCAAGGTCATCAATGGCAAGAAGACGATGATGATAATCGCCACCCCTGCCGAAACGGGTACGATGACTTCTTTAACCGCACGATAAATCAAGTGCAAATGAGGAATATGCGGACGTTTATGCGCCAGATGATTGATGATGTTCTCCACCACCACCACGGCACCATCGACCAGCATCCCAATCGCAATTGCCAAACCGCCTAAACTCATCAAGTTCGCCGACATGCCAAACTGATTCATCATAATAAAAGTAATCAGCACCGCTAAAGGCAAGGTCATGGCAACCACGACCGCCGCTCGCCAATTGCCTAAAAACAGCACCAGCAGCACCACCACGAATATAATGGCTTCGCCTAAGGCTTTAGAAACGGTGCCAATCGCGCGTTCCACCAAGCTGCCGCGATCATAAAACACCTTGGTGGTGATCCCTTGCGGCAATAGCGGTGCAATTTCTTTTAACTTCGCTTGCACGCCATCCACTACTTTTTGAGCATTTGCACCGCGCAGTCCCAGCACCAGCCCTTCAACCGCTTCACCTTCGCCGTTTTGCGTGACCACGCCATAGCGCGTCAAACTGCCGATGCGCACTTCTGCCACATCACTGACCCGTATGGGATTGCCATTTGGGCTCGCAACCACGATATTGCGCACATCTTGCAAGTTTTTGACGCTGCCTTCTGCCCGCACCAACAACGTTTCGTCACCGTCGTTAATGCGCCCTGCACCATCATTGCGATTATTGGCTTGCACTGCCTGTTGCAACATGGCAAAAGAAATCGAACGTGCAGCTAAAGCGGTGTGGTCAGGTACGATTTCAAAACTGCGCGCCAAGCCACCTAAGGCATTGACATCAGCGACCCCTGGCAACGCGCGCAAAGCAGGACGTATCACCCAATCCAACACCGTGCGGCGTTGCTCTAGTGAAACACCTTCCCCTTCCACGGTGAACATAAACATCTCGCCCAGCGGGGTGGTAATCGGTGCCAAGCCGCCCGAAATGCCTGTGGGCATATCCCGCAAAGCCGTATTTAACCGCTCTGCCACTTGCTGCCGCGCCCAATAAATATCCGTGCCATCATTAAAATCAAGGGTGATGTCAGCAATGGCGTATTTGGAAATAGACCGCATCACGCGCTGATTGGGTATGCCCAACATCTCCAATTCAATGGGCGTGACGATGCGCATTTCCACTTCCTCAGGGGTCATCCCTGGGGCTTTCATAATCAACTTCACTTGTGTAGAAGACACATCGGGAAAGGCATCAATCGGCAAATCGCGAAAGGCAATGACACCCGCGCCTATCACCATCAGCGTCAGCACGATCACCAGCAAGCGTTGTGACAGCGAGAATTCAACCAGTTTATCCAGCATCACGCACCTCCGCCCAAGCCCATGACCCTTGATTTCAGTGCCGATACCCCGTGCACTGCAATCCGCTCATTGCCTTTTAAGTCCCCTGTAATCACGGTGTTTTGCGCACCCTCGTTGAGTACGGTGACGGCATGCGGTAGAAAACCTTTTGGTGTGCTTATAAAGACCAAGGTTGCACCCCCGACCCGTGCCAATGCGCTGTTGGGAATCTCCCATTGTGCCGCGCTGGCAATGGTGGTGCCGATACTGGCTTCTACAAACTGATTGGGACGCAAATTGTCTGAACCCTCGGTAATCATGGCGCGTAGCAAAATACTTTGATTGCTCCCCGTCAAACTGCGTCCGATGGCGATCAATTTTCCACTGGCCTGAAAAGCGGGAATAAAAATTGGCGCGCCGATTTTTAAATCCCGAACAGCGGTCAAGGGAGCTTGAATTTCTAATGCCAGCGGATGTAACTTGGCGATTTTGAATACAGGCATGGCGGCATCAAGACGCTGTCCCGCGCTGGCAAATTTTTCCAGCACCACGCCGTCTATCGGTGCGGTAATCGTCATCAACGCGCTCAAGGCTCGCCCTGATTGCAATTGGGCAATCGCCCCGTCTGACATCCCTGATAAACGCAACATCTGCTTGCGTTCTGCCAAATTCGCTTGCGCTTCTAATGCCGCGCCGCGTGTCGTACGATAACGACTTTCGGCGATAATGCCATCCTTCCATAAAGATTGATCGCGGGCGAGATTTTCTTGTGCCAATTGATGTTGCACATTGGCTTGCAGCAAACCGCGTTGACCTTCTGCCAAGGCAGGGCTTTGTAGCCGCGCCACGATCTGACCTTTTTTGACCGCGTCACCCACGCCCACCAGCGTTTGCTCCAATAAGCCAGCCAAGGGCGTACTCACAACAAAAAGCTGATTCCCTGGCACCACGACCTGTGCAGGTAAACCCGATACTTCCCCTGATTTTTTCTCAGGTAACAAGGCAGAACTAATGCCCAATGTTTTGATTTGTTGGGCAGAAAAAACAATCTCTTCTCCCGCCCACGCGGATTGAGCTAGCAAAAATGATAGCAATACGAACAGCCTAGTCGTCATGGTGAACTCCAGAAATGCAACAAAAACAGGATTTATAACAATCAGTTAAGTGAAACGGGGGCGTGCGGAGGAGCTTGTGACCAAGCTGAAAAATGGCGTAGGGCAGGAAGCAATAAGGGGGGATAAGCAGAAAAACAAATGGGTTCAATCGACACGAGGGTGAGTGTTTCCCCTAGATCAGCAAAAGTTGCTTGCTGTTCAAAGCTGTACTGACTGCGCACATTGACCTGCGGCATGGAGACTTGTGGGCTAGATAGCTTTTTCAGATGAACTTGAGAAACTTCCGCATCATCAGACAGGTTATACGCAGAAGCAACCGTCGCCATCCCATCAAAATGCAGATGAACAGGTGAATTAAGCCCACTCGCTGCGCTGTGATTGCCCAAATCAACGGACTCAATATGCGCATGCACCAAGGGCGATGCGCACTGCAAGAGTACGAATAAGGTCAATAACAGTTTTTGTAGCCAGCTTTTCATCAGCGGTGGTTATTTGAATTAAGAAGAGAAGTGCGTAGCAGACCCGCACTTTATCAGATTAGTTCAATTCACTCATTATTTCTGCCATACAATCAGCAATTCTCATTTTGACTATAGGGACAATATGTTCATTCACCGCACTTGATCCCTACCGTCCCGCCAATGCTCGCACGGGGTCTAATCGTGCGGCACTGCGCGCGGGCCACACGCTGAATAAAATGCCAGTACCTAATGACGTACCGAGGGCGGCGAAAATTGCCCACCAGGGAGCCGAGATGGGTAGGGCAGGATAAATTTGCCCGATGATAAAAATGCCGATTTGTCCGATGATTAAGCCCATGACGCTGCCGATGCTGGACAATAAAATCGCTTCGGCAAAAAATAAATTGCGAATTTGACTGGCGGGCGCACCCAGTGCTTTGAGCAAGCCGATTTCTTTCACCCGTTGCGACACCGCAATCAGCATCACATTCATAATCAAAATGCCCGCCACGGCAAGGCTGATGGACGCAATGCCTGCCACCGCCAAGGTCAGCGCGTGCAAAATGCGGTCAAAGGTGACCAGCACCGCATCTTGGGTAATCACCGTCACATCGCGTTCGCCGTTGTGCCGCTCGACCAAAATCGTTTCCGTATCTTGCTTGGCGGGCAACACCGCCTCGCGGCTTTTGGCTTCAATCAAAATCCGCAACAAGCCGCTGGTATTAAACAAAATATGTGAGGTCGCCACGGGGATAATGGCGATTTCGTCGGTGTTAAACCCCATCGACTCGCCTTGGCTGGACATCACGCCCACCACGCGAAAGCGGCGATCACCCAGTCTGACCGATGCCCCGACGGCAGGTTGTGCGCCAAATAATTCGCGCTTTAATTTTGCGCCCAATACGCACACCGACTCGCTGCTGTGTATATCCCCTGCAGGTAAAAATCGCCCCTGCCCCAAGCTCATTTGCCGCACCTCCAACAACGCCGCCGTTGAACCCAACACGATGACCTCGCGGTTGCGCGACCCTTGCGAAATTTGCGTCGAACCAATGGTCAAGGGCGCGATGCGGCGAATATGGCGGCTGCGCAACAAGGCTTCGGCATCATCCAAACTTAACTCACGCGGAATCTGCCCCAACAACATATTCGGTCCAATCCCCGCCGTTTCCGTGCGCCCTGGGAAAACAATCACCAAATTCGTCCCCAAAGATGAAAATTGATTGATGACATACCGCCGCGCCCCATCGCCCAAACCCGTCAAAATCACCACCGAAGCCACGCCGATGGACATCGCCAAAATCATCAACAACGTTCGCGCACGGCTACCGCGTAGGCTGGTCAGGGCGAAATTGAGGATGTCGAGGAGTTTCATGGGAAATAGGGTCGAGGTGTAAGCGGAGCTATTTTAAAGCAACCGTTCACAGTGTGTCGGCTATTGGTATCTCTAAGTGGTTGCGTACAAATAATTGGGTATTGAGTTGTTAGGGCGTTAGAAATGCTAAATGTGCCTATTAAAAAAGGGTTCTATGTGATTTACAGTGGGTGAAAGACTCCCTCCCCTTCAAGGGGAGGGCTGGGGTGGGGATGGGGTAGAGAT
>FZPZ01000039.1_pt1 | contig 27738 bp, 30 predicted proteins | sample 1534811 | NCBI WGS metagenome assembly FZPZ01 (sample SAMEA104161953, study PRJEB21768) | metagenome | biome: subterrestrial habitat; feature: phreatic zone; material: underground water | place: France | collected 2016-06-01 | depth 60 m | reverse complement strand
CTCCCAAAATGAACTGGAGGCACTCAAAACATCCGCCATGAAATTCTTCGGCGGACTTGTGTAGATACCTATGCCTTGAAGGGGAGGGAGTCTAGTTTCACCCACTGTAAATCACATAGAACCGTTATTTGTTGGACACCAACATCTTGTCCGAACCGACCAAGCCACAGCCCAACCCGCACGTTCTCCGCCGCTTGCAACAATACAATGGGCAGTTTTGCACCGCTGTCACGGTTTGGCATGAACTGCACTATGGCGTGCAGCGCATGGTGGATTCCAAACGCAAAACCAGTTTATTCGCCTATCTCAACGCACTGGAACAAGGCGGTTTGGTGATTTTGCCTTACGAAAAAACAGCGGGTGAATGGCTGGCACAAGCACGGGGTAAGCTCTCACAACAGGGGATTGCCGCGCCTTATCCAGATGGCGAGATCGCTGCGATTGCGTTTAGCCAACAACTCACCTTGGTGACGCGCAATGTGCAGGATTTTGTGATGTACGAGGGGTTGAGAGTGGAAAATTGGTTTGAGGCGTAACAATACCCTCTCCCTAACCATAGGTATCTACACAAGTCAGAGCGATAAGTAGGGTGGAAAGCTGCGCGCATCCACATGATTTCACAGGAAAATATCTGGCGGGCGTGGTGGATGCGCGCAGCTTATCCACCCTACCAACTGCCTTAAGCAATCAGATCTTGCAAATAAATAACCTCAATCCCGCCATACGATGAAAACCCAGCATCGTTCGTGAGGATAAACGTACAACCCGAAATAGCGGCGGTTGCGTAATGCAGTGCATCAATGAGTTTCATCCCGCGTTTGGGCGATAGCTCTGCCGCAAGTTCAAAAATTTTAGTGGTATGTGGCAGGACGGTCATCAACTCATCATCGCTAAAGAACAATTTGAATTCGCTCACGCGCATGACATCGCCCACACGATAGGGCTTGTATAACGTTTCCGCAACTGCCGCATCGCCTGTGTGCGCTAGCGATAGTCCATCATTGAACAATTGGAAAAACGGCACAATGACATCAAAATACCGCTCATCACGCTCCAAAAAATAAACGAAGATGTTGGTGTCAATATAGACACGTTTCCCTTGTATGCGGGAAAGAACCGCCGCTATCTTGTCCATAAGTTGCGCATTTCGTGAATACTGGCATCAATTTCTTCAGGCGTAGCACCCCAAAGTCCTTTGCCCGCCCCCGCGAACGACAACATGTCGCGCTTTGCCGCGTGTCTTTTTTGGGGAATCAGCATTAGGACACCATTCGCCAGAACGGCTTCCATTGAATCATTGACTGACACATGGTTTTTATTGCCCCACTCCTGTAGCAATTCGGCGGGAATGGTCACTTGTCCTTTTTCTCGGATTTTGACTTGCGGCATGATAAGTAGCTCCATCAGTAGGAAGTTGGAAAATAATTCTTACACCATATAGTATGCGTTTCCTTAAAAAAAGCCAACGCATTATTAACGCGATTTTAGCGCATAGACTCCCCTCTCCCACTTGTGGGAGAGGGGCTGGGGGAGAGGGTGTGCCGTAGGTGCGATTACGCTACGCTAATCGCCCCTACGTCCCTGCTACCGAATGCGTTTGCAACCATTCGCGCAATGCCGCATTCATCCGCGTTTGCCAACCTTGCCCCGTGGCTTTAAACGCCTCGATAATGTCCGCATCGTAGCGCACCGTCACCGAACGCTTCGGGCTAGGTAATTTGGGGCGACCACGCGCAAGTGCAGCCCGCGCCGCTGCGCGTCCTTCCTCCGCAGACACCACCCGATCCCCGATTTGCCACACGCCGCGAGCAAAAAATTCATCGGTCAATTCAGGTGCGTCGTCAGGGTCTATCCATTCAGAATGTATATTTGGTAATTTCGCGTTCATTGGCGTACCTCATTGAAATAATGCGGCAATTTTCGCCGCGTGGAGTCCAAACAACAATAACGACCCGATTATCCAGTTGCCCCACGCTCATCAAACGGGTTTCGCCGTAGTCGTAGCGGGTATCCGTGATCGTTACAATCACACAGTCGAATACCTCACCCGCTCGCGCAAAATCCAAGCCGCGTTCCAGCAAGGTTTTATAACGTTTATCGGGGTCGAATTCGATTTGCATGGTTAATTGTAGCTACGGAAAATGAGGGTGTAAAGCGGTTTATAAGCTATGCTTGAAATAACAGCGGCAATGCAGGGCGGGTTCGCGTAGCAACCCGCCGAATGGGGTGAATAAATGGCGGATTGCCTTGCGGCGAATCCGCCTTACGCTTTGCTGCTGTAGGTTGGGTTGAGGTACGAAGCCCAACGTTTACCGCGTGCTTGTGTGAAAGTTGTTAGGCGTAGCTCCCCTCGCCAATTTACGGGAGAGGAGAAACTGGGAAGTACCCGTATCGCTGACTTAGTGCAGTGCCCGCAAAGCAGCAACAGGTTCCTTTTCTACAATGGTCAACAAAGCCGCTGCTGCACCAGAGGGTTTACGGCGGTTTTGTTCCCAGTTTTTAAGCGTCGCCAACTTCACACCAATCAATTGCGCAAATTCGCTTTGGCTTAAACCCACTTTGGCACGAATGGATTTTGCATCGGGTGCATGTACTTCTGTGACGCGACTCGGTGCTAACGCATTACGGCGAATCGCCGCAGCTTCTTTTAGGCTTTGCTTCAAATCATCAAAAAGTGAATTTTCCATCGTTATAACTCCTTCACAAGTTTTCGCAGTACGGCGGTTTCTTTATCCGTCAAATTGTCTTTCGTGCTTTTCGGATAAGCAACCAGTAGCAGTATTTGTTCATCTTCGGTTATCCAATAATAGATCACTCGAATTCCCCCACTTTTGCCAGAACCCGCACGCTTCCATCGCAACTTGCGGATTCCACCGCCGTCCCGAATCAAATTCCCCGCATCGGGGCGTTTGACTAATTCCTCCTGCAACTTGGAATACTCCTCGTCTTCCAGTAGGGAGTTAATCAATCGTGTAAAAGTGGGGGTTTCAATAAATAGCATGAGCGAACTATACGCCAATGGCGCATAGCGTCAAGCCCGTAATTGGGGATGAATCTTCACGAGTCTTAAATAAGCTTTAAGTCTGCCTCAATCTTGGCGGATTCAACCTTGAAGTGCAACTTTTGTAAGAGAATTTAAGACTGTCCTTCTCGTTCGTCCTTTCTCCCGCTTGCGGGAGAGAGTTAGAGAGAGGGTATTTTTTTGGGGGGAAATGAAAGCGTGAAGGTCGGGATAAATCCCGACCTACGACACATCACGTAGGATGGATAAGCATAGCGCACCCTACCTGACTACGCTCTCCCACAAGTGGGCGAGGGAACGTGTAGACTATCCCAGCCGATGGGGTTCTGGACCGAATAAAAAGTGCAGGATATTTGACTTAATGCGGTTATCGTAGCCAACCAGCTCTAAAAAGCCTTGCCCTGTGACCGCATTTCCACCCAGTGTTCCTTTAATTTCCATCGCACCTTCCCAATAAGCCCAAAAGGAAGTACGACTAATATCAAGTTCTGACTGCTTAAGCAGTGGAATGACTTCCAATTCCAAATTAAGTTTGGGAATGCGTAACTTGGAATGCACGGGATATTTACCCCCGCTCGAAGGAGAAGTCCAATGATCTAACACTTGTCGTTCCACATCCTCAAACGAAATGCGCGTAATTTCCCCACTTTTACTAACCCATGTACCCGCAGAAAATACAGGATCCACTTTGCCATGCCTATCTTTCAGGAAATACACCATCAGGTCATCACCAGAATCTAGCTGAATCGAATACCAAATCCAACCGTTATCAAATCTTGTGGATTCGACCAGCATTTTTTCATGATCCATCCAAGATAAGCCTTCGACTTCAAACACTTTACCGTCAACGACGATGCGACCTTCGGTTTTTAGGCGCGTGTGGGTACAGTAAAAAGAGGAAATATCTGGATCATGCGATCTTTGTGAATAGCCGCCATCACAGTGATATACCAATTCTTTTACAGGCTCGAAAGTGAGTGCCAAAGAATTACCCGCAGCCGCAGCATTGACATGAATATCGCCTGCTTTATTTTTGAAGGCAGACCAGCCGCCCACCTCGACATGAAAAACCTCATCGGAAGCAAAGCCAGTATTCTCTAAATAACCGCCTCTATCCCAGTAGCGGAACCGCTTAGTCTCATCCTTGTGTTCAAAATCAGAAATGGCAAAATGCGCAATGAATAAGCGTGGACGAACGACCCGAGAGGGGAAAAAAACAATGTAATCCCAGTTCGTTCTTCTTTCAAAGAAAGTGACTTCAAAACCAAAGCGACGACCCGTCGCATCTTTTAAGTGACCCGTAAAATACCACCATTGAGTTTGCTTGCAATTCCAAGAAAGCAAGGCTTCTTTAGGGTTTTTAAAGCGCAGATGTTCATCGCTTTGCTTTGACGGTGGCGTGAGTGCGGGTAGCTTTTTTCTTAACAAAAAATCCCCGACACCTCTCACGTGAGTTCTTGATTTTTTCAGTCCTGTGGAAAGCTTTTGTTGTGCGGTCAAGAGCAGTGTTCTGTTGGAAATAGATGACATTCGGACTGTCCTTAAAATGATAGGAAAAGGGGAGAATAAAAAATTTAATAGTCCAAGTCAACTTAACTTTTCCCCGATTTTCGCCTGTGCAGCGCAAGTATCTACATAAACGATTGCGAATAAAACTAGATAGTCCTGACGTTAAAAATACAGGAAAATGCAGTTCAAATGGTCATTAAATAAACACAAAAAAGCGGTCAGCCAACCATCGCTGACCGCTGTGGTGCAATATGGCTTACTCCTTCCCCCTAGCAGGGGGAAGGCTGGGATGGGGGTTGAAAGTTTGCATCCGTGCGACGATTTCAACCCCCACCCTAATCCTCCCCCTGCTAGGGGGAGGGAACAAAGTGGGTAGGGTGGATAAGCTGCGCGCACCCACCCTCAACGCTTCTACCCCTCTTCCGCTTACGGGAGAGGGAATATTGAATTGTGGTTAACGCCTTTCTCCCTTCTCCCGCAAGCGGGAGAAGGGCTGGGGATGAGGGCGTTTGAGCTGTCGAACATTATTTAGCACGCAACGCCCCTCACCCTAACCCTCTCCCGCTTGCGGGAGAGGGAATTAAAGCCAAATGCTGTCGGGTTACGCGATGATACCGCTAACCCGACCTACGGATCTCATTCAACTTGAAAACCCCGTGACGTAGGTGCGACAAATTCGCACGGTTTTCGCCTCATCAATCATTACCCAAAAAGCGTGCGAATAAATTCGCACCTACGGGAGGCGGATGGAATCCGCCGCTACTTTCTCGGAAATTAACGTGCCACCACATTCATGCCTGGTTTAATGTCGCTTTCATCTATATAGCCTATCCCCCCAGGGGTGCTTTTAACAAAGTTAATGACCTCGACCGTACTGGACACTTCTGGTGGGGGAATGCCCTTGCCGCTGAAGCGGCGCACGGTCCAGTAGGCAATGTATTTACTGTCGTCTTGATTTAAGAAACGGCGTAAGAAACGATCCCGTAAGGCACCCGAAGTCAGATTTACCGCCGTGATATGCGCACCCGCGACCTCCATGACCTTACCTGTATAGAGACGTTGCACACTGGCGGCATCCAGCTTGCCTACGCTGGCATGAGCAATAATAACGACCTCTCCCGCCTGGGCCTCGCCCAGGGTGACCATCAGGAGTACCGCAAAGAGTTTAAATAGGTGTTTCATCTGGTCTTCTCCCTTTAAAAGATAAAGTTATAAGAGACAGATAACACATTAATGCGCTTATTGCTAGACTGCCCGCCAGGCTGCGCATCCACGAAGCTAGACCCCACCCCTGTTTTGACCACAGACCATTCCGCTTTGATTTTGCTGCTGTGATTCAGCGCGTAAGCAGTCCCCACCGCCCAAGTTTGTTGGTCATAGGCTACCATTGCATCCGCCATCATGCGCTGAATGGGGGATATGAGGGTGTTTGCGCTATTGACTGCTTGATAGAGTGCACGATTTTTGGTCTGAGTTTTGGCGTAACTTAGATAGGGAGTCCATTGCTCGAACTCTTTCAATAGCATGAGGTAATAACTGCTGCTGTCAGGACTGAGTTCCGAGTCGGAGTTTTTAAGTCTCACATACTCATCAATGGTGCGAAAGCCATTGCCTAAATCCACACTCATGCCGAAATTAACGGTTGTGCTACTAATTTTGAACAAATTATTGGCTGCGGGACAGTAGTAACTACCGATAAACCCGGGTGGAGGGAAAGGTGCGCAACCTGCGGCGGGAGCTGCAATATAGGTTGAAGGCCCCAGTGGTTTGCCATTGCGAGGCCGAGTATCAATATAATGTATCCCCGCCAGAAAGGTATTTTCACCCTGCTGCCAATTGAGTCGCAGCCCTTTTGCTTCTATCGCCAGCGGGAAGAAAAACTCGCCCGCCGCACCCGTTGGGGTGAGTGCATTAGGGCTGAGTGCGGTATTGTTATCACGGGCATAAAAACGCCATGGCGCATTGGCTTGTCCCCAGTAGCCATCTAGGGTCAATTCATTTTCATTCATCGTCCACGTCTTGGCGAAGGATGCCCCTGTAAAATCGGTGGTCGCAGCGGTGCCGTACACTTCAATCGGCAAACGCGCACTGGCGAACGTGGTGCCAACATCGGCGGTTTCCGAATTGAGATAAAACGGAATACGCAGTTTACCAACGCGAAAAAGTAGGTCGTCGGTGGGGCGATAAGACACAAACGCCCACGATATTGCCGCTTGCAAAGCGTGATCCACCGTGGGGGAGGACGTGACTTTGGTTTGGAGGGTGGCACTCCATTCGTCATTAAACTGCGCATTGAATTGCGCGCCAAACACCGTGTCCCGTCTGAACCCGCCCGCCGAACTAATGTGCCGTTGATACCCGACATTTTGATCTGATTTGGCAAAGCCGACCGTCCCGTAGCCAGACATTGAAAAATCAACCGCCTCGGTTGCACAACTCGCCATAGCCAGTAGGCTAAAGCACGCATAGCGCGTTATATTTTTTGGTGTTTGCATGTGCATGAAGTCCCTTTGAATAGTGTTTTTATGTTAAAACGCGCCGAATTGTATATGATGAAAGCCAGTATAACCAAGCCTTTGTTCGGTCTGTGCAGAAGCTCAATAATCAGTATCTACGCAATTTAAAGTCATTTATTCTCCCAAAAATCGTAGGGTGGGCTGACGGCTTGATCGTCTGCCCACGCGGTTTTCTCCCTTCTCCCGCAAGCGGGAGAAGGGTTGGGGATGAGGGAGTTTGAGCTGTCGTAATCGTATTGAGTACTCAACGCCCCTCGCCCTAACCCTCTCCCGTTTGCGGGAGAGGGAAGCATGTAGGATTTATGGCTTGCCGCGTGGGCATAAAAGCGTGCCCACCCTACATCCTTTCAATTATAATGCGCCTCTTTTTTAACCGATTCGATTGGGAAGATTTATGCCTGTTTACGCATATCGCTGCGAGAGTTGTGGCGTGCAACAAGATGTGATGCAAAAAATGCGTGATGCACCACTGACCACTTGCCCTGAATGTGGCAAGGAAGCTTTTACCAAACAATTAGCCGCACCAGGGTTTCAATTAAAGGGCAATGGCTATTATGTGACGGACTTCAAAAATGGTAGCAAGCCTAATGCCGCTGCCACACCTTGTGCGGGTGCTTGCCCCGCCGCTCACGGATGAAGCCTGCGGATTTAGAAGCGACAGCACCTTTCGTAATCGAAACTTGGTCTTTGCGGATGAAAAAATACCTGATTACGGGCTTGTTGGTCTGGGTGCCTTTGGGGATTACGCTGTGGGTGTTGGATTTAACCATCAGCACCATGGATCAAACCTTATTGTTGCTACCTGACGGTTGGCATCCTGATCGGGTGTTAGGTCATCATATCCCTGGCTTAGGCATTATCCTGACGCTTGGCGTGGTGGGCGTGACGGGCTTGTTGATGCGCAATGTGTTTGGGCAACGTTTGTGGGAGCAATCCGAAAAAGCCATGCTGCACGTCCCTTTTTTCGGTAGTATTTATAAGGGCGTGAAGCAGGTCAGCGACACCTTGTTGTCGGGCAGCGGGAACTCTTTTCGTCAAGTATTGTTGGTGCGCTACCCCCATCCTGATGCGTGGTCGTTGGCTTTTCAGACCACCGTACCCAATGAGGTTGATTCGCAGCTCGCTGATGAGCATGTGGCGGTGTTTATTCCCACCACGCCTAGCCCTGTGAATGGCTTTTATTTTTTCGTGCGTAAAGCGGACACCATCGCCTTGGATATGTCGGTAGATGTGGCGTTGAGAGCAATCGTGTCGATGGGCGTGGTGGCAGCCGCTGACCATGCTAAACATCTTACCAGCTAATGCTTTTCTCCCTTCTCCCGCAAGCGGGAGAGGGAATAAACTAATTTAGCAACAACCATTTGATTTTTTAAGATAATTATTATGCGAACACATTATTGCGGTACGTTGAATACCGACCAGTTAGACCAAACCGTCAGCATTTGCGGATGGGCACATCGTCGTCGTGACCACGGCGGGGTGATTTTTATTGACTTGCGCGACCGCGAAGGCTTAGCACAAGTGGTGTGCGATCCTGATCGCGCTGAAATGTTTAAAATCGCCGAATCGGTGCGGAATGAATTTGTGTTGCGCATCACAGGCAAAGTGCGTCGTCGCCCCGCAGGCACGACTAACGCCAATATCACCAGCGGCGAAATCGAAATTTTGTGTCACGAAATCGAAGTGCTGAATGCCGCCGTCACCCCACCGTTCCAATTGGACGATGAAAACTTGTCGGAAAACGTGCGCCTGACCCATCGCGTCATCGACTTGCGCCGTCCGCACATGCAGAAAAACATGATGTTGCGCTACAAGGTCGCCATGTCGTTCCGCCGCTTCTTGGACAGCCGTGGTTTTATCGACATCGAAACGCCGATGCTGACCAAATCTACCCCAGAAGGTGCACGCGATTACTTAGTACCTTCGCGTGTTCACGCAGGCGAATTTTTCGCGTTGCCGCAATCCCCCCAATTATTCAAACAGTTGCTGATGGTGGCGGGTTTTGACCGCTATTACCAAATCACCAAATGTTTCCGCGACGAAGATTTGCGTGCGGATCGCCAACCTGAATTCACTCAGATCGACTTGGAAACTTCGTTCCTGAACGAAACCCAAATCACGGCGATGACGGAAGAAATGATTCGCACTGTGTTCAAAGAAACCATGGATGTGACATTACCGAATCCGTTCCCCCGCATGACCTACGCAGAAGCGATGTCGCGTTTCGGCTCAGATAAACCTGATTTGCGTGTGACATTGGAATTAACCGAAGTGACCGACGCGTTGAAAGACGTGGATTTCAAAGTGTTTGCGGGCGTGGCAAATACTAAAGGCGGACGTATCGCGGCGTTGCGCGTACCGAATGGTGCGACCTTCAGCCGTGGCGTGATTGACGAATACACCAAGTTCGTCGGCATCTATGGCGCACGCGGTTTGGCGTATATCAAAGTCAACGATGTGACCCAATTGAACGACACAGGCTTGCAATCGCCTATCGTCAAAAATCTGCACGAAACGGCTTTGCGTACCATCATGGAACGCACGGGTGCTGCAAACGGCGACATTATTTTCTTTGGCGCGGACAAAGAAAAAGTGGTCAACGATGCTTTGGGCGCGTTGCGCAGCAAAATCGGGCACGAAAAAGGCTACACCAACGGCCGTGCATGGGAGCCGTTGTGGGTGGTGGATTTCCCGATGTTTGAATACGACGACGAAAACAAACGCTGGTCGGCTTGCCACCATCCATTTACCGCACCCAAAGACGAACACTTGGCATTTTTGGAAACCGACCCTGGGCGTTGCTTGGCAAAAGCCTACGACTTGGCATTGAACGGCTGGGAAATCGGCGGCGGTTCGGTGCGGATTCATCAAGAAAAGGTGCAATCGCAAGTGTTCCGTGCCTTGAACATCGGCGCGGAAGAAGCCCAAGCCAAATTCGGTTTCTTGTTGGACGCATTGCAATACGGCGCACCACCACACGGCGGTTTGGCATTTGGCTTGGATCGGATTGTGACCATGATGACGGGCGCGGAATCCATCCGTGACGTGATTGCCTTCCCCAAAACCCAACGTGCACAATGCTTGCTGACCCAAGCCCCTAGCCCTGTGGATGAAAAACAACTGCGCGAACTGCATATTCGTTTGCGCCAGCCTGCGCAGGTGTAACCCTTTGAATCAATGGAGTCTGACCACATTGATTCTGGGGTGGGGATGGGGGTGTGTGCAGAGAACGAACCCATCCCCATCCCCATCCCCATCCTAGCCTTCCCCTTGAAGGGGAAGGAACGGTAGGCTTTGGATCAATGGAGTCTGACCCCATTGATTTCAGGTGTAACCCTTTGGATCAATGGAGTCTGACCCCATTGATTCCCTTTGGATCAATGGAGTCTGACCCCATTGATTCCTAAGCCAAATCATCGGCAAACTCCCTCCCCTTCAAGGGGAGGGTTGGGGTGGGGATGGGGGTTGAAAGTTTGCATCCGTGCGACGTTTTCAACCCCCACCCTAACCCTCCCCCTGCTAGGGGGAGGGAATGTGGCAAGGTGGATTGCCTAGCGGCGAATCCACCCTACGTTAAAAGGAGCAATTGATGACTTACGCGAGAAATTTTCTGATCAGCTTGATACTGATATTCGGGCTGTTCGGCAACGTACAAGCTTGGGATCACGGACGTTCGCATCACCATCAACATGACCACGCGGCGCAAACTGCCGTGCTGTCAGAGGTGTGGCTGTCAAGTTTGCCACCCGAAGCCCGCGACACCTTGCGCTTAATCAAACAAGGCGGGTCGTTTCCGTATCCGCGTGATGGCGTGGTGTTTAGTAACCGCGAACGGATTTTACCTAAGCAACACAAAGGCTATTACCACGAATACACCGTTAAAACGCCTGGCATTTCCCATCGCGGCGCACGGCGAATTGTCAGCGGGGTGGTCGGTGAGTATTACTACACAGGCGACCATTACCAATCTTTCCAACGGATTAAGGAATAAAGTTGTTAGTCGCTAGTCGCTAGCTCCTAGTTAGCGACCAACTAGCAACCACCAACTAACAGGCTCTATGTGATTTACAGTGGGTGAAAGTTTAGACTATTTGGATGGATTTACACAACGCGGCGGTGATACCCCATCCCCACCCCAGCCCTCCCCTTGAAGGGGAGGGAGATTGCGCACTTGTGCCACTATGATTCACATAGAACCAACTAACGACTAATAACTAATGACTAACCGCTAACGACCTAAAACTATGGAAGAACTGGCACAACATTTAAACGACATGGACACCTGCGGCAGTTATCGCCTCGGTTGCCCGATTGAAGCCTTGGAAGCCGCTGTTGAATTGGCGGATTTCAAGTTGTTTATCATTGATGCGCAAGACATCGACGGCAAAGCCGAATTGATTACCGCGATTGCCGAAGCCGCTGAATTTTACGAAGACTTTCCCGCCAACTGGGACGCGTTGCAAGACGCGCTGTGTGATATGTCACCCCATATTGCCCCAGGGTATGTGTTTTTGTTTAAAAATGCGTCTGCTGATTTAGGGTTGTCTGAGGATGATCAAGCGACGATTGAAAGTATTTTTGCCGATACGGTGGAATTCTGGCAGCACCAACACCGCGCTTTCTGGATATTTTTCGCCTAGGATTAACATGCCCCCGCCTTTCAAACAACCTGTATCGGTACTGGTGGTGATTTACACCCGCGACTTGGACGTGTTGCTGTTGGAGCGGGCGGACTTTCCCAATTATTGGCAATCAGTCACAGGCAGCGTGGAATGGGGTGAAGCCATTCCCACCACCGCCGTGCGTGAAGTGGGCGAAGAAACAGGCATAGACGCGACGCAACACGCGCTTACCGAATGGCGAGTGCAAAACCAATACGAAATTTATGCCCACTGGCGGCATCGCTACCCACCGCTCACTACCCATAACCTTGAACATGTTTTTGGTTTGTGCTTGCCTGAGCGCGTCGCCATTACGCTTGCCCCGCGTGAGCACCTGCACTATCAATGGTTGCCTTGGCAGCAAGCAGCCGAAAAAGTTTTTTCGCCGAGCAATCAAGCCGCTATCTTGCAATTACCCAAGTTCAATAGCATGGAGTTTAGATGAGTCAATTAAAATCTTTTGTGATGACGGCTCAGGGATCCGCCGAGCTGGGCAATCCGACGGGGGAATTAACGCCCGATCAATGCGAAATCCTGTCGCTGGTGGATGGTCAGCGCACGATTAAAGATATTAGTCTACTCGTGTCTTCGACTACTAGTTTGTATTTGAATGAGTTTTTTGAGTATTTGCTCTTGGCGGGGCTGATCGCTGATGCCAGTGAGGTTGATATGCCCATTGAAACAACACACGTACCTTTTAAAAGAGCTGCGTTGACCACACAAGTGTTAAATCAAAATAGACTGCTCTTAACGGAAAATGAGCGTCGCGTGTGTTTAGAGCAGGATTTAAACACGTGCGAAACCGAACTCAGTCAAACGAACGAAGAGTATGTTCAATTGACGCATAAATATAAACGCATCAAGCAGCAGGTGTTGACTTACAAGGAGGCAATGGAGAGTCGCATTGTCGCCCAGCAGGCTGAACTTGACAGTGTCTTAAAACAAAATCAGCAGTCGTTAAGCCAGCGCGTGCAACTGGAGAACGAGTTAAAAGCGTTGCAGGAAGAGTTCGATCAACAACAAGAATTGATGGAACGCAAATCCATGCAGCTTGAAGATGCCGTGAAAGTGCGGATGTCAAAAGAGCGTTTGATCAGCGAAGAGCAGCAGCGACAAAAAATGTTGGTCGCAGATGAAATGGTACACACCCATCCGCGTTATAAAAAAATCCGTCATCTAGATTTTTTTAAACATTTTGGTAATTTAGAACTTGCTGAATTATTGCTTTGGGCTGAATGGCGGGTCGCCGAACCTAACGAAGTGGTGTTAAAAGAAGGGGATATGGGTACGCCATTTTACGTGGTGGTTTCAGGTCGGTTAGTGGTTCAGAAGGGGCATAAAATTCTGACCATACTCAAGCCAGGCACGCCTTTTGGCGAGGGATTTTATTTGGAACATGAACACTTTTGCCGCAGTGCCAGTGTGGTCGCAAAGACCGATTGCGAGCTGTTACGTATTGATCCTGCGCATTTAGATAGCGCGGAATTAGGCTCCAGAATGCGTATTGCCGAAGCCTTTATGCGCATCCAAACCAAGCGATTACGCGCGGCCAGTCAAATGCTTAAAAACTTGTTAGCGCATAGTTAAGTGGTTGCCTACAAATAACTGGGAATTGAGTTGTTAGTCGCTAGTCGTTAGTTTTTTAGTTGACGAGGTAAAATACCTTTCTCATCCACTTGAATATATTGTAAAAAATATAGTATCTGACCGCTTTCCAGTATTAACTAGCGACTAACAGCCCAGAATGCCCGAAAATTTAGGCGCAGGTGCTTAAAAAGAGGGAAGGGTGATGCGCTGCTTGGTGAAAGGTGAAACGTGAAACAAACCATCGCGCCGTCACTCCCCCTATTAAGGTGTTATGTACAAGTAATTGGGTATTGAGTTGTTAGTCTCTAGTCGTTGGCTTTTAGTTTGCGGAGTAAAAATTTATTCTTATCTATTTGAATATATAGTAAAGAATATAGTACAGGACAGATTTTCACCATTAAACTAGCGATTAGCAGCTTAAAATATCCGAAAATTTATATACTGGTACTTAACACCCACATTGGAAAATAGATGCGAGAAAATAAAATTTTTGTCCTCACTCATTTAGGGCAGGTAGAGTTCAATAAGTTGGAATGCAATCTCTCTGGGAATGAAAAGCGTTTGATGCCGCTGTTGGATGGCAAAAGCACGGTTGATGAGATTAAAAAAGCCGCCCCCGCTGCGGTGCGTTATGATTTAGAGCGGTTGTTGAGTGGTTTATTGAACAAACAGTTTATCGTTGAGCTTCAACTGGGCAGCACGCTCCCCGTGCCCCAGTCCTCGGATTTAAAGCGTTCTGAAGATACCCTTTCCATGCAATCTTTGTATTTGGAAATGCGTTTGTTAGCCGAAATTGAGAGCAAGCGGCGTGTGGCGGCTGAGCAGGAATTAGAGCAAGTGCGCCTACAATTGACCCTGGCACAAGGTCGTTTGCAAGAGCTTGCGCAAAAGTTTGCCGATCAAAAAGTACATCTTGAAGCGATTTCTGGGGTGAGTCAGGATGATCGCGTCGCACGGGTCAAACTGGAATCCGAGCTAGGACGACTCCGCATTGAGTTGGAAGTCAAGCAGGATGCGATGGATAAAATCACGGCCGAGATGGATGAAACGATTCAGCAAAAACTGATTGTTGCGCAATCTGCCGAAAATCAAAGGCGCAAACAAATCAAAATTGAAGCGGAGAATCGGGTGCGCACTCATCCGCAATATGCGCGGATACGGGGCTTGGATTTCTTTAAAAAATTTCGGAATTCAGATTTAGATGCGTTGCTGTCTTGGGCAGAATGGTTGAATGTCAAGGCAGGTGAAACCGTTGTTTCAGAAGGTGAGTTAGGCTTGCCTTTTTATGTGGTGGTGTCAGGGCGGCTGGCGGTCGTTAAAAAGCAGCGCACGCTCAGTATTTTAAAAGCAGGGAATTCTTTCGGTGAAATCGCTTACTTGGATGATGAAAATCCACAACGTGATGTCAGCGTGGTGGCGCAAACCGATTGCGAACTTTTGATGTTAGAACCCACCCATCTGGAAAATGCCGAGTTAATGTTGCGGATGAATATCGCAGAAGCACTGGTACGGGTGCAGGCACAACGGTTACGTCGCACGGTTGACACCGTGGTGAGAATGTTGGATTGAATTTTAGTCGTTAGTTGCTAGGGTGCAAAGCTGCTCGTGCTAAAAATTTATTCAATATATTCAAATAGATATACTTTTCATGCTAACTAACGACCAACGACTAGCAACGCCCTAGTCGTTAGTCGTTAGCTCCTAGTCGTTAGTTGCTAGGGTGCAAAGCTGCGTGAGAAAAAACTTTTCAATATATTCAAATGGATAAAATCATATTCTCACCATACTAACCAACAACTAACGACCAACGACTAACGACTAACGACTAACAGCTAGCACTAACAACTATAATTCAGGGAGAAAATAATTGTGAGGCAAACTAAAATTTTTTCGATCACCTATGAAGGTCGGGATGAACTGGAATACTCGACGGGCATGTTGGTCGGGGATGAGCGGCGGGTGATGCGCTTGATTGATGGCATCAGCAGCGTGGAGGGAATCGGCAAAAAAGTGCCGCCTAGCGTGCGGGTCAATTTGGATGATATTTTTGAGAAACTATTAGCAGCTAGGTTGATTGAAGATACAGGCAAAGGTGCGTTTGATATTCCCTTGAAAAAATTAGCGATGATGTTCGAGGAAAAGGTCGAGGCCGCCATCTTGGCGAGTAAAGAGGCGCATAAAGATATTGTTTCTTTCGCAGAATTAGAGCTGGAACGGCGCGTCGAAACGGAACATAAATTGGCGAGTAGCGAAGCTAAATTAGCCCAAACCAACATGAACTTGGCGTTGGTGACCAATCAGTATGAGTCACTTCAGCAACAAGTCGCGACCTATAAGCAAGGCATGGAAGCTAAAATTACCGAGCAACAAGAACAGTTGGTGGCGGTGTTAGGGCAAAGTAAAGAAGCGCAGGTGCAACGCTTTAAGCTTGAAAGTGAACTCAATCAGATGCGCTCTGATTTTGTGCAAATGCAAGATACCATAGAGAAAAAGGCGGCGCGCTTGGATGAAACATTGCGCTTGCGTATCTTGGAAGAACAACATGCTTTGCAAGTTAAAAAAGAGCAAATAAAAGTCGCTGCGGATGAAATGGTGCGTTCGCATCCGCATTACGCCCGCATCCGTGGGCTGGAATTTTTCAAGGATTTTCGCAATTCCGATTTGGCTGAGTTGCTGCTGTGGACAGAATGGAAAGAATTTAAGGAAGGCGAGCAAATTTTGGTGGAAGGTGAAATGAGCTTCCCGTTTTACATCATTGTGTCAGGTAAATTGCAGGTCGTGAAAGGCAACAAAGAATTGATTGTCTTGAAAGCGGGCGAACCTTTTGGGGAAATTTCCTATTTGGACAACGATAATCCGCATCGCAGTGCCAGTGTGGTGGCAAAAACAGATTGCGAATTGCTGTTGCTGGATCCTTCTTATTTAGACAATGCCGCACCGATGTTACGCATGTGTATCGCAGAAGCGATTGTGCGAGTACAAGCTAAACGCCTGCGTCGTGCCGTCAATATGGTCGTTAAACTCTTGGTGGATAAAAATGCAGAAGTTGACCTCTAATTCCGATACCTTGATCGAAATTCCTTACGACCACCCAGGGTGCAGTACCGCTGCCGCGTGGGCAAAAACCCCGCGTGAACCCGCACCCGCAGAAAAAGCCGCGCTAATTGCCCACATCAAGGACATGCTCATCGCGCAAAATGCCGTGCTGGTGGCGCATTATTATGTGCATCCTGATTTGCAGGATTTAGCTGAAGCCACGGGCGGCATGGTGTCGGATTCCTTGGACATGGCGAATTTTGGCTATCTACATCCCGCGCAAACCATCGTGGTGGCGGGGGTGCGCTTTATGGGCGAAACCGCCAAAATTTTGAGCCCTGAAAAACGCGTGCTAATGCCTGATTTGGATGCAACTTGCTCGCTGGATTTAGGCTGTCCTGCTAACGAATTCACTGCGTTTTGTGATGCGCACCCCGACCACACCGTGGTGGTGTATGCCAACACCAGCGCGGCGGTCAAGGCGCGGGCGGATTGGATGGTGACCAGCTCCATCGCGCTGCCCGTGGTCAAACACCTCAAAGCCCAAGGCAAGAAAATTATCTGGGCACCTGATCGTCATTTGGGTAATTACATTGAGCAAGAAACGGGTGTGGAAATGTTGCGCTGGCAGGGCGCGTGCATTGTGCATGATGAATTTAAAGTCAGCGAATTGCAGGCGTTAAAAGCTGAACATCCGAATGCAAAAGTGCTGGTACATCCCGAATCGCCTGCGGCGGTGGTGGCATTGGCGGATGTGGTGGGATCAACCACGCAAATCATCAAAGCCTCGCAACAGTTTGATAACGCAGAATTTATCGTCGCAACTGATAATGGCATTTTGCACAAAATGCGCACCTTGTCGCCGCATAAAACCTTTATCGAAGCCCCCACCGCAGGCAAAGGGGCGAACTGCCGTAGCTGCGCGCATTGTCCGTGGATGGCAATGAACGGCTTGACCAATTTGGCGGAAGTGTTGGAGACAGGCAAAAATGAAATCCACATCGACCCTGCGATTGGTGAACGCGCTAAATTGCCAATACAGCGTATGTTAGATTTCGCTAAACAAATCAACCTGCCGACCAAAGGCATAGGAAACGCGTAGCCAGCTGTCGGACTTAGGGCATCTGGCTGCGCGCAGCTTTCCAACTAGCCACTAATGACTAACGACCCAATACCCAATGATGGGTACGTAAGCACTTAAATACGTTCACTTACGGGCTGGATTTTACAAGGAGTGATGATGATACCTTTCAATTGGCACACGCCTTTTTACTATGAGTTTAAGGAAGATCTTAGTACGTTTGAGAGCGAACCCTGCCAGCTCATCTTTAATGATGGTCAAGAGCTGCAAGGAAAGTTAACGCGTTTTTCGCCTGAAGAGGGGATTTTAGAGATGTTGACCTCGCAAGGTGATCTTTCTAAACCAAGATTGCCTTTCGTGAGTCAACTGCGTCTTCTCCATCCTGTAACGCTCAAAAAAAAGGTCAGTTTAATTGATGAAAGTCATGCGGTCATTTTTGGGACACCCGAAAAGCAAAGCTGTGCCGTTTTATTGAGTAATGGCAAAAATTTGGTTGGCGAGACCATCGGTTTTGTCATGGACAAGTCAGGATTGTACCTCTTTATGGTAGAGCCCGCAGGAACGGTTATACGTTATTTCATTCCCGCACACGCCGTTAAAAGCTATCGCATCGGTGAAGAGATTGGGCAGATGCTGGTCAATGAAAAAATTGTCACGCAAGCAGAAATTGACTCAGGACTCCAAAAACAGGAACAGCTGCGCACTAAGCGTATTGGGGAATACTTGACCGACGAACAAATTGTCACCCCCGCCCAGCTGCTCGCTGCGATCGAACGGCAATCTGGGGCTAATTTGAGGTTAGGGGAAGTCCTCATCCGAGAGAAGCTCATTACGCCAGAGGACTTAAAAGCCGCGCTGACCAAACAAGGACTGGACAGAAAAAAAGCCCTAGGCGAAATTATCGTCAGTATGGGGATGGTGGATGAGCATACCATCAAGCGTATGCTGGTGAAAAAGCTCGGTATTCCCTTTGTGAATATCAAAAACTTCAATGTTGATCTGAATGCGGTCATGATCGTTCCTGTCAGCTTTGCCATAAAACATACCATCATGCCCTTGTTGCAAAAGGATAAATCGCTGATTGTCGCGATGGAAAACCCGATGCAATGGGAACTATTGAACGAGTTGCGCTTTTTAACCAACTTGCGTGTAGAACCTGTCATGGCTTCCAAGGACGACATACTGCAAGCGATCAAGCGACTGTATAAATCGCCCGCCAGTGTGCAGCCCATCGACGACTTAGCTTCCGATTTGATGCTTGCGGAAGAGGAGGAAGATGCTCCCGAAGAAAGTATTGCCGAGTCGGACAATACGCTGGTCAGACTGGTCAATAAGGTTATTCTGGATGCCTATCATCAAGGGGTATCAGACATTCATGTGGAGACTTACTCAGGCAAGCGCAATACGATAATTCGATTTCGCATAGATGGCTCACTGAATAAATACTTTGAATTTCCGCCAAATTTTAGAAATGCGCTCATCTCTAGAATTAAAATTATGGCGAAATTGGATATTTCTGAAAAGCGTAAACCACAAGACGGCAAGATTGAATTTAAGCTGCATGGTGATGAAAAAATTGAGCTTCGTGTCGCCACGGTACCCACGGCAAACGGCTTGGAAGACATCGTTATGCGGGTGCTTGCCGCGTCTCACCCTATTCCGCTCGCAGAAATTGGGCTTGCCGCAGGGGTATTGGAAAGAGTCAAGTCGTTGGTCATCAAGCCCTATGGACTTTTTCTGGTTTGCGGCCCGACAGGATCAGGTAAGACCACGACGCTGCATTCGATTTTAGGGTCTATCAATACCCCCAATAGTAAAATATGGACGGCTGAAGATCCGATTGAAATTACCCAAGATGGGCTAAGGCAGGTTCAGGTCAATTCACGTATCGGTTGGACTTTTGCGGCGGCGATGCGTAGTTTTTTACGCGCCGATCCCGATGTGATTATGGTCGGCGAGATTCGCGATACTGAAACGGCAAAAATCGCGATTGAAGCGTCCTTGACAGGTCACATGGTCTTTTCAACCTTGCACACCAACGGCGCACCAGAAAGCATGGTGAGATTACTGGATTTGGGTATGGATCCGTTCAATTTTTCTGATGCGCTGGTGGGTATTCTGGCTCAGCGGCTGGCAAAACGATACTGTGAAAAGTGCAAAAAGCCCCACCTTGCCTCCGTTGAGGAAATACAGGCATTGGCTCAAGAGTATTGTCAAAACACCCCGCTTAATCCCGATACCCTCTATGAGCAATGGCAAAAATCTTATGCCCATGAAAATGGAACTTGGGTACTGTTCTCCGCACAAGGATGCGCAGAATGCGGCGGTACGGGATACAAAGGGCGAATCGGTTTGTATGAATTCCTCGAAGCGACAACGCCCATCAAAAAATTGATTCAACAACGCGCCACCGTTGAAGCGTTGTTATTTCTCGCAATCAATCAGGGAATGCGCACGTTAAAGCAGGATGGCATTGAAAAAATGCTACAGGGACACACGGATCTTTATCAAATCAGAGCGGTTTGTAATTAGGAAAAAGACGCAAAACAGGCTGCTGCGGACGATTGAGTCGTTCATTGCTAGGCGAGCTTGCTGTTTGGGAGGGTTATGATGAACCCGTTGTAGCAACTTCATGCTGCGGAATCACCTGTGCGACCAATCTCACGCCCAATGCCGCACATACGCGGCTGATGGTGTCAAAACGCGGTTGGGCATTGGGGCGCAGGGCTTTGTATAAGGCTTCGCGGGTGAGACCAGAGGCTTTGGCGATGTCGGTCATGCCGCGTGCGCGGGCAATGTCGCCCAGTGCAGCCGCCAACAAAGACGCGTCATTTTCTTCGATCACGATGGTGAGGTATTCGGCGATGTCGGCTTCGCTGCGCAGATATTCCGTCACATCGAATTCGGGCAAGTCGGCAATACGAATTTTTGCGTTCATGGTTTACTCCTCAATAGTGGCAGCCAGTTTGATGGCTTTGGCAATGTCGGCAGCTTGGGTGGACTTTTCCCCGCCGCCCAACATCACAATCAACACTTGTCCTCGTTGAACATAGTACATCCGCCAGCCCGCGCCAAAATGCTCGCGCATTTCAAACACGCCGTTGCCGACAGATTTGACATCGCCCAAATTACCCAACGACACTTTGCGCAAGCGCGTCACTAAACGGCGTTGCGTCATGCCGTCGCGGAGGTGATTGAGCCATGCCGTAAATTCAGGTAGGGGTTTGATCGTAAACATGGTGGTATGGATGTTGGGCGATAGGGGTGTATTGTAATTGAACGATTACACAAAACAAGTTATTTATGCGGCAAGCGGTTTGGTGTGGGGCAAGAGAACGCAGGTTAATGCTGTGTTTGCAACAACGCCGTCCAGCGCATTTCACCGCGCCGTAAAGGCAAATCGCCTGCCACTGCCGATAACCATGCAGCAGGTTCGACGGTCTGCGGCAGGGTCAGCCAATACAAATGATGTCCCTTGCCTGTGCGCAGCGATACGCCTGCCGAACCAAATGCCAATAGGCAATCGGGCAGATGATCCCATGCCATCGGTAAGCTGACTTGTTCGGATAACGCTAAGGGCAGCGCGGGTTGCCACGACCACCATTTGCGTGCTGATCGCAGGGGCGAACTGAGCAATTGCGGTGCGCCAAATTGCGCTTCCAAAGCGGTCAACAAACGCGTTTGAAATGCCGCTGCATCCATTTCCCATGCGGCATCTTGGTCGCCAAATTCGCGCCAACCCGCCGCTTCAAAACACGCGTCAGGATTGACGGGAGACAGCCAAATCACCACCCATTGTTGTCCCGCAGTCAGCGGGTAGGTGATGTGTGTGGGATCGGGAATCGACCCATAAAATGTGATGGCAGACATAAAAATTGAGGGCATCAAATCCAATTAACTCGTATAGCCGAGTTTACAAGACGATGCCCTCAGATGTCGCTAAAGGATTTGAAAATTATTTTTGCACGGCTTTTTTCAGCGCGTCCCGAATCGCATCGGGGGTTTTCATAATGTTCATAAAGCTGTTTGACCCCATCATGCTTAAATCAGGGAAGTTAATCGCGATACGGAAGCGGGCATACAAAGCATAGACTTTTTTGCCAGAAACCAGCACTTCGTAAGGTAGATGCGCGGTGGATTTTACATCGTGGAAATCAACTTCTTTCATAATGAACTGATCGTCCATATATTTTTGCTTGTCGCTGCCTTTCAAACCTACCCCAAATACGCTTTCTTGCTTGCCTGTCACATCCACGCGATACACCTTGGACACCCCATTTTTGTTACTGCTTAATTTACTGTCCACGGCTTGGATGGCTGCTTCATAGCTGTCGTATTCTGCCAATACATCGGGTTCGTCAAAGTATTCCATGCCGATGGTGTAATGATATTTGCGTAATTGTTTTGCGGTCAGCCCTTGCGCGCCAAACTCTTCTACTTTGCCCAACGCCCCCGCCAATGCCGCAGCCACACCGCTCAAATCGCCTTTCATGCGATACGCGTTCGCCATATAAACAGGATTAGTGTAGCTTACCTGCACTGTGCCACCCGCCGCTTCGGTCAAAGACACGCGTTGCACTGCGCCATAGCCCCCAAATTCAGACGCGGCGGCCGTTTTTTTCAAGTCATCGTTGGTGACCACCACAATGTTCGCGCCTGCATACGGCGCGTATTCTCCCACCACGGTGAAGCCTGCTTTTACCAAATCTTGTTTGACTTGGGTTGATTTTTCTGCCAATACCGCTGCCCCTTTGGAGGCCAGCACAAACGGTTTTAATAAGCTATCGGCGGCGAATGCGTGTGTCGCACTGACCAACAATGCGGCGGACAACAGCATACTTTTGAGTTTGACACCTATCATCATGCTTCTCCTTTGGGGGTGATTGAATGCTCAATTACATTTTTCACCCTCGCACTAGAGGCGAGAGTGGGCATGGCGATATGCCAGCTCCGCATTGTTGATTGTGAGCAGGACTTGAGCAATACGCATAAGGGAGTAGCTCTAAAGCGTGTATTGCTTGCTCGACAAGCTTAACCATAGCTTTAATTCCCTCTCCCGCAAGCGGGAGAAGGGAGAAAAGCGTTAGCCACAAGCTCAACATTCTGCCAGAGAGAGTACTGCGAGTGGGCATGAATATGGCGAGGTAAAATGGATTGTGGAAATACACAAAAACTTAGGGTTGACCACTTATCTACACAGCTTAATCATGCGGAAATGACGGTGAGGCGGCAAGCGTTGTGTAGATACTCATGCTTACTTAACCTAATTGCAATATGAACCCACTACGCTAACCTCTTTATTCATCATTGATAGGAGTAGCGCGATGATTGCCCTCCGTGACATATTGAAGCAACGTAGTCTTTCCGCTGTTTTTCAGCCCATTGTTGGATTGTCAGAAAGCCATATTCTTGGCTTTGAGGGGTTGGTACGTGGTCCTGTTAACACGCCATGGCATTCGCCGTCGCATCTTTTTGCAGCCGCGAGTGCGGCGGGGTTGATGCTGGAAATGGAAACATTGAGTCGCCAAGTGGTGATAGCATCATTCGCTGCGCAAAAATTGCAGGGGAAACTGTTTTTGAATGTTAGTCCTGCCGTGTTGTTGCAGCCCCATTTTAAGCGTGGGCAAACGCTGGCGTATTTGCAAAAATTTGGCATTCACCCCAGTCAAGTGGTGATCGAAATAACCGAAAACCAACCCACCGTTGATTTTAATGCGGTGCGGCAGGCATTGGAACATTATCGAAGCATGGGTTTTCAGATTGCGATTGATGATTTAGGTGCGGGATTTTCCAGCTTGCGCTTATGGTCAGAATTACGTCCTGATTTTGTAAAAATTGATATGTATTTTGTGCAAGGCTCAAATAGCAATCAGGTGAAACAGCAATTTTTACGCTCGATTCAACAAATTGCGCGTAGCTGTGGCACCGACGTGATTGCAGAAGGCATTGAAACCGAAGCGGAATTGCGCGTTATTCGCAACATGGGTATTACCTGTGGTCAAGGTCATTTGATTGCGTCGCCACAATCTGAACCCGTACACACCCTGTCCGAGCAGATGGTTTATTTGTTGCGCGCCACCCCATCAGAAAAAATCACTCACTCCCCTAACCGCAATCTCACGGTCGAAAGTATTTTGTGTCAGGTCGAGGCGGTGCAGCCAGAGATGTTGATCGAAGAGGTTTTTATCCGATTCTCTGCCGCCAGCCATTTACACGCTCTGCCTGTAGTGAAAAATACGCGTCCTGTTGGACTGATCAATCGTTATGAGTTTATGGACAGTTTTGCCCGCCCTTTTTGGCGTGAGCTATTTGGCAAAAAAACCTGTGCCGAAATTATGCGAACCTCGCCGTTGCTGGTAGAAAAATCGACCTTGGTGCATGAATTAAGTGGGTTTTTGAGTGAATCTGATGCACAGCACTTGATTGATGGATTTGTCATTACCCAACACGGTCATTATGTCGGCATTGGCACAGGGCAAAATTTATTGCGCGAAATCACCAAAATCCAAATTGAAAATGCCCGTTATGCTAACCCGTTGACCTTGTTGCCTGGCAATGTGCCGATTAGCGAATACATTGATGAGCTGTTGCAACAAGATAAAGCATTTGCGGTTTGCTACGCTGATTTAGATCATTTTAAACCCTATAACGATGTGTATGGCTATCGCAAAGGGGATGAGATGATTCAGATGACGGGCAAGCTGCTCAGTGGTGTGTGTGACCCTCAGCGGGACTTTATTGGGCATATCGGCGGAGATGATTTTATTTTGGTCTTGCAAAGTGAAGACTGGGAAGTGCGCTGCAATCGCGTGCTGTCTGGCTTTGCGCGACGCTCTACCACCTTATTTGCCCCCGAACATTTACTGGCGGGTGGCTATTTGGCGAGTGATCGACAAGGGCGCGTGGTGCGTCACCCCTTACCCACGTTGTCGATTGGGGTGGCTTGGATAGATCCTCAGCAATTTGCTTCGCACCACGAAGTATCTGAAGCTGCCACGAACGCTAAAAAAATGGCTAAGAGCAAGGCGGGCAATAGCTTGTTTATCGAGCGTCGTCGTTATGTTGCCGACGCGCTCACCCTTATTTCATCTCGCTACAAAACCGTGAGACAACCGTATGATGACCTCAGTCAAATCGCTTGACGTGCCGCACCCGCCGCGTGCTGTCCTCGCAGCCCTTTTTATCGCTGCGCGGCTGGGGCTGCATTTATTGTACGGTACCTTATTAGCCGTGTTTTATCCGAGACTGTCGCACGATCAACAACAAACTCTGTTGCGAAAATGGAGCGGGCAATTGTTGGATATATTGCACATCACTCGCCACGGTGTCCCGCCTGTGGCTAGCGACCGCCCGCAAGGGTTGTTGGTGGTGGCGAATCATGTTTCTTGGTTAGATATTTTTGTACTCAATGCGGTGATGCCGATGCGTTTTATTGCCAAAGATGAGGTACGTGATTGGCCTGTGATTGGCTGGTTATGTCGGCGCAGCGGCACTTTGTTTGTCAAACGTGCCACCCGCCAACATTTGATTTCACTCAATCAGCGCGTCGCGGATTTGTTAAAACAGCAAGCAGTCATCGGACTCTTTCCTGAGGGGACGACCACGGAAGGGGGGCAAGTGGGCGAATTCTATCCCGCCTTATTTCAAGGTGCGATCGCGGCGGCGGCACCCGTTTTGCCCGTTTGTGTGTATTACCACGACGCACAAGGTAAACACAGTCAACTTGCCGCGTATACGGGGGAAACCTCACTGCTGTCGTCAATTTGGCGCATCCTTCTGCGTCATGACTTACATGTCTCGTTGACCTTTTCTGCGGTGTTAAATTTGCCCGTCGCCAATCGGCGCACGCTAGCCGCTGCGGCGCAGGCAGCGATAACGCAATTGCGCTGTGCGGCCGACGAAGCCGACGCGCAGGGCGGGTCATCAACATTGCCCACGCCATCCCCTCGTTTTTTCTGACGAACACCCTCCGAAAACGTTCCCAATAACGTTCACAGCTTGTTTATTTTTTCATCATGTTGCTGCAATAAAAGCCCCCTAATCTGTCGCTGTCTTTAATTCTTGGGAGGCTTAAATGTTGCAACTTAACCGATATACCGAACACCATGCTCCACGTCGTTTGACCGTCAGTTTGGCGCGTACCGCCGAAGAGGTATTAGAAGCACAACGCTTGCGCTATAAGGTATTTGGCGAAGAAATGGGCGCGAATTTACCCAGTGCGGCAGAAGGAATTGACTACGATATTTTTGATAGATATTGTGAACACTTGATGGTGCGTGAAAGCGACGAAAACAAAGTGATTGGCACCTACCGCATTTTGCCGCCAGAGCAAGCGCAGAAAATCGGTGGCTACTATTCTGAAACAGAATTTGATTTGACCCGCTTAGATCACCTGCGCGACAGCATGGTCGAAGTCGGGCGTTCTTGCGTACATTGGGATCATCGCAATGGCACAACCATTGCGCAATTATGGAGTGGGCTTGCCCAATACATCCAACAAGGTGGCTACGAATATATCATCGGCTGTGCCAGCATCAGCATGTGCGATGGCGGTCACATTGCCGCCAGTGTTTATCACAAATTACACCGTCTTTACGCCGCGCCCATCGAATACACCGTTTTTCCGCGCTGTCCCTTGCCACTGCACGCGCTCAACCAACACCTCGATGCGCCCATCCCGCCGCTGATTAAAGGCTATCTACGTCTTGGCGCATACATCTGCGGCAAACCCGCATGGGATCCTGAATTCAACACCGCTGATTTACTGATTCTGCTGCCCGTCTCACGCATGACCGCTCGCTACGCTAAACATTTTCTTAAATAACGCAGCCTTATTGTTGGTCAAAGAAGGGCAGGGCTTCTCCCTTCCCTCTTCTCACCATCCTATTTTTCCTTCACAATAAAAGGTGTGTTGGTCATTTTCTCTTCCACTTCCGTTATTGATGCTTTGTTTGTGCCGTTATGTCTGAATCCGCCAGCCTACTTTCCTTATTTATCAGCAGCTTATTGGGGGCGACTTTATTACCTGGTGGATCAGAAGCTATTTTGCTTTTATGTTTAACATCCTATCCCGATAGTGCTTGGACGGCGGTCGCGATGGCCACTTTGGGCAATACGTTAGGCGGCATGGTGAGTTTTGGCATGGGTTGGATGCTGCCCCAGACGCAAACGCTAAAACACGTCGATAAAGTGCGCCACTATGGCACGCCCGTTTTATTACTGGCGTGGACACCGTTGTTAGGCGATGCACTGTGTTTAGCGGCGGGCTGGTTGCGGCTCAATATCTGGCAAGCCGCCCTGTTTATGGCAGTGGGCAAGCTGTTGCGCTATGCCGTGATAGTGGTAATTGCCCAGCACACATAGCCTACCATCGCTGACTTTGTTGTATGATTGCCCAAGTTGTAAACTATTTCATCACGTTAAGGAGAAAAAGATGTACCGCACCCTATTGGTCGTTGCCCTATCGAGCCTATTTGGCCTGAGCCACGCCGCAGACAAGCAAGATACCGCCGATGAAGCAAACGCAGCACAGCCCTTTTCGGCACCCGCTCATGCCACCGCTAAAAAATCAAAACGCAGCAAAGTAAAGCAGCCTGTCCGTACCACCCGTAGCCAACCCACGCCCCCTAAAGTAGCCGTATCTCCTGAAGTGGTCACGCCTAAAACGCCGACTTTTGTCCTTGCCAGCGAAGATATTTTACCGAATAACCCTATTCCACAACGTTTTGAATCTGACGATTTCGGTTGTATGGGTGAAAATAGCTCACCTGAGTTGCATTGGACAGGCGCGCCAGCAGAGACCAAAAGCTTTGCGGTCACGGTGTACGACCCCGATGCACCCAGTGGTTCTGGCTGGTGGCACTGGATGCTTTATGACTTACCTGCGGATACCGACCGTCTTGACCCTGGTGTCGGCACGCTAAACAGCAGTAATCTACCAGGTCATGCCATGCAAGCCCTCAGTGACTATGGTGTCGCCGCGTGGGGAGGCACTTGTCCACCAGTCGGTGACAAAGCGCATCGTTACGTCTTCACCGTACATGCCCTAAAAGTCGAACAGTTAGATATTCCCGACCATGCGACACCTGCCATGGTGGGATATATCATCCATGCCAACACCCTAGAAACCGCATCCTTTAACGCACATTACGGGCGCAGCAAATAATCAGCCCGCAGTATGTTCACGCGTCGCATTTAAACTTCCCGTGCAATGGCTAAATCTGCCATTGCGCGGGAAGTTTAACTTCTGTAAGCACCCGCGCCTAAATTTTCGGGTATTTTAAGCTATTAGTCATTAGTCGCTAGTTAATGCTGTGAATCTGCTTG
>FZPZ01000170.1_pt1 | contig 28046 bp, 22 predicted proteins | sample 1534811 | NCBI WGS metagenome assembly FZPZ01 (sample SAMEA104161953, study PRJEB21768) | metagenome | biome: subterrestrial habitat; feature: phreatic zone; material: underground water | place: France | collected 2016-06-01 | depth 60 m | reverse complement strand
ACCAGTATCGACTACACCGCCCGATTGTGGCCAGTGTTTCACGCCGTCATGATGGGCGCGCTGGATGAAATGTCCGTACAACTCGGCGACATGGCGGCTCAGATTATGAAAAACATTGAGCAGCATGTACAAAACTTTTTTGTGCAAGCCCTACAACTTGATGCCCGAACACTAAGGCTAGAAGCCATATAAATCAAGCCCCGCAGGGGAGTTTGCGAGGTAAAATGAACTCAGAAATGTTAGTTCTTTATTGGAATTTTTTCGAGCGACCACAATTATCACATTGTGACACATCACGAATGACCGCTATCCAGCAGTCTAAATTTTCAATTTGAAAATCACATTCACATCCAGCATAGCAATACATACGCTCGAACTGTGAACACCAAAGGTGCGAATGCCCATCGCGTATTAATCTGACTGGCAGCTCATGTAAATAATCAGCGGCAACTTCATTGTGCTTGTAAATGTTATGCACAAAATAAAAACGGGTACTAATCTCTAGTACCCGTTTTAGGCTAATTTTGGTCTTGACGGGATGATTAACCGCCGTGGGCATTGCTTGATTAGACGCATCACGATGAACGAAACCTACACAGGATAGGCTTTGCACTTTCTGCCCAGTCTGTTCAACCTCAAAGCCTATAGGTTTCACATTCTGCTTTGCGCGTGGTTTAACAGGTTCGCGCAGCGCATTCACCGCTGTTTTTTCCCGCATGGTTTCAGGCACGGTTAAATTTAACACCGTCATCATTAGCAAGGGATTTTCGGTGAAGGTATCGCGCAATGCATCGCACACGGTTGGCTGTTCAAAACATCGCGGATTTCGTGCCAAATAGTCCAAGATCATGCCCGCCATTTTCTGCTTTGCTACGCGGCTATAAACCACGCGAGGGGCAGGCTTGGCTAATCCGTACACCTTGCCCACCTTTTCGTAAAAATCCGTCAAAATCGCTGCAAAATGGCTTTGGTAGCCCAGTTTCGCACTACCCAACATCCGCCGATCAAACAAAGGCAATAGGATGATATGGCAATGCGGTGCGGTTTCATCGTTGTGAATCACCGCGCTTAAAACGGGCAACTCAAAATGACTTTCCGCCCATGCAAGGCTTGCCTCAAAGAATTCACGCTCAGGAATGCCCGAATCAGGCGGTAAGCTCACCAACAACTCAATGCCGCGTACCGTATCGTGACGTAGAGATTTAATTACAATCCCTTCCTGTTCCATTAACTCAATCGCCTGTTGTTGCACGGCTTGGGCGGTACTTTCCCCGCGCAAAATCACGTTATTGGGGATTTTTAACGGGTCAATATGGCTATCCGTGCCGAATTCCGCTTGAATCTCGCGCAGATTATGACGGGCGGCGACTTTGATAATGTTGCCGCTCTTCAGCTTGTTCACGCGCAGCATTTGAACAGGGGCAAGCGGCTTCAATACTCGCCCGCTAGGGGCGATATTTTCAGTTTTCAACATAATGCCCCCTTACGCTGCTAAAGCACGGTCAGCGATGCGGGCGGCGATGCGGGCGGCGATCCAGTCATGGACTTCCACCTCGCACCACGCAACAGACTTTGCCCCCAACGAAACAGGGCGCGGAAAATCGCCTGTTGCCATGAGAACGTAAAGGCGCGAACGCGATAATGCGGTTAAGCGTTCCACTTCTTTGCGGCGGATCAGTGCGGTTGCTTTGTGGTGTATCAAAGCCGTGTGCAGGGTTTGAATGTGTGGTGCGGTGGTGGGAGGTGCGGCAGATTTTGGCGTAAAAACACCATGTGTGGCATTGTTTTTCATTTGTAAATTCCTTAAAGGATTATCACGTCATCACGACGTTGGGCGGTTAAATTACTGTGCCTACTGGCTAAACTATGCCGTGCCTTATCAGGTACAGGCGGGAAGTTAGCTGGACGGCGTTCTACACCTAAATTTGAAAGTGTGCAAGCAATTAACAAGTAAACTTTGTTTTATTGTGGTTTTTATGCCGCAAATTTAAGCATTTGCCCTGATTGCTCACATTTTGCGGTTGGTTTTACTTTTTAGCGGTGAGCTTTTTGACGGTTTTATCAAAATCACTTTCAAAACTTCTATCCTGCAAAACGCGAAACTTTTCAAATTCCTGATATGCCAATTGATCTGCCACTGCACGGCTGATTTTCCCTGCATTTTGCAACACGTCGTACTCATTGAATTGCAAAAACGCATCCAGTTTTTGAATCCAATCCGCCATTTTCATGGCAATGTTGCGCGCCGCTTGGTTCTCGGCATAATCCAAATACATTGCCACCACGCGATCCAACGCCTTGATTTCAGGTTCTTCTAAATAGTTTTTAGCAATCCCAACATCGCGTTTCAAAATTTTACCGCTCGGCGCATTTTCCCAAGTTTGCAAGCCCATATTCGGCTTTCCCGCATCGGCGCGGCTATGCACTAACTCAGCGGCGGTTTTGCCTGTGATCGCCCATTCCAATTTGTTTTGCACGGTTTGGTAAAAGGCTTGCGTTTGGGGCGCATTTTTGTCGTAATCCATGCTGCACTGGGCATAAATATCGGTAATCTTTTGGTAAAACCGCCGTTCACTGGCGCGGATTTCGCGGATGCGTTCCAGTAATTCGTCAAAATAATCTTTGCCGAAACGCTGCCCTTGTTTCAAGCGTTCATCATCCAACACAAAGCCTTTGATAATGAATTCTTTCAGGGTGGCGGTTGCCCATTTTCTAAATTGCGTCGCTTGAAAACTATTGACGCGGTAGCCCACGGCGATAATGCCATCCAGATTGTAAAAATTAGTGTTGTAATTTTTACCGTCTGCGGCAGTTATTCGGAATTTCCGAATAACTGAATTTTCATCTAACTCATTGGAATTAAATATATTTTTCAAGTGCTCATTAATCGTTGAGACGCTCACGCCAAACAATTCCGCCATTTTCTTTTGGCTTAACCAAAAGGTTTCATCCTCAAAAATAACCTCAATTTTCACCTTGCCGTTGGCATCGGTGTAAAGCAAAATATCGTTGAATTCGATGCTCATTTCATGCTCCCGTCTGTGAATTCACATAAGCCATTGCCGTTTGTTCATCGGCTTCAATGGCAATTTCCACGGCGCGTTTGGCGACGGCTAACAAGTTCTTTGACGCGTCGTGCAATTCTCTTGATTTAAGAATCAAACGCCTGATTTCCTGCTGTGAACTTGAGGGCAAAATAGGAATGAGAATTGACTTCAATGCAGGCTGGTTAATTTCTGGTTGCACGCCCCCATTGCTGCGTTGCTGAGTCTGCATTTTTCCTGGTTTTGAACAAAGGAAAAGTGCCAAAAAGTAGGGGTCAATTCTGGTATCTGTGACGCGCAAGCGAATCAAATGCGAACTGATAAGAGCATTTGCCCATTCAGGCTCAACGACTGCCGTTATGGCAAGGCTACCTGAACGAGAAACCAGCACATCACCTGATTGAAGGTCAATTTTCCCCAAACCCTTTTCTGCGCTGATCGGATTGATTCTGACTACGGATGCGGCATCAATAGTCAAACCTTTCAAATCACCAACGCGTAGATAGGCAACTCCCTCTTCTTGGTACTCACGAACTTCCGCGCCATTCGCAATCAATCCCGCCAACTCACCAATGGTTGTTACACCATCTGCATGATGTTCTAAAATATGACGCAATTCATCGTATTTCGGCTGGTAATACTCTGCATCCAAACGCCCTGTGGCGGCGAAAGAGTCTTTGAAGGACTTGATATTGACCACTAGCCCATCAGTCCCATCCAAGCTGTCCGCCATTCCTAGCGTATCGAGCAGCAATGCTTCTGCTTGGGTGTAGACATCCCTCGCATTTTTTTGCGCAGCTTTACTGGCGTTCGCTATTTTCAATAGCTCTTTCTTTAATACCGCACCCGCTTTAAAGCAAGGTATGTTTTTGACAAGGGTCAAAGTTAGGTGAGCCTGAACCGATTGTGAACTTGACCGTATCAAGAGGCGATTAGCAAATGAAGTCAGGAAATACAAATATAAAAAATTGGCATCTTCAACTTGGAGCTTAGACGAATTGATAAAGATTAAGTCCCTGCTAACTGCTGCACACCGACTAACAAAGCCCACGCGAGCGATTGAACCACCTTTTGTTAGAACAATATCATTGGGCTGAACCGACTTAAGTGTTTTGTGAACCGACAATAACCCAATAGGGATAGTCGTTGCACTTTCGTAGTTGATTGTTTGATTAACATCAGCAACTCTCAAAAATGGCAAATCCCCTTGTCCATACGCGGGTTCAATGGAGGGATAAAATGCGCTTGCATTTACCTCAACACCAAGCATTTCCAGTGTCGTGAAATTCTTAGAGTTCGCGTCAAATGCTTTTTTGTCCGAAACGAATCTCTTTGAGAAATACTCAGCATCAAATCTGAATGTATCAACCACCAATAAATCCGAATTAAGAATTTCACTAACCTCCAGCCCTTCCAACAAAGCCCGATAACGGACTTCATCAAAAGGGCTTAGCGAAAAAAACTGAGCCGCTCTTTTTTGGCGAATTCGATAAACGCTTCGGCGATGCCGTCGGGGGTGCGTTTGCCGCCTTTGAGTGCGTGACTGAACAGGTCGTGTTTCACCACCAGATGTTCATGTTCGTCCAGCACAAACTCGTTAAGAGCTTGAGGGCTGACTTGGTAGCGGTCAACGGTTTCGGCGATTTTGATGCCGTCCGCCGCGTCGATAGGCTCACGTTGAGCCGCTTGCCATTGTTGCAAATCTTGTTGTTTGACAAAGATTTTATCGCCGCTGTTGTCTTTGCTGGGTTCGCGCATGGTGGCGAAAAAGATGGGGTAATCCTCCACGCGGGGGCAAAGTTTCTCATCCCACTTTTGCACCAATAAGACGCTGGTTTTTGTGCCTGTGTGCGGTTTGAACACGTTGCCGTGCAATCCTACCACGCCTAAGATGCGGCATTGATCCGCCAGATATTCGCGGATGGCTTTATCGCTGGAGTTGTTAAAGCGACCTTGCGGCAACACAATCGCCATGCGCCCGCCTGCTTTGATAAAGCTGAGGTTGCGCTCGATAAACAAAATATCGCGCCCCACAGGTTTATATTTATCGTTTTTCTTGCCCAATTCATATTTAGCGAGGATGCGGGTTTCTTTGATGTCGCCCGCAAACGGAGGGTTAGCCATCAGGATGTCGAATTCAAAATCACGGTTTTCATTTTTGGCGGCGCGCAGTTTGCGCAGCTTTTTCCAGCCTTCGCCGTAAATGTCCGTCCACGCTTCGTCTTTGGTTTTTTCGTCCCAGCGTTCGTAATCCAGCGTATTGAGGTGCAGCACATTGGTTTGCCCGTCGCCCGCAATCAGGTTCAAGGTTCTGCCCACGCGCACCGCTTTTTCGTCAAAGTCGATGGCGAATACTTTTTCTTGCACATATTTTTCGCAACGGACGGGCTTTTTCTCAGTAGTGAAAAGGTGGCTACGATTCAAGCCTTCACTTTTCATAATCTGTTCCCAAACATGAAAAATGCCATGCACGGGAAAACCGCAACTGCCTGCGGCGGTGTCAATCAGAGTTTCATGCTCTTGCGGATTGAGCATTTTGACGCACATATCAATGACATAACGCGGGGTGAAATACTGCCCTTTTTCGCCTTTGCTGCTTTTGTTAATAAGGTATTCAAAGGCTTCATCTACCACGTCCAGATTGGAGTTGAACAGCTTGACCCCTTCCAACGAAGCAACGCACACGGCAAGGTGACTGGGCGTGAGGTCAATTTTTGCACCATTGGGAAAAACCCCTTCCCATTTAGCGCAGGCTTGTTCAAACAGGGCTTGGATTTTGGCTTTGAGTTCAATTTCGGTGTCGCCGTAATTTTTGAAATCAAGGGCGCGCTTCTTGTCGCGTCCGCCTTCCATTTCGTCATATAGCTTGGTGAAAATCAGTTTGAATAATTCCTCAAACACATCCACGCCCGCATTGGCTAACACTTCGTCTTCCATTTCCAGAATCAAATCTTTGAGCGATTTTTTCTGATTGACCAGCTTATCCATTTTGACAAGGTCGGCGATTGTCCAGCGAGCGGTCAGAATGTCGGACAGTTTTTGATGCACCGAGGGAATCGCGGGAATATCTTCAAAATAATTCGGGTCTTTGCGATGGTATAACGAAATACTTTCGCCATTGCTCCACACGCCGATGGGCGCGCCCGATGCGTTGCAATAGGATTTGAGTTGCTCTTTGCCGTCTTTGAGTTTGGGCTTTTTCAGCTCCACCAAAATGTAAGGCGTGGTGCTATTGGCAACATCAAACACACAAATATCCGCCCGCTTTTTCTCACGCCCAAAGGTGACTCCGTATTCCACTTCCATGCGGCTGGCGGGATAACCTAAATCTTCTATCAACACCATCAAATACAACTGCCGCACAATTTCCTCAGGCGTGAGCTTGATCGGCTTGCCGCGCACTAAACAATTTGCATAAGCCGCAGGTATTTTGGCAGTTTCTTTCAGCGTGATGCGCGCTTCAAGGGCTTGAATCTGTGCGGCTTTGAATTGGGTGAGTTTGTACGCGGAATCGCGCAGCAGGTCGGATAGTTTGATGGTGTTGGTCATGGGAATCGTATGGTGTCTGTAAATCGGGGCAAGGGTTTTGCCCGTGCGCGGCATTATCGTTGCCCTTGGTGAAAGCGTAAAGCCTTATAGGGTTTGTTTTCGGGTGTGTTAAAGCCTATAGGTTTGATAGGCAACACACCCACATCAAAAGCCAACTATGCTGCCTCACGCTGCAACGGAATGATTTTCGCACCTGCTTTGAGGTCATCCAAATAATCCGCCCAGTGCTGCATCATAACGGTGCGTGGCTTGAGGTATAGCGCATGGTTGTATGCTGCGCTGACTTCATCGCGTGCGCTGTGTGCCAATTGTGTTTCTATGTGTTGGTGGTCATAGCCTTGTTCGTGTAGTGCAGTACTTGCAATCCCTCTAAAGCCGTGTCCAGTCATTTTGCCTTGATAGCCCATGCGTTTTAATGCCATTAGGATGGTGTTGTTGCTCATAGACTTGGTGTAGTCATTCTGATTATGGAATAGCAACGCTGAGTTGCCCGTATGTGATTTTAGGGTTTGTAGCAGCTCAATCGCTTGGTTTGCCAGTGGCACGATATGCGGCGTTTTCATTTTCATGCGTTCGGCGGGGATGCGCCATTGTTTCGCTTCAAGGTCAAATTCTTCCCATCTAGCCTCAATCAGTTCGCTGGTTCTCACAAAGGTGTAAGCCATTAGCTTAATGGCGATGCGGGTAGCAGCGCGTGTTTCACTGGTATCAATGGCGCGTAGCAAGGCGGGCAGGTCTTTAAGATCAACTCGTGCAAGGTTTTTAACTTTGCGCGGCTTGACGATGTCGCTGTACATAATGTCACTGGCAGGGTTTCGGGTCACTTTGCCGCTGGTGTCGTTAGCAATGGCATATCTAAAAACTTGCCTGATTGTTTGGTGTGAGCGTTTGGCTACGTCTAACGCACCACGGGCGGCGATGGTGCGCATGATAGCGGCAACCTGTGGGGCTTCAATGTCCGCCATAGGCATATCACCAATGGTGGGGTAAATGTCAGCCTCTAATCTGCGTTGTGCATAATCTGCGTGACTTGGGCTTTTGTCTATGTGCCAATGTTCAAACCAGTGTCCAGCCCATACTCTAAAAGTGTTTGTGTCGTGAGCTTGCTTTTCAGCAATGGCGGATTTTTTCGCCTCGCTTGGGTCTATGCCATTCGCTAACAGCTTTTTTGCTTCCTCACGCTTTACGCGTGCGTCTTGTAAAGTGATATAGGGATATTCGCCGCAACTTAGTTTTTTCTCTTTGCCCGCAAAACGATATTTGAGCTTCCATAGCTTTCCGCCTGCTTTCGTCACTAATAAATACAAACCTTCGCCGTCAGTGATTTTGTAGTCCTTGTCTTGAGGTTTTGCATTTTTAATTTGAATCGCTGTCAGTGTCATATTCCCCCCTTTGATCGTGTGTTTGGGGGCTTATTATTTTGAGTAAAAAAATCAGCCCCCAAAATCAGCCCCCATTTGTGCGGGATTGCAGGGGATGATTATGGACTACCTAGGAATGATAGGCAACAAAAAACCCCCGTAAACGATTGGTTTAACGGGGCTTTCTGGACTTGCTAGGACTACTTAAGATTGTTAGGTGGTGCGCTCGGCGGGAGTCGAACCCACGACCCTTGGCTTCGGAAACCAATACTCTATCCAGCTGAGCTACGAGCGCGTTGGGAAAGGCGCGCAGCATAACGCCTTTCGGGAAAAACTGCTTAGAATTATTCTTGATCCAAGTCGAAAGCTTTGTGCAACACGCGTACCGCCAGTTCCAAATACTTCTCGTCTATCACCACCGAAATTTTGATCTCAGAAGTGGAAATCATCTGAATATTGATCCCTTCATCCGCCAAGGTGCGGAACATTTTGCTAGCGATGCCGACGTGGGAGCGCATCCCAACCCCAACCACCGACACCTTAGCCGCGCGGTTGTCGCCAAGCACTTGGCGTGCGCCGATGTTGGGTTGCACTTGGTCGTTCAGGATGCTCATCGCTTTGGTGAATTCATTGCGGTGTACGGTAAACGAAAAATCCGTGGTGCCGTCGATGCCGACGTTTTGAATAATCATGTCCACGTCAATGTTGGCATCGCTGACAGGACCTAAAATTTGGTAAGCAATGCCTGGTTTGTCGGGGGCACCGATGACGGTGATTTTTGCTTCATCGCGGTTAAACGCGATGCCAGAAATAATGGCTTGTTCCATTTGGTCATTTTCCTCAAAAGTAATCAGTGTGCCTTCGCCTTCTTCTTCAAAGCTAGACAACACGCGCAGTTTGACTTTGTATTTGCCCGCGAATTCGACGGAGCGGATTTGCAGGACTTTCGATCCTAAGCTCGCCATTTCCAACATCTCTTCAAAGGTGATGGTTTTTAAGCGACGCGCATCCGATACCACGCGCGGATCGGTGGTATAGACCCCATCGACATCGGTGTAGATTTGGCATTCGTCGGCACGTAGCGCGGCGGAAATTGCCACGCCTGTGGTGTCCGAGCCGCCACGTCCTAGCGTGGTAATGTTGCCGTTTTCGTCCATACCTTGGAAACCTGCGACCACCACGATGCAATCGTTTTCTAGGTCTTGGCGGATGCGTTCCTCGTCAATCGACACAATACGTGCCTTGGTATGGGCATCATCGGTCAAAATGCGCACTTGTCCGCCTGTGTAGCTCTTGGCTTTCAAGCCTAAATCCTTGAGTGCCATTGCCAACAAGCCGATGGTCACTTGTTCGCCTGTGGAGATAATGACATCCAATTCGCGCGGGTCAGGATGGGCTTGCATTTCTTTTGCCAAGCCAATCAAACGATTGGTTTCGCCGCTCATGGCGGACAAAACCACCACCACTTGATGACCTTTAGCGTGGAACTTTGCCACGCGCCGCGCTACATTTTTAATCCGCTCTGGATTGGCGACGGAGGTTCCGCCGTATTTCTGTACGATCAATGCCACGATGAGTCTCAACTTCCTGTTTTAAAAGTGGACGCAATTCTAGCGCAATTGGCTAAAAAACTCATGGATTAGTTGAATAAACACCTGCTTGATATGAATTTTGCGTTAAATGACACGCGGTGTTTTTTGTAGGTTGGTGGGCATGGTCAGGGTGGTTAACCCATTTTTCGAGCAATAGCACCGCGTGTAGGCATTCTGCCCGTGCCAGACGGGCGCGTGCCGCATCGAATGCGATGCGTTGATGCACGGCGGTGTCAGTGTCGGATTGGTTGATGCCGTTGCGGCGGCAATTCTCATTTTGACTAAACAGCAGGTTTTTGTGGGTGCGACAAATTCGCACATCGCCCGAAAGGGCGAAAAATACGACAAACAAGCCTTGTTCACGAGAAACCGTACGAATGAATTCGTACCTACGGTCAAAATGAGGATTGCTGTCTATAAATCAGAATCTGAGTCATAAATCCTATTGCGATTAAGCGACTAAACGCGCCATGCTAACTGTTTTGTGTTTCATCTTTGCTACGCACCAATAACACGGGGACAGGTGAATGGCGCACGACATTTTCCGCGACGCTGCCAAACAGCAAGCGATTTAAGCCCGAACGTCCGTGGGTACCCAAGATCATCAAGTCCGCCCCCCAACGCACGGCTTCGGCATCAATGGTGTTTTCGATGCTGTCGGTCAGTGTTTCTAACAAATGGGTTTCCACGGATACGCCCGCCTGTTGTGCCAGTTCATATCCCGCTGCTAATACGCGCTCGCCCGCTTGTTGGTGAATGTCGCGCAACTCGACGATATTGACATAACTATCGGGGTCAATAAAACTCAATTCGTCTACCACGTACAGTAGGCGTAATTGTGCAGATAAACAACGGGCTAACTTCACCGCTTCTTGCAAAGCCTGATGGGCGGTATGACTCCCATCCATAGGAACCAGAATACGTTGATACATGTTGACCTCCAGAGTGAGATGGAACAGAACCGCTATTGTATCGAACACGCGCCATATGGTGCGTCTAGTATGCGGGCTTTTTCGTCAATCAATCTAATTGACGATGGTTTTTTACAAGGAGCTGCGGCACCGAATGGCATGATATACCCTAAACAATACCGTACATTATTACGAGGACATGCTTAATCGTTGTAAGCATTTGGTTTGTTTTTGAATGCCCAATCGCGCCTATTCCCTTTTAACTCGACGATGACGTAAGATTCGGGATAAATCCCGATTTATGCAATACAGGGCAAGACTAACTCCTTAAGTCTTCCCCTTTTTTGCCCAGCACTTTAAGATGCGCGCCTACTCCTTGAATTCACCTGCCTCATGCCGTCCATTTTGCCACCAGATACCCCCCGCATTTTATTGGTTAAAACCTCTTCGCTCGGTGACGTGCTGCATAATTTGCCTGTGGTCAGCGACATCGTGCAGCACTATCCCCACGCGCACATTGATTGGCTGGTGGAAGAGGGCTTTGCCGCCTTGCCCAAGCTGCATCCTGCCGTCAAACAAGTGATTCCAGTTGCCGTGCGACGTTGGCGCAAGCATCTTTTTCAAGCCGCAACCTGGGCAGAAATCCGTGCGATGCGCGCCACTTTGGCGCAGCAACCCTATGATTTTGTGATTGATACCCAAGGGCTGGTGAAAAGCGCGTTGTTGACCCGACAAGCATGGGGGGCGCGCTGCGGATTGGATCGCCACAGTGCGCGTGAACCACTGGCGACCATGGCGTATCAACGCACATTTGCCGTGGCGAAAGGTCAGCACGCGGTCGAGCGTAATCGGCAATTGGTCGCGCAGGCGTTGGGTTATACGCTCAATACACCCGCCGATTACGGCATACTCGCACCCAACTTGCCGCGCCCCAACTGGTTGCCAGCGGGCGACTACGCCGTGTTGCTGCACGCCACCAGCCGCGATGACAAGTTATGGGATGAAGCCAACTGGGTGGAATTGGGGCGATATTTTCAACCGCAAAACATCCGCTGTATCTTGCCTTGGGGCAGTGCGACAGAACACGCGCGCGCTCAGCGATTGGCGAATCAAATACCCAATGCCATTTGCCCGCCTAGATTGGCATTGAACGACATCGCCGCATTGTTGGGTGGTGCAGAAGCCATTATCGGCGTGGACACGGGCTTGGCACATCTGGCCGCCGCGTTAGACCAACCCACCGTCGGTATCTACACCGCCACCGATCCTGTGTTGACGGGGCTGTACGCAGGCAAAAGAGCGGTCAATTTGGGGGGTGTCCATCACTCACCGACGGTTGATGAGGTGGTAAAAACCTTGCAAGAGTTGGTTAAACGCTGAGAAAACCTACTTACTAGAGGGGGTCGCTTTCCAGTTCGCGGCGGACTGTTGAGCAGTCTTTCGTTGTTCGGGGGTCAGTTGCGCTTCAACGACCCCTTGATTGATCAGGGCAACCATATTGCCTTGTTTTGAGGCGAGCCTATACCATGTGTCCGCCTGCACTAAATCACGGGGCAAACCAATGCCATATTGGTACACTACCCCCATGCGGCTTTGCGCATCATCATTGCCTGCTTGCGCCGCCTTTTGGAACCATTCGGCAGAACGTTTTAGATCCGAGGGGACATAATTGCCTTCCGCATAAATTGTCCCCAGTCGTACTTGTGCGGGGACATACCCTTGTCCTGCCGCTTTTTCAAACCATAACACCGCACGCTCTGAATTAGGCTTCGTGCCATAACCCTCCTCGTACATCACCGCCAGATTATGCTGCGCTTGAATCTGCCCTTGTGCTGCGGCTTTTTGAAACCACGCAAATGTCTGCGTTGGGTCTTCGGTCACACCGCAACCAATGTCATAAAACCCACCCAACAGATATTGAGCCTCGGCATGACCCTGTGTTGCGCCCCGCTGCGCCCACTCAAAAGCCTGCTTGTCATCTTTCGCCACGCCCTCCCCACGGTAAAAGCGTTCAGCCAATTGCAATTGCGCATCTGCATTGCCCGATTCGGCGGCCTGTTGCAACTCACCTAGGTTTTTAAAAATGGGCGGCAGGGCTTTATGGTTTGCAAGCCCTGCTTGATGAGACGCTTTATCGCCACACGCCAACAAGAAAAGGGAGAGAAATAAGACGCGTATTTTCATATAAAAAGGGGCTTTGTGCGTGTCGGATTGACGCTGTCATCCAGTTTGAGGTTCATATTCATTGATGCGATCATGATTGCATTTTACCTGATTGAATGCGCTACAAAAATAAGCGTCGCGAAACAACCCGCGCGCCTATACAGGATTTTCTTGGTCAAAAAAGCGATGCTGCAACCCAAATTGAGCCGCCAAATGCGTACCCAATGCCTGTATGCCTAAGCGTTCCGTAGCATGATGTCCCGCTGCGATAAACGCCACGCCATGCTCTTCTGCCAAATGAAAGCATTGCTCGGACACTTCGCCCGTCACATAAGCATCGACCCCTTGGGCAATCGCTGCTTCAAAATAACCTTGTGCGCCCCCGCTACACCATGCCACGCGCCGAATCTGTTTGCCTGCATCGCCCAACAACAGCGGAGTTCGGTGTAGCGCGCCTGCAATTTGCGCGCCAAAATCCGCTAAACTCAACGGAGTCACCAGCTCACCTTGCCACATGATCTTTTGCTCACCAAATTGACTCGTCGCAGTCATATTCAAAAGCCGTCCTAATTGGGCGTTATTACCCAAGTCCAGATGGGCATCAAGCGGCAGATGGTACGCCAACAAGCTCACATCATGGCACAACAAGCGGGCGATGCGACGTTTCTTAATGCCCACAATCGCCGCGTCTTCGTTGCGCCAAAAATAGCCGTGATGCACCAAAATCGCATCAGCTCCCCAAGCAATCGCGGCATCCAATACCGCTTGCGAAGCCGTGACCGCCGTGGCGATACGCGCGACCTGCTCGCGCCCTTCAACTTGAACACCATTCGGGCAATAATCTTTGAATAGCTGGGTTTGCAGCAGGCTTGCGTTATAATCGCGCAGCTCGTTGAGTTGCATCATATTCTCCTTCAATTATTTAAAGTCACTTCATCATACCATGCGTAAACATTGGCTTTTGTTCACCCAAACCGTCACCATTGCACTGGCTTTGCTGTTCATTATTCAAACGCTCAAGCCTGAATTATTACCCAATGTCGCGCGCAGCACAGGCGTGGTCACGCTGTATGAAAGTGCGCCGCCTGCTGAAAATAACGCGCCCGCTACCCGCACCAATCTCAATCAGGCGGCGCAAAAAGCCATGCCCGCTGTTGTCAACATCTATTCCCGTACTAAGGTCGCGTCAGCCCAAAATCCTTTTGCGGATGATCCTCGCTTCCGCTTTTTCTTTGGCGATCAAGATAACAACGAGCCTCGTAGTAATACCAGCCTAGGTTCAGGCGTGATTGTCAGCACGTCGGGCTATATTCTCACTAATCACCATGTGGTCGAAACCGCCGATCAAATTGAAGTGGCGCTCGCCGATGGGCGCAAGGCACAAGCGCACGTCGTGGGTTCAGATCCCGAAAGTGATTTGGCGGTCATTAAAATCGACCTGCCAGGCAGCATACCCGTCATTACCTTTGGGCTTTCTGAGCAGGTGCAAGTGGGGGATATGGTACTCGCCATTGGCAATCCCTTTGGCGTGGGAGAAACCGTCACGATGGGTATTATTAGTGCACTCAAACGGGATCATTTGGGGCTGAATACCTTTGAAAATTTTATTCAAACGGATGCCGCGATTAACCCTGGCAATTCGGGTGGCGCGCTGGTGGACATTAAAGGCAACCTTATTGGCATCAATAGTGCGATTTATTCCCCCAACGGCGGCTCGTTGGGCATCGGTTTTGCTATTCCCGTCAACACGGCCAAGAAAACCTTAGAGCAAATTATTCAACACGGCTCGGTGACGCGTGGTTGGTTGGGCGCGGGAATGCAAGAAGTCACCGATGAACTGGCAAAATCCTTTGGCTTGCCCAACACGGAAGGCGTATTGGTCAGCGAGGTGGTGCATAACAGTCCCGCAGACAAGGCGGGCATCAAAAATGGCGATGTCCTGCTGGTCATTGACAATCAACCCATCAAGGATTCCAAAGCCATGCTGGATGCCGTGACCAGCATCGCCCCCGAAAAAATCGTGTCTATCCAACTCATGCGGCATGGCGCATTGCAAACTTTACCTGTCAAAATAGGCAAACGCCCCGCTGTCGCCAAACAATAGTCAACAAATTATCATGATGTGGTTATTTTTCCACTTGCGACACGTCGCGCACCGCGCCTTTGGCGGCACTGGTGGTCATGGCGGCGTAGGCGCGCAGGGCGGCGGAGATGCGGCGGGGGCGGGGGGCTGCGGGTTTCCAGCCATTGTTAGCATCACGTTCGGCGCGGCGGGTTGCCAGTTCTTCATCGGAAACGACCAAGCTAATGGTGCGGTTGGGGATGTCGATGGCAATCGTGTCGCCTTCTACCACCAAGCCAATCGCGCCGCCTTCCGCCGCTTCGGGGGAGACGTGACCAATCGACAAGCCTGATGTGCCGCCCGAAAAACGTCCGTCGGTCAACAGCGCGCAGGCTTTGCCCAAGCCTTTGGATTTCAAATAGCTGGTGGGATACAGCATTTCTTGCATCCCAGGCCCGCCGCGAGGACCTTCGTAGCGAATCACCACTACATCACCCGCGACGATTTCGTCTGCCAAAATCGCCGCGACCGAGGCATCTTGGCTTTCAAACACGCGAGCGCGCCCAGTGAATTTCAAAATGCTGTCATCCACGCCTGCGGTTTTGACGATGCAGCCGTCTTGCGCGATGTTGCCGTACAACACCGCCAAGCCGCCGTCTTTGGAATAAGCGTGTTCGTTGCTGCGGATGCAGCCTGTGCTGCGATCCGCATCGACTTCGGGGTAGAACATGGCTTGCGAAAACGCGATGGTGGTCACGATACCGCCAGGGGCGGCGCGGAAGAATTTGTGTACGGCTTCGTCGCGGGTTTGGGTGATGTCCCATGCTTGAATCGCATCCGCCAAGGTTGGGCTATGCACCGTGCCGACTTCGCCGTGCAACAACCCCGCCCGCAATAATTCGCCCAAAATCGCGGGGATGCCGCCCGCACGATGCACGTCTTCCAGGTGGTATTCGGACGAGGGCGCGACTTTGCACAAGGTCGGAACGTGGCGCGACAGGCGATCCATATCCTGCATGGTGAAATTCACGCCCGCTTCGTGGGCAATCGCCAACAAATGCAGCACGGTGTTAGTCGAACCGCCCATGGCGATGTCCAAGGTCATGGCGTTTTCAAAGGCTTTGAATGTGGCGATATTACGTGGCAGCACCGAATAATCTTCTTGTTCATAATGGCGACGGCACAGTTCCACTGCCAAACGTCCTGCCTTCAAAAACAATTGCTTACGTTCCGCGTGGGTCGCAACCAACGAGCCGTTGCCTGGCAAAGACAAGCCCAACGCCTCGGTCAAACAGTTCATGGAATTAGCGGTAAACATCCCCGAACACGAGCCGCAAGTGGGGCAAGCGGAGCGTTCAATCGCATCGACTTCTTCATCGCTGCAATGGCTATCCGCAGCGGCAACCATGGCATCCACCAAATCCAAGCCACGGGTTTTGCCATTCCAACTGACTTTGCCCGCCTCCATCGGCCCGCCCGACACAAACACCACGGGGATGTTCAAGCGCATCGCCGCCATCAACATCCCAGGGGTGATTTTGTCGCAATTGGAAATACACACCAGCGCGTCGGCGCAATGGGCGTTGACCATGTATTCCACGCTGTCGGCGATCAGGTCGCGGCTGGGCAGGGAATACAACATCCCGTCATGCCCCATGGCAATGCCATCATCCACCGCGATGGTGTTGAATTCTTTGGCAATCCCGCCCGCTTTTTCAATTTCGCGTGCCACCAGTTGCCCCATGTCCTTCAAATGGACGTGCCCTGGGACAAACTGGGTAAACGAGTTAGCAATCGCGATAATGGGCTTGCCAAAATCACCTTCGGTCATGCCAGTGGCGCGCCACAAGGCACGCGCACCAGCCATATTGCGACCATGCGTGGAAGTACGGGAACGGTATGCGGGCATGATAATTCTCTTTTAAGGTTAGGTTAATCAGGGCAGGGCGATGAAGCGTCAAGCTCAAGTCAGGTATAATCAAGCGTCTGATTCTACCCGATTACCATCATGCTGATACACCCCCAATTTAACCCCGTTGCCTTGCAATTGGGCCCGTTAGCGATTCATTGGTACGGTTTGATGTACCTCGCAGGTTTTATGACCTTTTTATGGCTGGGCAAAAAACGCCTTGCAGCGCGGCAACATGCGGCAGGACTTGATGCCAAATTACTGGACGATTTGCTGTTTTATGGTGTGTTGGGCGTGATTTTAGGCGGGCGCATGGGTTATGTGCTGTTTTATAAATTCGCCGAATACAGCACGCATCCGCTGGATATTTTCAAAGTGTGGGAAGGCGGCATGAGCTTTCACGGCGGTTTTTTGGGCGTGATTATCGCCATGGCGATCATCGCCCGCCAACGCAAATTGACGTGGTTAGCAATTACCGACTTTATCGCACCGCTGGTTCCCCCAGGTTTGGCATTTGGGCGGCTGGGTAATTTTATCAATGGCGAATTGTGGGGGCGACCCACCGACGTGTCGTGGGGCATGGTGTTTCCGCAAGTCGATGGTCAAGTGCGTCATCCGTCGCAATTATATGAATTTGCCTTAGAAGGCATTGTATTGTTCACCGTGTTGTGGCTGTTTTCGCGCAGCCCACGTCCCGTCGGGGCGGTATCAGGCTTGTTTTTAATTGGCTACGGCAGTTTCCGATTCTTGGTGGAATTTACCCGCGAACCCGATAATTTCCTCGGTTTGCTGTCTTTGGGCATGAGCATGGGGCAGTGGTTGAGTTTGCCCATGGTGTTAGCGGGCATTGCCATGATGGTGTTTAGTTATAGGCGGGCTGTGTAACTGCTATGGACGATATTTCTTTAGGCGGTTTGGTGGGGATTTTAGTGTTGCTGCTGGTGTTTGGCGCGTGGTTTTCAGCGGCGGAAACCAGCATGATGGCAATCAACCGCCATCGCCTTAACACCTTGGTGCGCAAAGGCAGCAAAAGTGCCAAGCTCACCGCCCGTTTGTTGGCGCAAATTGACAAGCTGCTAGGGTCAATTTTATTCGGCAACACCTTGCTCAATGTCGCGGCGGCGGCGGTCACCAATATGTTTATCATGCGGGTGTTTGGGGCGAGTGAATTGGCTTTACTGCTCGGCACGCTAGGGATTACTTTTGTGCTGCTGGTGGTGAGCGAAATTTTACCCAAAATCATCGCCGCCAGTCACCCAGAACATATCGCGCTACCCTCTAGCTATTTACTCGCGCCGCTGGTGACGTTGTTTCACCCCGTCGTTTCCGTGGCAACCGCCTTGGTCAGAGGTTTCTTGTGGTTGTTTCGTATCAAAGTGCAAACCGACCAAAGCAAACAAAAAATCACCTTAGAAGAACTGCGCGGTTTAGTGCTGGAATCCGAGCATTTCTTGCCGCGTAAACATCAAAAAATGCTGCTTAATCTGGTGGATTTAGAACACATTACCGTCAATGACCTGATGATCCCGCGCAGTCAAATTGAAGCCTTGAATATCAATGCCGCCCCTGACGTGCTGCGGCAACAAATTATCACCAGCCACCATGTGTTGCTGCCTGTCTATGCGGACAGCTTGGATAACATCATCGGTATCTTGCACATTAAGCGTACTTTGGCGTTGTTGCAGGAAGCAACGCTGGATTTGGAGCAGTTGCAAGCCCTGCTGCTGGAGCCTTATTTCACCCCATCCGAAACCCCGTTGCTGAGCCAATTGCAGCATTTCCAAGAGCGGCGGATGCGGTTAGGGCTGGTGGTTGATGAATATGGTGAACTGCTGGGTTTGGTGAGTTTAGAAAATATTTTGGAAGAAATCGTCGGCGAATTCACCACACAATCGCCCACCCAAACAGGTCGATTTTTACGCCAAGAAGATGGCAGCTTGTTATTGGAAGGCAGTAGCAGCCTGCGCGAATTGAACCGAAAATTCGGCTTTCATTTCCCTTTAAGCGGTGCAAAAACACTGAATGGACTGATTTTGGAACATTTGCAAGATATTCCCGAAGCGGGGACGAGCTTAAAAATCGCCAATCACCCGATGGAAATCATCCAAACGCAAGGGCGGATTGTCAAAGTTGTGCGCATCTTCTCCGCCTATCAAGTGGCTTGATTGGGCGGCGATATTTGCCGTGTTTAGTCGGGCAAATCCAATAATGCCGAGATAAAATCTTCCGCCACAAAAGGACGTAAATCGTCTAGCTGTTCGCCGACACCAATAAAGCGCACGGGAATGGGGTGAGCGTGGGCGATAGCGGCGATCACCCCGCCTTTGGCGGTGCCATCCAACTTGGTCAAAATCAATCCCGTCACGCCTAGCGCGGCATCAAAGGCTTTGACTTGGCTCAAGGCGTTTTGCCCCGTGTTGGCATCCAACACCAACAACACTTCGTGCGGCGCGTCGGGTAACACTTTAGCAATCACGCGTTTCACTTTTTGGATTTCTGCCATCAAATGCGCTTGGGTGGTCAATCGCCCAGCGGTGTCCGCTAACACCACGTCGATTTTGCGTGCTTGCGCCGCTTGAATCGCATCGTAAATCACCGCTGCCGCATCGCCACTTTGCTGCGCGATGACTGTGACGTTGTTGCGTTCGCCCCACGTCATCAATTGCTCACGCGCTGCGGCACGGAAAGTGTCGCCCGCCGCTAACAACACCGACAAACCTTGCGATTGAAAGTATTTGGCTAATTTGCCAATGGAAGTGGTCTTGCCTGCCCCATTCACGCCCACCATCATAATGATAAAAGGTTGGTGGGTGTTGGCGTGCAGCGGTTGGGCTAAGGGACTGAGTAATTTCAATAAACAGGCTGCAAGGGCTGCTTTCATTTGCCCAGCTTCGTGCAACTTGTGCAGTTTGACGTAGCGGCGTAAATCTGCCAACAAGGCGTTGGTCGCATCCATGCCCACATCGGCGGTAATCAAAATCGTTTCCAGCTCTTCATAAAGGTCATCGTCAATTTTGCCGCCGCGACTGAATAAATCGGTCAATTGGCTGCTGGTGCGCACTAGCCCCGATTTTAAGCGCGACAGCCAAGTGACGGGTTCGGCTGCGGGTATCGACAGTTCGGGTTTTGGCTTTTTCTTCTTAAGAAAGCTAAACATTGGAAATTCCCCTGAGTGGTTTAATTATTGTGTTGTGGATTGTATAACACGGGAAGGGGGGGCTGGGAAGGGGAAAGAGGGAAGGGAGAAGGGTGAAACGGCGTGGGTGTGCGATGGTTTGTTTCACTTTTCACTTTTCACCTTTCACCAAGCTGCGCAGCAGCGCATCACTCTTCCCTCTTTACGCCCTATCCGACAGTTTGTTCGCAAAATCCAGCCGAATTTCCTCGTTCACTTGCTCCACGATTTGCGCTTTCATGCGTTCTAAATACACAGTGAGTTTTTGTGTAAGCAAATTTTCTAAGTGATCTTCCAGTCGCTCAACCAATTGTTGATAGGCTTCTTCACTAAGATTCACTGTCGGTGTGAGGGGTTCAGCCAGCACTTGATTCTCTACAAGCGTGGTTGCCACGATGTCAGGGACATGGATAATGTCGGTAAGAACAGGGAGATCCTCGCTGTCATCCAGCACGACGGGGTCGTTGAGTACAGGTAGAAATGACAAATCGTTCGCGTCGTCAAACGTACTCATTTGCTAGCCCCTTTACTTAAGTCAGTATTGCTCAGTTCATAACCCCGATCACGATAAAATTTATAGCGTAAACGACCGAGGTGAATGTCCTCTTTATCCGTGCCGACTAACTCAATCACCCGCTCAAAGCGACTGAAAAAAGGCATGGGGTCAGGATGTAAACTGATGAGCAAATGATGAGCCAACAGCGGAGCATCCCCGTGATGCAACAACACAGGCGTTTGCTCGGCAAGTACGTCATCGCTGCGACAATGCGGCGTGAATGACACGGGCGGATAACGCCACAACAGCTTATCTAACGCGTCCAACATCGCCTCGTCAGGCACACTAATCACCGTGCGAATGCCGCTTTGCATTGCTTTGTTGCTCAACTGACAAACTGTATGCAGCTTGTTGGGTAAGCCTGTGTAAAAATCGACTTTGGTCATGGTGGTATGAGGGAGATGGCGCGTAGGTTGGGTTGAGCGTGAGCGAAGCCCAACATTCCCTGCGTGATTGGGCGAGATTTGTTGGGCTTCGCTCACGCTCAACCCAACCTACCAACTACTTCGCTTGTTGCATTAAATACTGGGTCAACAAGGGTACGGGACGACCTGTGGCACCTTTGTCTTTGCCTGATTTCCATGCGGTGGCGGCGATGTCCAGATGCGCCCAGCGGTAGTCTTTGGTGAAGCGCGACAAGAAACAGGCTGCCGTGATGCTGCCGCCTGCACGTCCGCCGATGTTCTGCATATCGGCAAAATTGCTGTCCAGCAAAGGTTGATACTCTTCCCACAACGGCATTTGCCAAGCGCGATCTTGGGTGTATTGCCCTGCCGCCAACAACTCTTGCGCCAACGCGTCTTGATTGCTAAATAAACCTGTCGCCACATGCCCCAAGGCGATGACGCAAGCACCTGTTAGTGTCGCCACATCAATCACCGTGGCAGGTTCAAAACGCGCGCAGTAGGTCAACGCGTCGCACAAAATCAATCGTCCTTCCGCATCGGTATTTAAAATCTCAATGGTCAAGCCCGACATGCTGGTGACAATATCGCCTGGTTTGCTGGCGGAACCATCAGGTAAGTTTTCGCAACTGGGAATCACTGCGACCACATTGAGTTTCAAGCCCATTTCGGCAATCGCCTGCATCGTGCCTAATACACTCGCCGCGCCGCACATGTCGTACTTCATTTCGTCCATTTCAGCCCCAGGCTTCAAGGAAATGCCGCCCGAATCAAAGGTAATGCCTTTGCCAACCAACACGATAGGTTTTTGTTTTTTCTCGCCCCCGTGATAGGACAAGGTGATCAATTTGGCGGGTTGACGGCTGCCGCGAGACACAGACAAAAAGGAGTTCATGCCCAGCTTTTCCATGTCTTTTTCTTCCAATACTTCGACCTCCAGCTTGAAGGTTTTGGCGATGGATTTAGCTTGATCTGCCAAATAAGTCGGTGTGCAAATGTTGCCTGGCAAATTACCTAAGTCTTTGGTTAATTTCATGCCATGCGCCACGGCAACGGCTTGTGCCAAGGTGGCTTTGCCCGCCGCTTCAGGTTTTTCCGCACAGCCCAATAACACTTTGCTCAAAATGGGGGCTGCCGCAGGTTTGCTTTTCAGGTGATCACAACGATAAGCTGATTCCGCGCCGACCAACACCGTTTGGGTGATTGCCCACGCCGCATCCCGATCGGTCACCGCCAAGTCGGTCAAATACAACGCCGCATCTTTGCTGTTGCTTTTGTGCAATGCCACAAATGCCGCCCGCAACACGTCCACAAATTGGGTCGCACCAAACGCTGAATGCTTGCCCAAGCCCACCAATAACACCCGCTCCGCCGCACAGCCAGAAACTTGTGGTAACAACAAGGTCTGACCCACTTTGCCTTCTATATCGCCCCGCGCAATCAAATCACTGAGTTGATGCTGCATCGCGACATCCAATATCTGCGCTGCCGCTGATAATTTGCCATTGGCATAAACGCCCACCACCACGCAAGCTGTGCGTTGCTTTTCTGAACTACTTTGTTTAAGACTAAATTCCACGCATTTCTCCTTTTAAATTCGATTTAACTTCGACGTACAGCCCCCGATTATCCGCAAACCCGTGCTATAAAGTCAAAGCGATTGCCAACCCTCATCTTGTTCACTGAGTCGTCGTTTACCCCAAAAACAAGCGATACGCGGGATTATCACTTTCGTCCCAATAGGCATAACCCAAGTTATCCAGAAAGTCAGACAGCGCGGCTTTGTCGTGATGTGGCACTTGCATTCCGACTAACACCCGCCCGTAATCCGCACCGTGATTGCGGTAATGGAACAAGCTGATATTCCAACTATGATTCATGCTGTTTAAGAAATTCATCAGCGCGCCAGGGCGTTCGGGGAACTCAAAGCGGAACAAAATTTCATCGGTTACTTGTGCGGCATGTCCGCCCACCAGATGGCGCAAATGCAGCTTCGCCATTTCGTTGTCGCTTAAATCCAAGGTCGGCAACTGGTTGTCGCGCAAGGTTTTAACCAGTTCCAGCGTTTCAGATTGGTTATGCACTTGCACGCCGACAAACACTTGCGCGACACGGGCATCGGCATAGCGATAGTTAAATTCGGTGATATTGCGCTTGCCCAATAGCGCGCAAAACTCGCGGAAACTGCCTGCGGTTTCGGGAATCGTCACCGCTAAAATCGCTTCGCGGTGTTCGCCAATTTCGGCGCGTTCGGCGATAAAGCGCAAACGGTCAAAATTCATATTTGCACCTGAGGCAATCGCCACCAGCGTTTCGCTGCGCAAATTTTCTCGCGCCGCATAATGTTTCGCCCCCGCAATCGCCAACGCACCCGCAGGTTCCAGTATCGAGCGCGTGTCTTCAAACACATCTTTCAACGCGGCACAAATTTCGTCGGTATCGACCAATATCACTTCATCGACCAACTCTTGACACAAACGGAAGGTTTCCACGCCCACTTGTTTGACCGCTACGCCATCAGCAAACAGCCCCACATGATCCAACACCACGCGTTTTTGTTCGCACAGCGAGGCAAACATCGCATCGGAATCAACAGGTTGTACGCCGATAATTTTAATCTCAGGACGTAATTGTTTGACGTAAGCCGCCACGCCCGCAATTAAACCACCGCCCCCAATTGCCACAAAAATCGCATGAATCGGCTGGGTGTGTTGACGCAAAATTTCCATGCCGATGGTGCCCTGCCCCGCAATCACATCGGGATCATCATAAGGATGCACGAATACCATGCCGTTTTGCTTTTCCAATTCCAGCGCGTGCTGATAGGCATCGGAATACGAATCACCGAACAACACCACTTGCGCGCCGCGCCGTTCCACTGCCTGAATTTTGATATTCGGCGTGGTGGTCGGCATCACAATCACCGCCTTGCAGCCCAGTTTTTTTGCCGACAATGCCACGCCCTGCGCATGATTGCCCGCCGAAGCCGCAATCACCCCGCGCGCCAGTTGTTCGGCCGATAACTGCGCCATTTTGTTATACGCCCCGCGCAGTTTGAACGAGAACACAGGCTGCATATCCTCACGCTTTAACAACACGCGATTGCCAATGCGCGCCGACAAATTGGGTGCTACTTCCAAAGGCGTTTCCACCGCCACGTCATACACCCGTGCATTCAGGATGCGTTTTAAATAACCATTCATCATTGTTTAAACCAAAAAAATGAGCTGCGCAGATTAGCATAATCTAAGCGGGATTTTTGGCTAAAGAGCCGCTGACGCGCAAAGCCTGTCTTATAACTTAAATGACGCAAATTCATCCACCATCGGGGCGGCGAGGTCGTTGTCGCCTGTGTCAGGGAGGACTTCGATTGAGCCTAACAACGTTTGCCAGGTGGCTTCTGGGTTTTGTTCTAACACCGCTAATAAATTGATAAACGCGGTGATGGTGGTGCGGGGGGTGCGGAAGTAGTTGTCGCCGATGCGCTTGGCGCAGTGTGCCATGAAACTTTCGATACCTGTGTCGGGCAGCAGGTATTTTTCAGGATTGCCTGCGGCGTAAACGTGGCGGATTTTTTGCAGGAGGACGAAAAATTCTTCTGGCATCAAGCTGGAGAGGCGCACGACAGGGCCGCTGAAATCGACTAAGCCATTGGCAACAAAGGTATTTTGTGCCAAACGACTTTGTAGCGCGGGGTAGCTGTATAAACCGCGTCGGGTGTCCATTAAAAAGTCGGGCGTGCCGCCTAAAATAAAGCCTAATCCCACCGCTGTGCCTTGCAGCGAGTCGTTCAAAATGCGCAAAATTTGTTCGTAATTGGCGTTGCGGGCTTGGGTGTTGGCGAGTTTGTACAGATTGACTAGCTCGTCCAAGTTAATCAGCAAACCGCCAAATCCAGCCAAGCGCACAAAGCGCGCCATCAATTTCAGTTGGTCATACACGGCGGCATCATCAACAATGGCACGCACGCCCAGTGCTAGTCGTGCATCAGTTTTGGTGGAAAATTCGCCGCGTAACCAACGGATTGCGTCTGACTTGAGGGTTTCATTGTCTTGTTCAAACCCACGCCAATAGGCCGCAATCACATCGGCAAAATCATAGCCATTGACCAATTCGGTGAGGTGCGCCAACTTTTGGCGGATCACGGTTTCGGTGGCTTGCCCGCTGGCAGTGGCTTCGGATTTTGCCGTGGCGATAAATTTTTCCACAATGCCGCTCAATGCGCCACCGTCGGGTTTGGTGCGGGTGGCTAAGTTGCGCATCAGTTCGGCATAGAGCGAACGGGCTTGTCCGCCACTGGCGTGCAGGCGGCGGTCAGGGTTTAAATCGGCACTGGCGACCACCAGTTTTTTTGCCATTGCCACATCCCGCACTAAGTTGAGGAAAAACGTTTTGCCCGCGCCGTATTCGCCTATCACCAAGCGAAAGCCCGAACCGCCATCCGCCACGCGGTCGATGTCGCTAATCAGGGTTTCGATTTCGCGGGTGCGTCCGACTTGGATCAAATGTTGTCCCATGCGCGGGACGACCCCAGCGCGTAAGGATTGGATCACCGCGTCGCGGTCTTTGGGGCGGATGGGGGTGGTCATAAAGTGAGACTTTCTAAAATTTCAGGGCTGAGGGTAATGGGGTCGTCCCCTTCGGCGAAGGGGCAGTCAAATGCGTCAAAGGCGGCATCGTTTAAGTGTTCCAACGCGCCGTCCAGCATCAGGTTTAAGTCTGCCACGGCGGCGAGCAACTCGGCACGCGTCCATTCGGGGCGGGCGAGTAGGCGGCGTGCCAAGGTGCTGTGGATTTCATCCAACCCCATGATGCTGGCGTGACTAGGTTCGACTACTGGCGCGGGGGCTACGGGTTGGTCTTCGTTAAAAATATCTGCCAACAAGCGCGACACACGAGCGGTATCGCGTTGCAACACCACGATGCGCTCGGCATCCAGTGTAAAACCTGTTTGTTCCAATTGACGATGCGATACCGTGCCACTTTCTGCCGCATGTAAATCGCTAAACACTTGATTAGTATCCAAATCCAGTGCTTTGTAAATTTTTTCCAATAGCTTGATTTTGGCGGGTGACACGCTGCCATCGGATTGCGCAACCACTGCCAAAAAAGTCGCGATGGACGATCTGGCGGGGAGGGTTAAGGCGACCACTTGTTTTTTAATCGCCGCCAAGGTCAATTTTTGTTGCGGCAACAAGCTAAGTTGTGCACTCAAACGACGTTGATGGTCGGGCGTTAAATGCGTCCAAGATTGCAGTTGTTGGCGCACATAGTCCAACGCCGCCGTGTAATCGCTGTCATCCGCCTTTGCCACCAGGATGGATAATTTCAAGGTAAGTTGCGCGGCAAGATAGGCGGGGGTGCTGCAATCGGTAGCTTCGGATTGCGCGAATAACACCACGAGGTCATCTGCTTCAGGCGATTTGCCCGCGTGCAACACATCAGGTTCGATGCCGATATGCTGTGCTTTGAGCAGCTCATTTAAGCGCATGGTGCTGTTTTTGTTTAAGCCATATGCGCACTGCAAGGATTGCAATAACGCCGCAAAGGGCAAAATAATTTCCGCATCCGCCACCCGCGTTTGTAGCTGTTGCAACGCTTGTTTGAGGGTGTCGGGTAACAGCACGGGCGGCAATAACAAGGCGGCAGCGAGCGCGTTTTTCTGATCGGCATATTTGCCAATGTGGCGATAATAAGGCATGAGCGCGTCCGTTGCCAGATCAATAATTATTTGCAACTGATTGATTGGACTGCGTTTGCTCGAAACATCAGGAATTTTGCCAAAAGAGAGCTTGATTTCTTTCAAGCCCGCCATGCCGTGTGAAGCAGGGCGATACACAAACTTTAACGGCGTTTTATTGGGCAACAAGGTGATCCCCGCGCCATGTTGTGTGCGATAAACCACCTCAAACATCGTTTTAAATTTGTCAAAATCGCGTTGCACAAGAGAGCGTATGCTCACTTTAGGATGCACGGTTGCCCAAGCGAATGCCCACGCGGCGGGGATTGGGGCTTTGTCCACCGTGGCTTGCCCTAGCGACAACAACAAGCTAATCGGGAACGGCTCATAATCATAACGATATTGCCTCAGTTCTTGGTAGGCGGGCGGCGGCTGTAAATAAAACTTGTCGCTAGGTGGTTGTGACAGTGCGATCCATTCCAACAAGGACTTAGCGTAGTACGAAAAAGTATCGTATTCATTCGACTCATGCAACGCCAATAAGCGACGCAACTCTTGCTCAATCACAGGAAACTCGGCGCGCAGTGCGGGGGTTTGGGTGGCATCAAAAATCACCCGTCGCTCCAGCCCATAGAAAAATAACATCAGAAAAGTGACAGGAACATGCGCCAGATTGCGTCCGCCTGCCAACCAATCCAAATACGCACCGCGTGTGGCGGGACTAAATTGGCTGTAGTCTGGAACAAAATGCCCCACCAGCGACCGCCCCATCCCGCCCCGCCCTACCACCGATTTAGCGGGATCAATCAGCGCGGGATCGTTCCAGCCTTGCACATTTTTGAGCGTTGTCCCGACATACATCAGCCCACACGCGATTTTTCGCCCCGCAATGGTCACCAAACTGTTAGGTTGCACCCACCCCGCCACCCCCGCCCCCACAGGCGGGGGCGGGATACGAAAGCCTGATTTTTCAATCAGTTCAGAAACAATTTTCAGTGCGGAAAAGGGTTTAGCGCGCATAGTCGGCAGTCAATAACAAATCCTGCGCGGGCAAATCCCCTTGCAGATAAGGGCGCGAATTATAAGTCATTCCTCACCGCAATTCTCAATTCAAAATTTTTAGTGTAAAAATACCCACCAATACAGTGCCGCAGGTCAAGTTTTAACTCGACGATGATGTGAAATTCGAGAAAAATCCCGATTTACGCGATGGTATGGGTGCGTACCTGACCGCAGTCCGTATGCAATACGGGATTTTAGGCGAGGACAGGGAGATTCCCGTATTACATACAGGCTACGCCCCCTAGAGGATATAAATATCTACACATCTTAATTTATTTAAGAATCAACAAGTTATATGTATTTTTTCATTGTCATCACAAACCAAACGCCATGTAGGAGCAGCAATGCTCATTTTGACAAACACGACCAAACTTACCTTATTCACGAGAAACCGTACGAATGAATTCGTACCCACGGTCAAAATGAGAATTGCTGATGCCTGTGCCTGCACACGTGCCTCGCTAAACACCCGCTGCGATCACCGCCCCCACGCCAAAACCATAGGGGATATGGGAGAGCGTACTGGCAAGCAGGGCATTCGACCCTTTTGGGGCGCGCCGACCCAATACGCCCCAGCC
>FZPZ01000202.1_pt1 | contig 28452 bp, 18 predicted proteins | sample 1534811 | NCBI WGS metagenome assembly FZPZ01 (sample SAMEA104161953, study PRJEB21768) | metagenome | biome: subterrestrial habitat; feature: phreatic zone; material: underground water | place: France | collected 2016-06-01 | depth 60 m | reverse complement strand
AAAGCATCTTGTAAACAATCTATACAAAATTCGCTATCCATGGTGTTGGATAATCGCCATGCCAACACGCGCCGCGAGTACCAGTCAATCACCGCCACCAAATACACAAACCCTCGCGCCAAACGAATATAAGTGATATCGGTACTCCACACTTGGTTGGGGCGTTCAACGGCTACGCCGCGCAGCAAATACGGGTAAATTTTATGCTGCGGATGCGGGCGGCTGGTGGCGGGACCTGGTGCCATGCCCGCCAAGCCTAGGGTCGTCATCAATCGCTGCACCCGCTTGCGGCTGATGATATGCCCCAAGCCGCGCAAATAACGCAGCATTTTGCGGCTACCGAAAAACGGATGGCGGGTGTATTCGGCATCAATCAGAGCCAACAGGGCGATTTCGGTCTCGTCAGGTTGCTTTGCGGCGGGCTGCTGGGCATAAATGCCGCTGCGATTCACGCCTGCCAAGTCACACTGCCGCAGCACCGCCAACGGTTCATCACGGCTCACCCACGTTTTACGCACCGCTACGGGCACATCCCAGACTTTTTTTTAAGCCAATCCAATTCCATCTTGAGCCGCCCAATTTCAGCATACAAACGCTCCGAACTGCTCGCCTCATCCACAGCCTTCACCCCGCGCTTGACCTCAAATAAACTTGCCGCCTGCGTCTGCAATTCCCTCTTCCACAACCCCACCTGCGTCGGGTGAACCCCATGCGCCTGACCGATCTCATTCACCGTCTTCGCGCCCCCCACCGCCTCAAGCGCGACCTTCGCCTTAAACGAACCCGTAAATTGCTTACGCTTACTTTCACTCATATCCTGCTCCTTGGTTGTTGCAGGAGACTATCTGTGTCAGTGTCTGGAAAGTGGGGGCCACTATATACCCACAAAACCCCACTGTTTAGTCAAAATGAGAATTGCTGGTGTTTACAACTCACCGCTTGACAAGGTGGAGACAAAATGTCACCATCAAAATCATGAAGGTGACTAGGGAGAAAATACATAATCCACTAACCATCACAGCACGCTCGTGAAATGACCGCTATATAGTTCTAATACCCTCTATATTAGATTCAGGAAAATGGGGGTTATAGGTGCAACAGTATTCAGCAATATTGAATATCACTGCATTAGAACGACGACTAAAAATATCCAAGAGATATATGTAATTCGCTCGTATTCGCAACGAAAAAATCTGAATATATGGTGAATTACGATACCGATAGCTAATACACCTCACGAAGAGTTGTATTGCTACATAGAAGGAAATACAAATGACAAATCCAAGAGTTCACGCAAGTCGAGACCGTATCACCGCTCGCGTTCCCTTACATGTGGCAGATATGTTGGAATTAGCAGCCACAATGGTCGGTTCAACTTTAAATCAATTTGTCACCCAAGCTGCGTTGGAAAAGGCAGAACGGATCATAGAAACGGAAAGAACACTGGCAATGTCAAAAGAAACGACCGCTTGGTTCTTTGACCTCCTTGATCACCCGCCAGAACCATCGCAGCATCTGGTTGATACTTTTAATCGTTATCAAGCGAGGAAGGCTTCAAATGCAGGTGCAAATTCAACCTTTGAGTTCAATTCATAACCTTAAGGACTTTGACTGCGGCTCCGAGCCGCTCAACAAATGGTTGACCGAAATGGCTAGCCAGCAACAAAAGCGTAACTTGGCGAGGACTTTCGTACTTGTCGATATTGAGATACCCGTGATAATGCTCGGATTTTATACCCTTGCCGTTAGCGAAGTCAGCGGCGATACGCTGCCACCCCCCAATAAATACCCTAAAAAAGTCCCCATTGTCCGTTTAGGGCGATTTGCCACTGATCTGCGCTGGCAAGGTCGTGGCTACGGCGAAATACTGCTGATTAACGCGTTAGAACGCATCGCCGAGATTGCCGAAAATGCAGGGGTTGCTGCCGTTGTCGTGGATGCCAAAGATCGCAAGGTGGCGGGGTACTACGCCAAATTCGGATTTCTACCTGCATCCGACAACCCGCTCCAACTCGTTTTACCGCTAAAAACACTTCTTCAAGTCTTGCGGTAACCCGTAAGGCAGATTCGCCGCAAGGCAATCCGCCCTTTCCTTCCTCAATGGGGTCAGACTCGATTGATTTTAACTTGTTGATTTTGTAGTTGTAAAATACAACTGTAGGTTTGGTTGAGGCACGAAGCCCAACGTTTACTGCGTGAATTTGTTGGGCTTCGCTGACGCTCAACCCAACCTACGCGCCGCTTGCCAAAGGTGAAATGATGAGAGCCGAATACGATTTTTTAAAATCCACAAAAAACCCTTCACCGCGCAACTCAAAAAGCAAATTACCATTCGTCTGGATGAAGCGTGCATCAACTACTTCAAGGGGTTGTCCGAAGGGAGTGGCATTCCCTACCAAAGCCTCATCAACTTGTATCTTCGGGATTGCGCAGCATCACACCGCACGTTGAATCTGGAATGGAAGTAGCCCGTATGCAATACGGGAAGCGTTATGCCATGACATCAAATCCCGTATACCTACCCGTATTGCATACGGGCTACGGAAGAGGGTGAATCCTTCAATCCGTAAGGTGGGTTCGCCGCAAGGCAATCTGCCCTTTTTTGCCATCATTCCCCCACATTAAACATTAGATTACTGCGCGAAATACCCTCGCGGTGTTACAATCCGTTTCTCAATTTTCTCGGTGATTTATCGTGCCGTTTGAAAACTGGTTTTTTATGGTAGATTGAATTGAGGAGCAAAAAATGCAACCAAACAATAAGGCGATGGACTTTTCGGATGTGTTGCACGACGAGTTAGATGCCATTGCGCGTGAGAAAAATGCTACCCCCTCTTCACGCGAGACCGATGCGCAAACACGGGCGTGGCAGGCGAATTTGCAAGGGTTGGCATTTTCGGGCGGCGGTATTCGCAGTGCGACTTTTTGTTTGGGGGTGTTGCAAAAACTCGCGGAACAACGCTTGATAGATTCGTTTGATTATCTTTCCACGGTGTCGGGCGGCGGTTATATTGGTTCGTGGTTTTCCAGTTTAGTGCATCGTAAACCTTGGATTAAACAAGAAAAAATTGAAAAGTCAGCATCCCACTCAACAGGCGCGCGCTGGCGGCAATTGTTCAAAAAACCCGCGAATCAACCTCAAGCAGTCGCGGTTGATCCCGCACCAGGTGTGTTGCAATTAGAACGCAATTGGCACACTGCGCATGAGACAGGCTGCGAGCCTGAAGTGGTGGCGTGGTTGCGGCGTTATAGCAATTATCTGTCGCCTAAAATGGGATTTTCGGGGGATTTTGTCGCGACCATTGCGTTTTGGATGCGGAATACCTTGCTGAACCAATTGTTGTTGGTGCTGTTTTTCTTTTTAGCGTTGCTGTTGCCGCAATGGACTTTTTTGTTGCTCACCCAGCCCGCTTATCCCATGAGTGCGGTTATTACCCAGAATTTAACCTTGATCGGTTTGTTTTGCATGACCTCGGCAATTTTTGTTTCGGCACTTGATTTGCCGAAAGTCATTCCTGATATTCGCGTTAAAATTCCCTTGTATGTCGTGAGCTTAGCGGTCATTAGTTGTTACGCGCTGAGCTTAGGCTTGTACCATTACACGTCTCAAATTTTTGCGTTCTTACCCCATTTTGCGCAATGGAACGTATTGGGTTTGCCTCAAAAATTAGTACCGATGGCGGATTGGACGTTGTACATTGCGATGCTTTATACCGTGCCTTGGTGGGGGGCGAGCTTGATTAACGGGGTGTTAAAAAGCGTATTTGGACATGCGCCGTGTGAACAAACCCGTTCGCAGTGGTATGCAGGCTGGGCAGCTTGGTTGGCTCCGATGATTGCTGGCGTGGTGGGCGGCGCGTTGATTTATACCCTAGCAAGCTATATTGGTAATTTGCTCACCGCAGGACGTGATTGGTGGGCGGCGGGGTTTGGCACGCCATTGATGTTGGTCATTTTTTGTGTGACCTTGGTGCTGCATCAAGGGTTGATGGCGCGTTTGTTTCGCATCAGTCAATTTGAATGGTGGGCGCGCTTAGGCGGTGTGGTGCTGATGGTGGCGGTGGTGTGGGTGGCGATTTACGTTTTGCTGGTGTATGCACCTCCCTTGTTTGACGTGTTAAAAACCGAATATGTGGCGGCGGGGGGGATTACTTGGCTGGTTCCGACGGTCGCAGGGCTGTGGTTTGCCAATGGGGCAAGCACGGGTGCGAAGGGCAATAAGGGCTGGAAAGAATGGTTTGTGATTGCCGCACCTTATTTGCTGGTGCTGGGGATGATTGCCATGATGTCGGTTGCGACTCATCGGTTGGTGTTTCAGCGGCACGCGGCGGTGGTGCAAGCCACACAATACACGCCCACCGTGCAACGAGGCGGTCATGGCAGGGTGATGCGTACTAAGCAGGTGAGCGTGCCTACGTTTCACGATTACTTAAATCAAACGGTTAAGGCGAAAAATCAAGCCTCCATCGTCGAATTGTTTTATATGCTATTGGCAGCAGGTGTGGGATTTTTTGTGCTGGCGTGGCGATTAGATGTGAATTTATTTTCGATTCATTATTTTTATCGCAACCGCTTGGCGCGGTGTTATTTGGGTGCTAGCCGTTATGCCAGTCATGAACGCGATGCGCATCCGTTCACGGGTTTTGATCCTTGTGATGATCTTAAGCTGCATCACATGATGCAGCGTCCGCTGCATTTGTTGAATACCACACTGAATTTATCGCATCAAAATGAGTTGGCTTGGCAAGACCGCAAAGCCGCTTCATTTACCTTTTCGCCCATTGCCTGCGGCTATTCGTATCAATATGGCAAAGAGGAAGAAAGTCAAAAGCGTGAACGCGGCGGCTATTGTTATAGCCATACCTACATGGGCGGCGTGAAGTTAGGGACGGCGATGGCCGCCTCAGGTGCAGCGGCGAGTCCGAATATGGGCTATCACACCTCGCCCGTCACGGCGTTTATGCTCACGGTGTTTAACGTGCGCTTAGGGCATTGGTGTCCTAATCCTGTGTATCAAAACAACAGTGTGATTACCAAAAGTAGTCCGACCATGGGGGCGTGGTATCTGTTTAAAGAATTGTTCGCGATGAGCAGCGATAGCGAGAAGTTTGTGTATCTGAGCGACGGTGGACACTTTGAAAACTTAGGGGTGTATGAGCTGGTGCGTCGTCGCTGTAGGATGATTATGGTGGTGGATGCGGGGGCTGATAGTAAGCGGGTTTTTGAGGATTTTGCCAACTTAACCCGCAAGTGCTATACCGATTTTGGGGTGAAAATTAACATTGATTTGGATGCGTTACGTTTAAATCCTGCGACGGGTTACAGTGAGCGTTGCTGGGCATTGGGGGACGTGTATTATCCTCGGCATCACCCCGCTTCAGCAGAGGATATGACGGGGATCTTGCTGTATATCAAACCTAGTTTGATGGGGCATCTGCCTGAAGACGTGTTGAATTACGCCGCTAAAAATACCAGCTTTCCCCATCAACCCACGCCCGATCAGTTCTTTGATGACGCACAGTTTGAGAGCTACCGTAAGTTGGGATATTTCTTGATGGGAGAAGTGCTAGCAGGAATAGACAAAACCAGTAGCCCGCGTAATCACAAATGGACGGGGTTTGTGTCTTAAGGGGATTGAAGTTTTTAAGCACCTGTACCTAAATTTTCGGGTATTTTAAGCTGCTAGTCGTTAGTTAATGTGGGAAAGCTGCCCTCACTATATTTTTTACAATATATTCAAATAGATGATAAAAATATTTCACTCCAGCAACTAAAAACTAGCGACTAGCGACCAACAACTCAACACCCAATTACTTGTACGCAATACCTTAGTGCGGCTTGTAACGCATTGAAATTGAATAAAATTTGTGAGGCGGATTCGTCGCAAGGCAATCCGCTTTTTTACCTTCAAAATCGGTGGTTGCTATGTGGTGGATATTTTGATACACGACCCGCCAACAGGATTTATTCTTGGCGATATTGCTTATGCAGCTTGTCATGCAAGGTCAGGATGCTTTCTTGAAAGCGAGCGGACGATTCAGCATATTTGGAATGATCGTCCAAAATAACTTGTGCGGACGCTTCATCCCCAATTTTTTTAAGCAAGGCCGCCTGCATGGCAGTCTCATAAAACGCATCACAATCTCGACAAAGCTGGTCAAATAGCGGCAGGTCATCAGGCACTTTTTCCTCCGCACCATGAAACCATTTGCTAAACAAGCACTCCTGATGGCAAACATCCTCCCGCACATCGCAGTCGTCTGTTTCCCCTTGCACATAACTTTCAATTGCTTTGCGTTCTTGCAAATGCGCATCAATCAGGCGAAAACCATTGAAAATCTCAAAAGGAATCGGCTCTTCAACGAATTCATCCGTAATGTCAGACATGATGATTTTCCTCCAACCATTGTTAAAAACAACTGTACGATGGTACGAATCGAATAGCGCACAAAATGCACAGGATTTCTAAGATAAGCAAAAATTAAGCCATGCTGTTAACTAGCTGTTTTATTTGTAAAATTTAATTCGGTCAGATTAAAAATTTAGCGTACTGTCAAAAATACGTCAACTACAAGACGATTTTTTGCTTCTGTTTATAGACCCCATCGAAAAGTATGCTTGTTTTCTGTCCCTGTTTTCTGCAAAAGGGGGGATTAGGTTATACTTGAAAAGCTCTCACCACGTTTATTTAACGCGCCTTCTATACCATGAACAAAATCCTCATCGCCCTTGATTATCCTGAAGCCGCACCCGCATTAGCCTTAGTGGATCGCCTCGACCCAACTTTATGCCGTTTAAAAGTCGGCAAAGAACTCTTCACCGCCACGGGCCCTGCCCTTGTTGAGCAATTCATGCAACGCGGCTTTGACGTGTTTTTGGATTTGAAATTTCACGACATTCCCAACACCACCGCACACGCCTGTGCCGCCGCTGCGCGCTTGGGCGTGTGGATGGTGAATGTCCACGCACTGGGCGGACGACGCATGTTGGAAGCGGCAGCAAACGCCGTTGCCAATAGCGAACACCAGCCGAAATTGATCGCCGTGACCCTGTTGACCAGCATGGCGCAAGCCGATTTAGCCGACATCGGACTCAACGCCACGCCAGCAGAAATGGTCTCGCGCTTGGCGCAATTAGCCAAAGACAGCGGCTTAGACGGCGTAGTCTGCTCCGCGCAAGAAGCCAGCTTACTCCGCGCCCAATGCGGCGCAGATTTCTGCCTCGTCACCCCTGGCATCCGCCCCGCCCTTGCCAGTTTGGACGACCAATCCCGCGTGATGACACCCCGCGCGGCACTGGCAGCAGGTTCGCATTATCTGGTCATCGGTCGCCCCATCACCCAAGCTCCCGATCCGCTGTTAGCGTTGCAAGCGATTGCGCAGGAAATTGCCGCGTAGGGTGCGCCGTGCGCACCACAATGATGATCACATTGAAATGAAATATATTATCGCCATGAATCTCCTACCCTCACCAACTGATCCCAGGCTGCGAACGCTGATTGGACACTTGCGTGTGCTGTACGCACTTGTTGGAAAATTGGGCAGTACATTTACGATATATACGATTATCTTATATTGACTTTCCAATGTGTGACGCAGTGCGTCACACATTAAGTTTAAGTAGGGCAATTTTTGGTACTCTTTAGGAGAAGATGATGGACTCAGTTTCACAAACAAAACCGTCTGAGATAACGCAAACAGAAACAAAATTCCATGTTGCGCTTAATGGGATGTTGCCAAACACTATTCCATCAGAAGTCAAAATTAAACTAGCAACCCTTTTTAAAGCTACTCCAGAGCAAATCAATTACCTACTAGAAAATCCTAGCTATATCGTAAAGAGAGACTGTACCAGTGACATTGCTGCGAAATACAAAGCAGCCATTGAAAGAACAGGTTGTAGCTGCATCCTCATTGAAGAAACACCAGTAATCACTCTTGATGTTGAGCTACCAAACACACAAGATAATGGCAACATTAAGAATCTCCAAAATACACTAATAGCAACCCAAAATATCGCTGATAACAAAGCAACTGCTATTAGCTTGGTTAATGATAAGAACATTCCTAATATAATTTTTCAGCCAACTTTAAAACTAATTCAGTACAACAAAATTAGAAGTAAGTATGAAATACTCGCATCTACCTCAGCAAATGACTTCTCAATAAAATACGACCAGTACTTTCACAATATTGAGGATATTCACAATGAGTTTTTAGCAACAGCACTCAACCATATTGGACAGATAATTAATGAAGCTATTAGTGATCTTGTCAATCACCATGGAATTAACGATATTGATGATAAAGAGTTCATCGACGATTACTTGAGTAATCACTCCACAATATTGGAGGATTTTAGCGAGATCGACGATGAATACTTAAAAATCACACTTACATCACAACAAATTGATGAGTACCGAACATCAAGAAGAGAAAATCGCGGAAGGTGGGAGGGCAGCGGTTTTGGATTAAGTGGTGCAATTAGCGGAGCTATGAAAGCAGGGGCACTTAATATTACCAGTGGGGCATTGCATGGTGCATTTAATTTTGGTGCAAAACTAATAAGTGAGATGAATGAACAAGCCAATAAAAATCAATTATTTGAAGATGAGAATACCAAACAACAATTAGTTTATTCTATTTACAAACTTGGCATTGATGTCCACTGGGCACTGATTGATGCCATAAATTCAAGACATCCAAATTCAATTACAGGCTGGATAACTGATGCAGACACTTTAAAAGCCTCGAAGCTTTTTAATAACGTATCAAAAGGTATTATTAAAGATAAAGCCGCGTTAAGGACTCTATTGGAAATAGTGTCCATCAATCCCTACGAAACTGAATACTACCAATACTGGGTTTCCAACTACGGGGACGTTAGTGGGGTATTAGAAGACACTGCCAAATATTTCGGCGTTGATGTCATTTCCGAATACAAGCAATCTTTGATTAACGAAAAACTTGGAGCATTTACTTTTAAAACCCTTGATGACTGCACAAAACACTCTGAATCCATTAAAGAATTTGCACAGCAAATTGGGTGTAAGGACACCAATGCTGGTATGGAGTTTATTAACACAAGAGCAGAAGCAATAAAGTTTGACTTAATGAACAGGAAGCTAAACGAATTAACTAAAAATGGTACCTTACAAATAACATCAAACAATGTTGACAGTAAAATCAATCCGTTGCTTAGTTTCGCTGAGTCAATCGGTTATGGCAATGCAGCTGATTTTATTGACGAATTGAGGTCTATTGCCGCTGCACCGTCAAATCTACACCGAGTTCTGGACGATCTAACGAAGAGCTACTCTTCAGACCATGATCAGCACTTCTTTGTAAAAGGTGACATACCAATTAAAAAAATTACAAATCTAACTGCTAAGTTAAATAAACAGCTCAAAACAAGACTTCTTCCAGATGATTTTGTTGTCTTTTTTGATGAAACACTATTTGGCTCAGGAGATACTGGAATTGGCTGTACTTACGATACTCTTTATAGCAATGTTTTTGATGGTCATTTTGCTATTTCCCTTCAAGAAATAAAGAGTGTTAGTTGTAAAGGTATATTAAATAAAGAGATAACCATCACGGCAACCAATGGCAACCAATGGCAATAAACACAGCGTAACTCTGACACAGGGAAATAAAGGGGTTGTAATGCTTTCAAGCTTTATTTCCGATATTGCAAAGACTCTAAACAAATTATCGTAATCAAACGAAATATCACGCACATCCCTCTTACACCATGAATGTTCCCAAAACCCTTATAGCTTTTAATTCTATCAACTTGCCCCCGTTTGAAAACGCCCGCGTATTAGTCGTGGGTGATGTGATGTTGGATCGGTATTGGTTTGGGGAGGTGCATCGCATTTCGCCTGAAGCCCCTGTGCCTGTGTTAAAGGTGGATCGGGTGGATGAACGCCCTGGGGGGGCGGCGAATGTGGCGCGCAACATTGTGGCGTTGGGGGCGCAGGCGACGTTGTTGTCGGTGGTGGGCGATGATGAGGCGGGCGCATGTTTGGAAAAATTATTGAGCCAACACAGCAACTTAACTGCGCTCTTGCACCGCGACGACAGCATCAGCACGATCGTCAAATTGCGTGCCATCGCCCGCCATCAGCAATTATTGCGCATCGACTTTGAAACCGCGCCCAGCCATGAGGTGTTGAATGCGGCGTTGGCAGATTACCGCGCCCAATTGCCGTTGGCGGATGTGGTGATTTTGTCGGACTATGGCAAAGGCGGCTTGGCGCATATCGCGGAGATGATTCGCTTGGCACGGGCGGCGGGCAAGTCTGTGTTGGTTGATCCGAAAGGCGACGATTATCAACGTTACCAAGGTGCTACCTTGCTCACACCGAATCGCAGCGAATTCCGCCAAGTGGCGGGCGGCTGGCAAGATGAAGCGGAATTACGCGTTAAAGCGGAAAAACTGCGCCTCGCCTTACAATTGGAAGCCTTATTAGTGACCCGCAGCGAAGACGGCATGACCTTATTCCGTGGCGACGAAATCCTGCACGAACCCACCCACACCCGCGAAGTGTTCGATGTCAGCGGCGCGGGCGACACGGTCATCGCCACCTTGGCGGTGATGCTGGCAAGCGGCGCGCCGCTGCCTAACGCCATGCGCATTGCCAACCGCGCAGCGGGCATTGTGGTCGGCAAATTAGGCACAGCGGTGGTGTCGCGGGAAGAGATTGAGCAGGAATTGCTGGAAAATCGCATGATGTAATCACCCCATCAGTCTGTCGATTTTCGTTGCAATTTTTCAAGCTCAATAAGCGTTAGTAGGGCGAGGTAGGATAATCAGCAGGTATTTTTCTATTTATCCACCTTGCGGTATCATCGCGCCCTTCTGGCGTGTTGCGGCGCGTTTAACGGTTTATCAAGGTTTAAGTTTATGAGTCAATTGGAGTTTAGGGATATTCCGCCGTTATTGTCGGCACAAGGCTGCATCACGTTGCCAGGATCAAAGAGCATTTCTAATCGGATGTTGTTGCTGGCGGCGTTAGCACAGGGGACGACGCAAATTCGGGATGTGCTGTTGTCGGATGATACGGCGCGGATGTTGGAGGCGTTGCAAACGCTGGGGGTGCAGGTGGTGCAACGCGGCACGCACGCATTTGAGGTGACGGGCTGCGGTGGGGTGTTTCCAGTCAAACAAGCGGCGTTGTTTTTGGGTAATGCGGGTACGGCGTTTCGTCCGTTGACAGCAGTCTTGGCGTTGGCGGGTGGGGAATATCAATTGTCTGGCGTGGCGCGGATGCACGAGCGTCCGATTGGCGATTTGGTCGAGGCGTTGCGGGCGTTGGGCGCGGAGATTGAATACACTGGCAATGACGGATTTCCGCCGTTGGTAATTAAAGCACCCTCACCGCTATCCTCTCCCCCAACCAGCTTCGCTCCCCTCGCTTCGCTCTCCCCGCAAGCGGGCGAGGGGAGTGTTAGGGTGCGCGGCGATGTGTCCAGCCAATTTTTGACAGCGTTGTTGATGGCGTTGCCGTTGTTGCATCGCACGGTGCAGGTCGAGGTGGTGGGCGAGCTGATTTCCAAACCGTATATCGACATCACCTTGACGATGATGGCGCGCTTTGGCGTGGTGGTGCAGCGCGAGGGCTGGCAACGTTTTACCGTGGCTGCTGGCAGTCGTTATGTGTCGCCAGCGGTGATGTATGTCGAGGGTGATGCGTCGTCGGCTTCGTATTTCTTGGCTGCTGGGGCAATCGGTGGCGGCGCGGTGCGGGTGGAAGGGGTAGGGCGCAATAGTATCCAAGGCGATGTGCGCTTTGCGGACGCGCTGGCGTTGATGGGCGCGCAAATCGAGATGGGCGACAATTGGATGTCGGCAGCAGCACCTGCGTCGGGTCGCTTGACCGCGATTGATTTGGACTGCAATCATATTCCCGACGCGGCGATGACCTTGGCGGTGGCGGCGTTGTTCGCTGATGGCACGACCACACTGCGCAATATCGCCAGTTGGCGCGTCAAAGAAACCGACCGCATCGCGGCAATGGCAACCGAATTACGCAAAGTCGGCGCGACCGTGGAAGAAGGTACAGACTATATTCGCGTGACACCACCACCCTCACCCCTAGCCCCTCTCCCGCAAGCGGGCGAGGGGAATCCCCTTCACCCTTCTCCCTTAGCCCTTCCTGCACCCATTGACACCTACGATGACCACCGCATGGCGATGTGTTTCTCTTTAGCAGCATTTGGTGCTGCGGGCATTCGGATTAACGACCCCAACTGCGTGGCAAAAACCTTCCCTGATTATTTCGAGCGATTCGCGCAAGTGGTGCGGGCGGTGCCTGTCATCGCGATTGACGGTCCTTCCGCTTCGGGCAAAGGTACGGTATCGCAACGCGTCGCGCATCAGTTGGGGTTTTATTATCTAGACAGCGGCGCGTTGTATCGCTTATTGGCAACCGCCGCCTTGCGCGATGGCATTGCATTAAGCAACGAATCTGCCGTGGCGGCGTTGGCGGGTGGTTTGAATATTCGCTTTGAAGGCGAGCAAGTTTGGCTAGATGGCATGTTGATGGGCGAGGACTGGCGTGGCGAAGACTGTGCCAAAGCTGCCTCGCAAATTGCCGCTTTGCCGTTGGTGCGCGCGGCATTATTGGCGAAGCAACAAGCCTTCCGCCGTGCGCCAGGCTTGGTCGCGGATGGGCGGGATATGGCTTCGGTGGTGTTCCCAGATGCGGTTTTGAAAATCTTTTTAACCGCCAGTGCTAAGGCGCGTGCAGAAAGACGCGATAAGCAGTTGAAAGCTAAAGGAATGGATGCTAATATCGCCGCCCTTTTGCAAGACATACAAGCGCGTGATGCGCGGGATATGCAGCGCAGTAGCGCGCCCTTGCAACAGGTGGCGGGTGCAACGCTGTTGGATACCACCAATATGGGCATCGAACAGGCAGTTGAATTTGTTTTAACGCGCTATCATGTCAGCCCCGATCAATCCTGATTGGGAATTTTTTAACTAACCTCTGTGTAAACAGAATTTTTTAGGTGTCTCCGATGAACGCAACCGTAGCAGCTGTACCCGAATTCGATATGGATAGTTTTGCCGCCATGTTTGAAGAAAGTTTGACCCGCAAAGAAATGCGCGCTGGTGAACTGATTACCGCACAAGTCGTGCGTGTTGATCACAACGTTGTTGTGGTGAATGCTGGACTGAAGTCCGAAAGTTTGATTGCAATTGAAGAATTCTACAATGCAAAAGGCGAATTAGAAGTAGCCGCAGGTGATTTCATCACCGTGGCAATTGAATCGCTGGAAAATGGCTATGGTGAAACCAAGCTGTCCCGTGAAAAAGCCAAACGTCTGGCTGCATGGCATGATCTAGAAATCGCCATGGAAGAAGGCAGTATCGTTGAAGGCTTCGTGAGCGGTAAAGTTAAGGGCGGTTTGACTGCGATGGTCAATGGTATCCGTGCTTTCTTGCCTGGTTCTTTGGTGGATATTCGTCCTGTTAAGGATACGACGCCATACGAAAACAAGACCATGGAACTTAAGGTTATCAAGTTGGATCGTAAGCGTAATAACGTGGTGGTTTCCCGTCGCGCCGTGTTGGAAGCAACACAAGGTGCTGACCGTGAAGCCATCATGGAAAACCTGAAAGAAGGTGCTATCGTCAAGGGCGTGGTTAAAAACATCACCGACTACGGCGCATTCGTTGACTTGGGCGGCATTGACGGTCTGTTGCATATCACGGACTTGGCATGGCGTCGTGTTAAGCATCCTTCTGAAGTCCTCACCGTGGGCGAAGAAGTGGAAGCTAAGATCCTTAAATTCGATCAAGAAAAGAATCGCGTTTCTTTGGGCATCAAACAAATGGGCGATGATCCTTGGGGCGGGCTGGCACGTCGCTACCCACAAGGTACGCGTTTGTTCGGCAAGGTAACCAACCTGACTGACTACGGCGCATTCGTGGAAATCGAACAAGGCATCGAAGGTCTGGTTCACGTTTCTGAAATGGATTGGACTAACAAAAACGTTCACCCCTCTAAGGTGGTGAGCTTGGGCGATGAAGTTGAAGTCATGATCTTGGAAATCGACGAACAACGTCGTCGTATCTCCTTAGGCATGAAACAATGCAAATCGAATCCTTGGGACGATTTTGAAATCAACCACAAGAAGGGCGACAAAGTCCGTGGTCAAATCAAGTCCATCACTGACTTCGGCGTGTTCATCGGTTTGGATGGCGGTATCGACGGTCTGATCCACTTGTCCGACTTGTCTTGGAGCCAATCTGGCGAAGACATGGTTCGCAACTTCAAGAAGGGTGACGAAGTTGAAGCCGTGGTATTGGCAATTGACGTGGAACGTGAACGCATTTCTTTAGGGATTAAACAACTGGAAGGTGATCCTTTCGGCGGTTTCGTTTCCACCAATGAAAAAGGCTCTGTGGTCACAGGTGTCGTAAAATCATTGGATGCTAAGGGTGCGGTGGTACTGTTGGCTGGCGACATCGAAGCTTACTTGAAAGCCTCTGAAGTTTCTGTTGACCGCGTAGAAGACATCCGTTCGCATTTGAAAGAAGGCGACACCATCACCGCTGTGGTTATCAACGTTGATCGTAAAAACCGTGGCATTAACCTATCCATCAAAGCGTTGAACAAAGCAGAAGAGTCTGCTGCGATGCAAAAATTCTCTGCTGAGAATAACGGCAATGCAGGTACCACTAACCTCGGCGCATTGTTAAAAGCGAAGATGAATAGCAACAAAAACGAAGCCTAATATTGAAAGAAACAGATGACGCGTTCCGATTTGATTACAAAGCTCACCGAGTTGCATCCGCAGCTCTTGGCGAAACAAGCTGAAGCTGCCGTTAAAGTGATACTGGATGGTTTGTCCACTACGCTTGCCGAAGGCGGACGCGTTGAAATTCGGGGTTTTGGCAGCTTTGGGCTGAACTATCGTCCACCACGTCAAGGGCGCAATCCCAAGACGGGCGATCAGGTCAAAGTCCCCGCCAAATATGTCCCGCACTTCAAAGCAGGCAAAGAGTTGCGTGAACGAGTAGGTGAGGCTCAGTCTTAAAGTAGTAGCGTAACACCAAGCGGCATATCGCAAGATATGCCGCTTTTGCATGGGCGTTCATAAGTCGTTGCGCCTAATTTTTCGTGTGTTTTTGATTCGTCAGTGAGCAAAAAATAAGCAAAAACAAAGCGGTGAATATAGATAAGCTGCTCTACCAACTACCAACTAACGACCCGATTATTACCCCCGTAAAAAAAAGCTAAATCCTTTTTACGGGTAAGCACCCGCGCCTAAATTTTCGGGTATTTTAAGCTGTTAGTCGTTAGTTATTAGTCGCTAGTTAATGCGGTGAGTCTGCTTGATGCTATATTTTTCACAATATATTCAAGCAGATGAGAAAAATCTTTCACTCCGCCAACTAAAAACTAACGACTAGCGACTAACAACTCAATACCCAATTATTTGTACGCAACCACTTATTCAATGACCTAACTACGCGTTGACTAAACCACGGATCACGTCGGCAATGTGTTGCGCGCAGTGCTGTACTGTTGCGGCGTGTTCGCCCTCCACCATCACCCGTAATAAGGGTTCGGTACCTGATGGACGTAGCAAGACGCGCCCTTTGCCTGCCAATTGTTGTTCGGCTTGAGCAACCGCTGCCACAACGGCTTCGTGTTGTAAGCAATCCATGCCTTTTTGAATCCGCACGTTAATCAGCACTTGGGGGTACATCGGCATATCTGCTGCGGCGGTTGCGAGACTTTGCCCACTGGCGCATAAGGCATGCAACACTTGTAGTGCGGAAACAATGCCATCGCCCGTGCTGTGTTTGTCCAGACACAAAATATGCCCAGAATTTTCTCCCCCCAATTGCCAACCTTGTTGCTGCAACACTTCCATCACATAGCGGTCGCCCACTTTGGCGCGCATAAACGGGATATTCAAGCGTTGCATGGCATGTTCAAATGCCAAATTGGTCATCAACGTGCCAACTACGCCCCCGTGTAATTTGCCCGTCGCGTGCCGATGTTTGGCAATGATGTACAGCAGTTGGTCGCCGTCATATAGCTCCCCTTGCGCATCCACCATGATGAGCCTATCCCCATCCCCATCCAGCGCAATGCCTAAATCAGCTCCGTGTTCAACCACGGCTCGCTGCAAATTTTGGGGGGAAGTCGCACCATAACCCGCATTGATATTTTGCCCATCAGGTTTTGCCCCGATCTCGATCACATCCGCCCCTAGCTCATGGAAAACGGGACGCGCAATGTGGTAAGTTGCACCGTGCGCGCAATCCACCACGATTTTTAACGTGCGCAAATTAAGCTCGGCGGGGAAAGTGCTTTTGCAAAACTCAATGTAACGCCCCGTCGCATCATTCAGACGTTTGGCTTTTCCTAAGCTCGCAGAGGGATTGGTTTGCATGTCCACGTCTAACGCGGACTCAATTGCCTGTTCGATGTCGTCAGGTAATTTAGTCCCCTGAGCTGAGAAAAATTTGATGCCATTGTCTTCAAAAGGATTGTGAGAGGCTGAGATGACGATGCCCGCCTGTAAACGTAAGGCGCGGGTCAAATAAGCCACGGCTGGCGTTGGAATCGGCCCTGCCAGATACACATCTATCCCCGCCGCAATCAGCCCTGCTTGCAATGCGGATTCCAACATATAGCCCGAAATACGGGTGTCTTTGCCAATCAGTACCGCTGATCTTTCCCCGCGTGTATGCTCAGCATTGGCGAGAACTTTCCCTGCGGCATAGCCCAAGTGCATGACAAATTGTGGGGTAATAGGATAATCCCCCACCCGACCACGCACGCCATCCGTGCCAAAATACTTTCTACTCATATTTTCCTTTGTGCCAAATTTTTTACAGGGCGTGAATTCTACCTGACTTAGCCGCCAATTGGATTTGAAGTGTCATCGCGAATCCATCTATTGTTAAATAAGGTGTTATGTACAAGTAATTGGGTATTGAGTTGTTAGTCTCTAGTCGTTAGCTTTTAGTTTTCGGAGTGAAAATTTCTTATTATCTATTTGAATATATTGTAAAAAATATAGTGTCGGGCAGGTTTCCACCATTAAACTAACGACTAGCGACTAACAGCTTTAAATACTCGAAAATTTATATACTGGTACTTAGCATGATCGTTTATGGCTTGTGTCTATATTTATCATTTTAGCGAAACAACCGTAACGCATTTGCTTATGGACACAATCGCTTACCCAATGATGTCTAGTCACTATGGGCGTTAGAAAAAAGTCTTTTTTGTGCGACAATGCGCGCCCATCAGAAAGCGCACTCACGATGGGGTAAGTGCGTACCGCTAAACAGCGGGCTATTAGCAATCATTCAGGACAAATTGTGTTTTTAAATAACCTCAAGCAATTACTCGCAGCGGATATGGCTGCGGTGGATCAGGTCATTCGCACCCGCCTTCACTCTGACGTGGCATTGGTGAATCAAGTATCAGAATATATTATCAATAGTGGTGGCAAACGGCTGCGCCCCGCCTTGGTGGTGTTATCAGCGAATGCGTTCGGCTATCAAGGGCGGTTTCATTACGAGCTTGCGGCGGTGGTGGAATTTATTCACACCGCGACCTTGCTGCACGATGATGTGGTGGATGAGTCCGATTTGCGCCGAGGGCGGGCGACTGCCAGCGCGCTGTTTGGCAATGCGGCTAGCGTATTGGTGGGCGACTTTTTGTATTCGAGAGCGTTTCAAATGATGGTGCAAGTCGGTGACATGCGCGTGATGCAAATACTGGCGGATGCGACTAATGTGATTGCAGAAGGTGAAGTGTTGCAATTATTGAACTGCCATGATGCGGATGTTGAGATTGCCAATTATATGCGCGTGATTCATTGTAAAACGGCAAAATTATTTGAGGCGGCGATGCGTCTCGGGGCGATCTTAGGTAAAAACGCCGTTGAAGATAAAGATGAAGCGGCTGCGGCGCACTATGGCGTACACCTAGGCACGGCGTTTCAATTGATTGACGACGTATTAGATTATTCGGCGGATGAGCAAGAAACGGGCAAGCATTTAGGGGATGATTTAGCGGAAGGAAAACCGACCTTGCCGCTGATTTATGCGATGCAGCATGGCTCTCCCGAACAAGTAGCGGTGGTGCGCAATGCCATTGAACAAGGCGATGTCAGTCAGTTTGCGGCCGTGCTAGAAATTATTCATCACACGGGCGCGTTGGATTTTACCCGTCAAAAAGCGCAACAAGAGGTCGAGTTAGCGTGCGCAGCTATTGCCCATCTGGCTGATTCTACCTATAAAAACAGTCTATTAGCCCTTGCTCAATTTGCGGTGTCACGGAAATTTTAGTGGTCCGCGTTTGAACATCACATCAAGCTGGGTTTCCGAAAAACGACGCGCGGCTTGGTCGCATGAGATCAGCACCTGCGCCTAAATTTTCGGGTATTTTAAGCTGTTAGTCGTTAGTTATTAGTCGCTAGATAATACTGGAAGCTGCTCGATACTGTATTTTTTACAAGATATTCAAGCAGATGAGAGGGATTTTCCATCCCACCAACTAAAAACTAACGACTAGCGACCAACAACTCAATACCCAATTATTTATACGCAACCACTTACCAACCTCACATCTTGCGTTTGTTCATCACAATCTTCTCAATGAGTGTGTCGCCTGTGCTATCTTTTTTGTAAAAAATTTTAACATCGTATTTCTTGGCTTTTTCATAAGCACTTTCTTCGCGAAATTTCTCCCATATTCCCATTGAGCTAAACGCCATTGAAATTAGGCTAAAGATAAATAAGCGCGTGGCGGGTTGGGCGACGATTTCTACTTTGCCGCCCCCTTCTGCCGCTTTGGATATCCAGCGATCTAAACGTGGCGGAATTGAGCTCAACGAAATGTGCCCAGAAATGTTGATCTCAACACTTTCCTTGCCTGCATCTAAGTGCTTAAACAACTCTACATCAAATATGCGCGAGTCGATAAAGGTCAGTTTTTCGGGTTTGACGGTGGGGAGAGTATGGTCTGTGCTATCACTCACCGCCGTGTATGGCACGGCTGATACAGCAGTAGACGCGTCGTCACTTGCCCATACGGGTGTGTTTAAACCACAAATTAAAATGGCGAGTGTGGCAGATGAAAATTTGTTCATAGTATGCCTTTGCGATGGGTAATGAAAAAGGGTTATGTCGATGGGAAAGATACCACAAATTATTGTTTAATTTTATGGTATGTGATTCTGTTTCAGGATTAGAATGCAGTCTGTATCTCGCAAAACGTCCCATTAAAATACCAGTTAATTAGGGGAGTGCATTATGTTTAAAGGTGCGTGTGTCATGGTTGCCATGGCGACTCAACTGCTTTGGATCCATCCTGTCTGGGCAGAGTCGCTTAAATTTGATATTACGGCGTTTACGGTTGAGGGTAATACGCTGTTGTCTGAACGCAAAATTCAAAATGCACTTGCTGCGTTCAAAGGGTCTGGGCGAGAGATGGCTGATGTGAACCGTGCCGCAGATGCGTTGCGTGCTTTGTATCAGCAAGCGGGTTATAACGTGGTGCAAGTGGTTGCTCCCGTGCAAACCATGACTGCGGGTCATGTATTACTTAAAGTCATTGAAGACAAAATCGCGACGATTGAAGTGGGCGGGAATGCCGCCTATTCCGCCGAAAACATACGCGCCAGTTTGCCTGTATTACAAGTGGGTAAGAGTATCAATGCCAACCGTCTGGAGGCTGAGATTGCACTGGCGAACGAAAATTCGGCTAAGCAGGTCGCGGTCAATATCCAGCCTGGTGCGCAGTTGGGCGAACTCAATACCCGTATTGATGTCAGTGAAAGCCGTGTGACGAAGTTTATGGCGACATTGGACAACACAGGAAGTGCTGCAACAGGTTATGCGAAGTTAGGCTTTGCCTACCAGCATGCCAACTTATGGGATCGAGATCACGCGCTCACGGTGCAATATAACGGCTCGCCAGAGTTGCCCGATAAAATTGGCAGTATCAGTGTAGGCTATCACATCCCTTATTATCAATATGGCTGGTCATTAGATTTACTTGCCGCCTATTCTTCTTCCTCCACTCAAAATGGCACAAGTTACTTTGCGGGTAAAGGTACCGTATTGGGTGTGCGGGCGAATTACGCTTTAACCAGTGTGCGGGATTTGCGCCATAAAGTTATTGTTGGGGTCGATTACAAAGAGTCTAAAAATAATTTTGCGGGATGTGTGGCACCCTGTGCCAGTGTGACCGAACAACCGCTCAGTTTGACCTATTACGCCCAAATTACACGTCCTGAATTTCAAGGTAACGGCAGTCTTTCACTTGTGTCCAATTTAACAGGTGGTTCACAAAATAGCTTTGTTAATTATCAAGCCGCACGTGCGACGGTGGTTGGCTCAAATTTGGTGGCGACCCCGATTTGGAATGCTTGGCGGGTAAATCTTGGTGGCGGGGTTTCATTGCCTAATGACTGGCAAGTACGTGTGATGGGAAATGGGCAGTATTCACAAGACTTATTGATTCCTGCGGAACAGTTTGGGGTAGGCGGCGCATTGTCGGTGCGGGGTTACCCTGAACGGGCGGTGTCGGGAGACAAGGGCTATACCACTAATCTTGAGTTGTATACACCTGATTTAAATAAATACTTGCCTATTCCTAACGATAGTTTACGGGCATTGTTGTTTTGGGATACGGCTCGCGTCACTGTAAACGATCAATATCCCGCTAATTTTGCCGCTCCACCGCATATGTTGTCCAGTATTGGTTTGGGACTGAGGGTGTTGCACAAAAAAGATGTGAACATTAAATTTGATTTAGGTTGGGCACAAAAACAAGTGCTATATCTAGGTAGTTTGACCCGAAAAAACGACGTGCGTGGACATATTGCCATTTCGTTGGTATTTTGATTTTCAGGAGGTATACAAATGAAAAACACGACCCCAAAGCCTCAATTATTTCGCTTGAACGCTGCCGCTGTGGCAGTGTCCCTGTGTTTTGCGACTCCCATCGTGTGGGCGGCCAACAACCCCACAGGGGCGACCGTCGTGAATGGTACGGCGAGTTTCGCGACCCAGGGTAATACCTTGAGCATCACGAATACCCCAGGTACGATTATTAACTGGCAGCAGTTCAATATCGGTAAAGGGTACACTACACAATTTATTCAGCAATCAGCCCAGTCGTCGGTGTTAAATCGCGTGCTGAGCAATCAACCCAGTGAGATTTTGGGGACGTTGCGTTCTAACGGGCAAGTCTTTTTGATTAACCAAGCGGGTATTCTATTTGGCGCAGGGTCGGTCGTGGATGTCAATGGGCTGATGGCTTCGACGTTAAACATCAGCAATGCCGATTTTTTGCTCAATAGACTGAATTTCAATGGCTCTCAGGGGACGAGCGTTTTGAATCAAGGTTCGATTACGACCCCGTCTGGCGGACGCGTTTATTTAGTGGGCAACAACGTCACCAACGAAGGCGTGATTACCACCCCACAAGGCAATGTGGTGTTGGCGGCAGGTAAAAGTATCAGTTTGGTCGATACCAACACGCCACACGTCAGCGTGACAATTCATGCCCCTGTTGCTGGGCAAGTGGTCAACTTAGGCAAAATCAATGCACAAGGGGGTTCAATTGATGTGTATGCCGCCTTAATTCAACAACAAGGTGTGTTGCGTGCAGACAGTGCCAGCGTCGATGCGCAGGGTCATATTGTTTTATCCGCTACCCAGGCCGTCACGTTAGCGCAAGGTAGCGTGACCAGTGCAAACGGTGTCAATGGCGGTCAAGTTGTGGTGAAATCAGGGGCGGCGGGCAGCACCGTGGTTGCAGGAAAAGTCAGTGCGGCGGGTACATCAGGATTAGGCGGCAATATCCGCATTTTAGGCAATCACATTACCCTTACCGATCACGCGAAAGTCGATGCTTCGGGGGATGCAGGCGGTGGTACGGTTTTAATTGGAGGCGATTTTCAAGGTAAAAATACTGCCGTACAAAATGCGACTCTCACCCAAATTGCGCAAGGTGCAACGATTAAAGTGGATGCTCGTGTGAGGGGCAATGGCGGTAAGTCTGTGGTCTGGGCAGATGATACCACCACTTTTTTAGGGAATATTTCAGCTCGCGGTGGGGCAAAAGGGGGAAATGGCGGGAATGTGGAAGTTTCAGGAAAACGCATTCTCGCATTCAAGGGCGGTGTCAATACGCTCGCTCCTTATGGTACGGGTGGGACGCTGTTGCTTGATCCAACCACCTTGTGTGTCACCGATGCCGCCGCGTTAGCAGGCTGTCCCAGTGTCATTAGCCCTACTGCGATTGCAAACAATATGTTGACCAATGGTTTGTGGGAAATTGTCACCAGCAATGGTGATTTGCTGGTGATAGATCCTATTCTTTTATCCACTGCGTATGGCATGAATTATGGCAAAACACTGCATTTCATGGCAAATAATGGCAATATCATCACGTTAAATCCTGCAGACGCGAAAGCATTTAAACTGGCAGGCGGAACGACGACGGGGCTGGTGTTTCCGATCTTAGGCGGGTTAATTTACAGTTATGGCGCAAATGTTACTTTTACTGCAACGGGTAGCAGCGCAAATGGAACGGGTGAAGTTCACATTGGTAATAGCATCTTAACGGATGGTGGTAATTTCACCCTCAATGCACAAAGCGCGGCAAGTGTCAGTGGCGGCGGTCTATTTGCTTTGCCTGGCACAACCGTCTATAACCCAGCGGGAATTTATACTTTTGGTGGTGCGGTCAATATCAATGCCACGGACTTTGTACTGGGTTGGGATCAGCGAACAGGGATGACGCTCAATACGCCTGTCACCATTAACACCCTGTCGGGTGCCGTTGATTTAGGGGCTATTTTTGGGGGGGCGGTCAATATTGCGACGGCAGGGGGTGCGCCGACGACAAGTGGTGTCTTGCTCGAAACAGGCAGTTCAATTTATACAGGTTCAGGAAAAATCAATCTCTCTGGTTATCGTTTTGGCACCCCCAGTGGAACCACAAGTGGTGCTTTAATGTACTCGACAGGGCAAGCACTTTTTAACTTCGATCATATTGACACCTCAAAACTGAGTGCGCATGTTGGCTCCGCCGCCTTTAAACCATTTACCAACACTAAGAGTGTTTTCCTGGGGTTGGCGAATACTGATCCGCGTTGCCAGACAGATTTATGTTTGTTTTCCAGTAATCTTGCACAGGGTAATTATTATTTATGGGCAAACAGGGGTATCGCGATAGGCAGTGAGCGTAACATTACCGTAGCAGGCAATGTGCGTTTGGATGGGGGAAATAATCAGTATGCTTTTGTGGCGTTGAATGACATTATTTTGAATGCTGTATTGACGGTGACATCGCCTAGCGTGACGATGAATAATCCTGTCACGGGGCTGCCAGAGCCATTCCCCGTCACCAATCTTGCGCTGATTGCAGGCAATAATCTGATCAATAATGTTGGCGCAGGTGCCTTGAACTTGCCTGTTGGGCATGGTTGGACACTGTTTGCAAAAGATCAAACAACCTCTCTATTGAATGGCTTGAGTGCGCAGACGATGGTTAATTTAAGGCAAGACCCCTTAGTCTTTACGCCCGCGAGCATCTTGGCGATTTTGAATCAACCAGGTAGCACGGGGGCGAATGCGGCTAACTCCACGATGAGTAATCCTGCACTGGTTCAATTATTGGCAGGATTGACGGCAACAGGGGGGGCGATTTCTTTAGGGACAAAGTCAGGGGGGAATCTAGCTTTATTTTGGGGCGCGAGTGCACCTACGCCCGTACAAGTGGCACAAGCGGCAGCACAAACCACGGCGTTGCTTGATTGCAATCTAAATCCTGCCTTGTGCGGCAACACCGTTGCCAATAACGTTTTAAACGCGGCGGCAAATCCCACTCCAACCACGACTTCGATTTTGAAGACGACTCCTGCGGTTGGAAATGTGACTTACAGTACCAGTTTGGGGGTTAAATCTGGTTTAGTGTGGGTGGCATATGATGATATTCGTCGTGCCAGACATGAAGCGCGCCAAGCAGATGATGATTTTGAACGTGCAGAAGCGCATCTGAATCGTGCTAGCAACCCAGAAGAGCGTGAGTCCTTTAATCGTGAAGTTGAAATACGGTCAGCATGGGTCAGTGTTAAACGAGCAGAATCCCGTGTACGAGAAACCGAAATGGAATTACGTGCCGCTGAAGCGGAAATGAAGGCGGTAAAATCACCTGAGGAACGCATACGCGCTGAAATTCGTCAAACAGTAGCGGCTTCCCGACGCGCGGATGCGGAGGTAAAAAAAGCCAATGCGGATGCTAGACAAGCTGAAGTTGATGTCAAAAATGCCAAAACACCCGAAGCCAAAGCCATGGCTGAAGTGAAAAAGGAGGAAGCTGAAACCCGCAAACTTCAAGCTGAATTTAAAAAAGCGGAAGTCGATGTTGAAAAAGCAGAAACTGAGGTGAAACAAGCAGAAGCCGAGGTGGCAATAAGCGCGACACCTCAAGCGAGGGCGGTGGTAGAAGTGAAACGTGCTGAAGCACTCGGCAAAAAAGCGGATGTGGACATCAAGAGGGCTGAGGCTGAAGTCAAAGTGGCAAAAGACTCTGCCACCAAAATCAATGCGGAAATCAAGGTCGCCGTAGCAGAAGCCAAAAAAGCACAGGCTGAGGCACAAAAAGCCAATGTAGAAGCAAAGCTAGCGGATGAAGAGGCAAAAACGGCTAATTCTCCTGCGGCACAGCGCGTGGCTGAAGTGAAAAAGGCGGAAGCGGAAGCAAAACAGGCTGATGCTGAAGTGAAAAATGCGCAAGTTGATGTGAAAAACGCAAAAGATCCCGCTGAACGCGCAAGTGCTGAAGAAAAAGTCGCGCGTGCTGAAGTGAAAAAAGCGGAGGCGGATGTCAAAGTCGCGGAAGATAAGGCTGAACGCAGCAAGACTGATGTTGCCAAAGCGGAAGTTGCAGTAAAGAAAGCGGCGGCTGAAGAGAAAAGGGCGGAAGTCGCGGTGAGAACTGAAAAAGACAGCCGTCAAAAAGGGGAAGCAGAAGTTAAGTTGGCAGAAGTTAAAGTCGCAAAAGTGGCGGCAGAAGAAAAACAAGCTGCCCAAGAAGTGAAAGAAGCCAGGGACAGTGCAAAAAATACCCACGCTGCGGATGACAAATATGTTGCCTTGAAAAAAGTGGAAGCAAGTGAAGCGAGAGTTGTGGCTAAAAATGGGGAGTTCGCTGCCAAAAAAGCACATGCAGAAGTCAAACGCGTCGAGTCTGAATTAAAACAAGTTGAATCTGATGTAAAAGAAGCGAAGTCCCCCACAGAACGCGCCAATGCGGAAAGACATTTAGCTGAAAAACGGGGTGAGTTTGAAAGCAAACGGGCGGATGCTGAGCAAAAAGGACATCGCGCGGAAACATTACGCGATGAGGCTGAGCATAAAGCAGGCGAATATCGTATCGAACAAGAACGGCAAGATGAAAAAGCCTTGGCCGCTTTTGGTGGGGTTGATATTGCGACCATGAATCCTGCGCGAGTGCAAGAACTTTTGTCCGTGCGGCATACATTTTTGAAGGGGAAATTGGGTTCTGCTTTGCACGTATTGACGACGAATCCTAACGCCGCTGATTTGAAAGGGTGTGGAGCAACCAGTGGCGGCGTTTGTGTTCGCCCCTTAAAGGCGATTGCGGATTTTGCAGCTGAGGTTGTTGCACGAATTAAGTTGCCTTTTATGTCCCCCACAACTTCATTTTTACCTGAAATTGAACGTAAAGTTGCGGTCGTGATTGGTAATAACGCCTATCAAGACCCTGATATTCCTGCATTAAATGGTGCCGTGCGTGATGCGGATGCTGTCAGTAAAATGCTTAAAGAAAAAATGGGCTATGATGTGCGTTTAATACATAACGGCACACGTGCAGATATTGTGCGTACACTTAATCAAGTCGCGGATGAAACAGGGTCAAAAGATAGCGTGGTGGTGTATTACGCAGGACATGGCTATCAAATGGAAGATACGGGTATGGGATATTGGATACCTAGCGATGGTTCCACGGAGAGTCCCGCAAATTGGATTTCAAATGCGGACATCAATAAGATGATAAGCAGTATCCCCGCCAAACAAATGCTGATTGTGTCAGATAGCTGTTTCTCTGGTGCACTGACCAATGAGGCGAAGATAAATTCCGCGCTCACCTCTAAGGAAACGCCCGCTGAAATTTTAGGCAAACGATCGGTGGTGGTGATGTCTTCAGGTGGGGAAGAGCCTGTGATGGATGAAGGTCGAGATGGGCATTCTATCTTTGCATGGCATTTAATGGACAAGTTGAACAAGCTGGGTAGTTATGAGCATGGCGCGGAGGTGTTTGATCAGATTAAAGCGGGTGTGGTGCGCGATGGCATACCGCAAGTTCCGCAATATGGCGCATCCGTCAGTGCGGGTCACAACGCGGGTGGCGAGTATTTGTTTGAGGTACGTAAGTATTAGGGGTATTTTAAAAAAGTTGTTTTTAAACCAAGGGGAAATGAAGATGAAAAAATCAGCCGCTATATTGATGGCTCTCGCTTTGTCGTCCACCGTAGTCTATGCGGATGAGATGGCGGTTGCGGGCAAAGTGGGGACATTAGGTGTTGGTGCAGAATTAAGCATGCCCATTGCCGATGGTATTACGGGACGGGTTGGCTTAAATATGTTTAGCTATAGCGTCAATACCACCCGTAGCACAGTCAATTATGATATGAAACTGCAATTGCAAACGGTTTCTGCGTTGGCGGACTGGTATCCCATGGATGGAGGCTTCCGTACCAGTGTGGGGGTGTTCTATAACAACAATAAAGCGACTTTTAATGCCTTGCCTACAGCAGGCAGTTACACGATTAACGGCAATCCTTACACCGCTGCACAAGTGGGTACATTGCAAGGTGCGATGACCTTCAACAGCCTCGCACCTTACATCGGTATTGGCTGGGGAAACCCTGTGGCGAAGGATAAAGGCTGGGGTTTTGTTGCCGATTTGGGGCTGTTGTATCAAGGCACGCCTAAAGCAAGCTTGACGACAACGGGAACTGCGCTCGGATTAGCCGCGAGTGTCGCCGCAGAACAAGCCAAATTGCAAGCGGCTTTAAACAGCTTCACTTGGTATCCTGTTGCGATGTTGGGACTTTCTTATCAGTGGTAAGGTGGGTGCGGCGAGCAGATAAGCGCCCGCGCCTAAATTTTCGGGTATTTTAAGCTGTTAGTCGTTAGTTATTAGTCGCTAGTTAATGCTGTGAGTCTGCTTGATGCTATATTTTTCACAATATATTCAAGCAGATGATAAAAACCTTTCACTCCGCCAACTAAAAACTAACGACTAGCGACTAACAACTCAATACCCAATTATTTGTACGCAACCACTTACGTCAGTTCACTTGGCAATTGAAGCGGCTGGGTGGATGAAAGCTAGTTGGATTCGTGTTCTGTGTAGGTTGCCGAGTACGAAGTGTTCGTGGCTTGGTCAAGGGAAAAGTTGCAAGGCTTTTCCCTTTTCTTGCTGGTTGGCTGGTATCACCATTTGTTTTGGTTTAATTCCCCCTGACTTCGCTGCCAAAGTGTAGCGAATTATCTTATGCGCATTGCTTATCCCCGTCACAACTGTCAGAATTAGCCTGCTCCAAAAATTCAAATCACCATTATGCAGATTGACCAATTTATTCAAGTCGTTAGTATTGCCGCGATTCCTATTCTGTTTGCCATTACGTTGCACGAAGCGTCTCACGCTTATGCGGCGAAGCATTTTGGTGATCTCACCGCCTATCAGCAAGGTCGCACCAGCTTAAATCCTTTGCGTCACATTGAACCGTTCGGCACCATCTTGTTGCCGCTCTTGACCTTATGGGCATTTAACTTGCCTTTTGGTTGGGCAAAACCTGTACCTGTGAATTTTGCTAATTTGCGTCATCCCAAAAAAGATATGCTGTGGGTCGCGTTGGCAGGACCAGGGTCAAATTTGGTGATGGCGTTGATGTGGGCGTTTTTTTACAAATTAGCATGGCTATTTCCCGAAAATTATTTTGCTTCCCCCTTATTGCAAATGGCGGAAATTGGCATTTATATCAATGTGATATTGTTGGTACTCAATCTAATTCCCCTGCCGCCGTTGGACGGTGGCCGTATTTTGGTTAGTTTATTACCCCATCGTCAAGCGTTTCAATTGGCGAAAATTGAGCCTTACGGTATTTGGATCCTGATTGGGTTGGCGGTCACGAATGTATTGGGCAAGGTTTTATTCCCCATGGTTGACGGGGTAAGACGTTTTATTTTTATGTTATTTGGACTTTAAGAACTATGTTTGCTGATCGCGTGTTATCGGGGATGCGCCCCACGGGGAGTTTGCATTTAGGGCATTACCACGGAGTGCTGAAAAACTGGGTGCAAATGCAGCACGAATTTGAATGCTTGTTTTTTGTGGCGGATTGGCACGCGCTGACCACCCAT